>OGNQ01001473.1_pt1 | contig 16061 bp, 10 predicted proteins | sample 1573481 | NCBI WGS metagenome assembly OGNQ01 (sample SAMEA2581920, study PRJEB24529) | metagenome | biome: Human gut stool | place: China | collected 2011 | reverse complement strand
GCAAAGTTAGTGCAAGGTGAGTGAAATGCAAAATGAAAGTCCAAAGACTTTCATTTTCATTTCCGAACCGCAGCCTAACTTGGCGAAGCAAAGTTAGTGCAAGGTGAGTGAAATGCAAAATGAAAGTCCAAAGACTTTCATTTTCATTTCCGAACCGCAGCCTAACTTGGCGAAGCAAAGTTAGTGCAAGGTGAGTGAAATGCAAAATGAAAGTCCAAAAGACTTTCATTTTCATTTCCGAACCGCAGCCTAACTTGGCAAAGCAAAGCAAGCAACACATCTCATTCAATCCACCCACACTTTGTATACAGCGCACTTTCCCTTTACGTCCGTTACGCGCAATACGTACAGCCCAGTTTCTACACCACGGCATTCCAACAACTGCGCGTGTGCAGCACGCGATGTGGCCACCAATCGTCCATCAGTTGCAAACACCTGCAACTCACATAGGTCCGACGCGTCCGAACGCACCTGCACGTCATGCCCCACCACCCTCAAAGAATGAGAATGGCAAACAGTTTCACATTTTACGGCTGTCTTTGCAGCCACCAAGGCATAACGTCCCAAATCCGTTCCACACGTGTTCAGCGTCAATGTCATACCCTGATAAAGCGCGCACACATCACCCTTCAAACGATCAAGCAAAGCATAGTTCGTCAAATCAGTATGCCCCTTTGCAGCAAAGCGCAAAGTCAGCGTGTCATGCTGTGCCGCATATATGCCAAGGTCCAAAGCCCTGCCATCAAACACCGTCACATCACAAGCTTCCCCATCGTGCGACTGAGCGAACAGAGCCAGCTGCGGCTTGGCCCCGGCATCAAACAAGGTGGCCGAGCCCTTCAAGCCCTTTGTTCCCGTCACAATCCACGCCGAAGCCTCAAGCCCCGTATGCTTGCTCGTCAGAGTCAAGCACAAAGCATCTGCGGCGGCCTCCTCCGGCACCTCATCGGTCAGCATGTCACCGTTCAACACCAAGTCTACCGACTGTTGAGCCTCATCAGTCTCCACAAAGAAAGCCTCTCCCGGCCCAATGCGCATGGCATCACCCACCAATTGTCCATCAGCCAACACGGCGGTATTGTTAGTATTACCATCGTAAAGCTTCACACCTTTTATGACAGAAGCATTGCCCTTGAGCAAACGAGCCACATTGATATAACTCTGAAACGGATTACCCACCAAAAAGAATGTACCCGCTTTTTCGCCCGAAAGGTGCAATGTCAACGGCACGCTTCCCTTATACACATGGCGCTGCTGCGTATTTTCTCCACCACCCACATAGCCCTTATAAGTATAATTCTCCGGTGTGGTGTTTGCATCGTCTTCATACACAAAGCGCCCTGCCCGACTTCGGTCAAAGTCCGTTTCCTGCAATGCAAGCTGTGTGCGGTCATAGTTATTGTAATAATTATAGGCTGTATGCTCCTTCGGAAAACGGAAACGGAACTCCTGCGTTGCGGGCAGTGCATCGTTATCCACCCACAACGAAAAGCCTTCACCGCAACCATACAAATGCTTCAGATGGTTAAAGTGGTTGGTCCACTCCGTCTGCGTCACAGCCACAGTCGTCTGCTCGCCTGTTCCATCACCCAACAGTTTTCCAGGGGCCGTCTTGTTCCACAAGCGTTGGTATATGATAGGATTAAAGCGGTTTTGCGGTGCACTTGTCTCATCAAGCGTTGTAAAGTAATCACCAGTCTGCACGCCTTTCATGCTGGCCGGCACAAACGCATCACCCGTATAGGTGTCGTGCAACGTTGGTGCAAGCAAGTAATAGCGGTTGGGAGCAAGCGCCCACTCTACCCACGCCTTGGTATAGTTCAGACATTGTGGTGCGCCCACTGCCGCTTGCGGTTCAAAATGAATATTGTTGCAGCAAAACAAGTCAGCACGCATCACCTCAGACTCGGCCACACTGAGCACAGGGTAACGCACCGCCTGCGAGGGAATGACCACATCCGTACAACAATAGGGTGAGCCATTCGTCCAGTTATTCCACTCATTCCAGTCGGCCGTAGCGGCATTCTTGCGCCAAGTCGTCTGATTAGGGTGTACCGTATATGGCACACTGGTCAGCAAATTGCCACTGCCATCATATACCAGCAAATTATAGCGTCCGGACACCGACATCACATAAGTTCGCGAAAAGTCTCCAGTGGTGTTCGTCGTAAATGCGTCATTTATCCCTTGCTCCTTCATCACCACACGGTAGTCCGTTTCCGAGGTACCTGTACCACTTACGGTAATGCTGCCGCCCTTACATACATCAGTAATAGCAATGTCCTTTATTGTAGTTTTGCACGATTCCGTGTCCTTACAATCAGGAATGCCATCGTTGTCAATATCCCCACGCAGGAATATGCCGTAAAACTTTTGAACGTCTAATGCCGACACCACCCCGGCTATGGTCAGCCTTATCTCGTCATACATTTCCTTGGGCTGCATAAGCAACAAATTCTTCTCGCCATAACCTATCACATTGGCCCCGAGCACCTTCCAATCGGTAAACTTATCACCCGTAGGCTTACCCTTATAATAGGTTTCGACCGTAAGCCAAGCACCCACCGAAGCCCCAAGAGCATAGGTCTTTTGGTCCACCACAATGCCCAACTGGTGACGGAAGTCAAGTGTGTGGCCCATATTCACCGCTATTACCGAGCCACCCCCCGCATCAACAGTGCTCACTATGGTCATGGCCGTGTTAAGATTGCCATCAACCAGGCAACTCAGGTTATCGTCAACCCCCGCCACCTTTACAGCCCCTGCCATTTGGCAAGCATTGGCATTGATGCTGGTGCCAGTTGTATCGCTCAACACCACTGCCCCGCAACTCAACGCATTGGCACAAGGCGAGTTGCTATCCTCCATAAAGGCATAGTAAAGTTTCAACTTTGACAGTCCAAGATCGAACACACCCGATTTCCACAACACAATCTGGTCAAACTGTATGGGCTTGGCGTCCTTGTCAACAGGTTCGACACGTATGCTGAAACGCACTTTCTGCGTTTTTGTGCTGGTGCCCACACCCGCCCCAATGGCATTGCTCTCGCTAATGACATGCCGGTACACCTCCTTGTTATCCTTGTAGCAGCGTATTTGGAAGAACTCCAACACCTTAGCATCAATCACCTCATTGTCACTCTCCACCACGAAGCCCACATTCACAGCCCCCTGTTGGTCGGCTGTGCCATCAAACATGAGTCCGTCTGTACGCTGCACACCTGCAATAGCCAGATTATTGGCCACACCGAGGCCACCCACATAAGTGGCATAGTTGCCATAGTCCTTGTCGAGCAAGTTCTCTGCATGTTCAAGGTTAGATATCGACACCAACGAACCCGAGCCATCAGGTATCTGGTCGTTCATCAGGGTATAAGTGCCATACACAGCCTGGTCAAGGTTTACAAAGTCTGTGCCGCAATGCTCGGTATTGTCCGGCCCAAAGTTGTCATCCACCACCAGTGTCACATCGTCGTGGCAGCCATCAGCTGCCGTGGCGCGGAAGGTGTATTCGCCTGACACATTCATTCCCGTCACATAGCCCGAGGCTGTCACCTTGGCATTAGCCCTTTCGGGCTGCAGCAACAGCGTCCAGCTTACCGACAAGGCCGGATTGCTGTGCAGTTGGAATGATGTTTGCGAGTCGCACACATTGGTGTTGGTAGTGGGACGTATGTCACAATGGTGTGCCACATCGGGGGCCTCCTTCACAAAGCCATAATACACACGCGTGCCGCCCAAGTCCACTTTCAAACCGCCATAAAAGGCTATGCGCGCCCCCGAAAAGTCGCATTTGGCCAGTATTGATGCCGTGCCGTCACCCCCCGTGGCCACGCCCAAACCAAGTACGCCGGCCGAGAGGGTCTCGGTCTGCACATTCTTGCCTGCGCGGTTAAACAGTTCTATGTTAACGGCCGACCCGAGCGACAGGTCGAGAAACGCAACATTTTTATACTTAAAGCCCACCTCGCTGCCAGCCTTGAACACTTCCTGTCCTTTATCGTTCTCGCCTCCTGGGGCACATTCTATCTTTGCACCGCCCATGTAAGCCAATCCCACAAACGGAGTGAGCGACATATAGTTGTTCAGGTCATCGTCAACAAGTTTCTTCTTTTCCTCATCTGTTACCGGAAAAGGTATACCGAGCAGCACGGGGTTCTCTCCCGACACCGACTTGATGTAAGCCCCGGGGGCAGTCGTCCCCACCTTTTCGCCATAGGCTTTCACACCATTATCGGTGAGCAGTGTCTGTGTCACACGGCCCACAAAGGCATATTTAATTTTGAGTGCCATGCCCAAGTCAAGGTTCACACCGCCCGAGGGCTGCAAACACACCTCGTCAAATATTTCGCGCGCCTTGGCAGTAAGGCATATACATGCCTCGTCCGAACCGGGGATTTTGATAAGCGTCAAACTCACCCCACCAGCATTTTGGCCCTCCTGCACAGGAATGGTGCTACCCAGCACGCCATCGCGATAGAACACCAGGCTCATAGCCTTTACCACATCAAGGGTAAGCACACTGGCCCCCGATGAGGCCACCACACAAAAACCAGCTTCAGTGCCCTCGCCATAATAGTTGTTCTTATCGCGCACACTCACTATGGGGTTGACCGTCACGCCCGCTTTAAGCACCGAGGGGAAAGTGGCATAGTCCGACAAGTCCTCGTTGGTTATATTGCCCAAGCTGTCGGCCCACTCGCCCACCCCTACGGCACTTACCAGTTTGTTCACCGTGCAACCACTGCCCACCAGTGCCCGGCGGTTTTCCAGATACTTCCAGTTCGACACTGTCGGCTGATTTTCATTGGCATCGCGGTCGTACCACACGGTGCGTCTGCTGTCAAGCAGTCCGTCGGCCGTAGGCGTATCGCTGGCACTTTGCGCCAGCACCGCGGTAGCAAACTGCAACAAGCAGCAGGTTAATAGCACACTTATGCGTTGTATCATAGTTCTTTATATGCTTTTAGTCTCCCAACTCGCTCTTTCCCGTAATAGTCGAGAGCTTCCCCTTAAATCTGTAAAGTTGATTGCGACGTAAATAATAGGTGTTATCGCTCACGTCGGGAGCGATAATGCCCGTTCCCTGTTCGGCAGACGACACATTGGCGGTTGTAATGGGATAGTCGATCGGTTTTTTTAGTTGTAGGTTCTTCTTACAGAACACGCGCAGTGCCAAGCGGGTTGCCGTGGGCAACACCCAAGCCCCAAGAGTTATGGTGCTGCCTTCGGCTATCACATCGTTGCCCTCAGCCATAGCTATCACGGTATAGGAGTCCTCCTTGCCAAGCTTTTGAGTTTTCGGGTTGAAAGCCTGCGCAAAGGCATCGTAGCTATTGAGTTTGACCGCGGTGTTGGTATGGTTGGCCATCAAAGCCACCCAATGCACATCGCCCTGGCTCTGCTTGTCTATGCTGAGTGTCATTTCCACACGTGCCATGCCGCGGTACAACACCCCCGTCAATGGTGAGTTCGAAATTATCTCGCCATTGCTCTGCTGCTCTCTGAAGTGCACCACACGGTTGCCCATAGCCGTATGACACTCGCCATAGAACAACTGCGGCGCATAACTCAGGTAACCACTCAAGCACTTATCATTCTTCCCTAGAGCAGAACCATACAAAAACTCCTTCCAACCAGTCACATTGGCCTTGACTATGTCGGCTTGCGCCTCGGCCAGAGTGGTACCGTTTTGCAAATTAAGCATAAACAAGTTTTGCTCACCCGTGGCAGCGGGTATCAAGTTATGCGATGGTGGGAGAGCAATGCTCGAACTGTAGGCCACAGCAATGACACGGTACTGATAGCCGCGCATCTTTTTGAGTTTGCCCGTAGCCGTCAAGCGGTGGTCCGAAGCGGAGGCACGGCTACACGTCACCTTTTGGTCATTGGTAGGGTCATAAACGAACTCACTGTCGCTAATGGTTGCAGCCTCGTCAACGGCCTTGCTGCTTGCTTCGTCGTCACCTGCCACCTTGCGTCTGAAGGCAACGATACGCACCTGGTCGGTTTGCACTGCAGCGGCCTCGCCGTCCACCTTCGGATCGTAAGGGTCGGTAGCCGCCCCCGGTGGTGCCGAGCGGGTGGTGTTTGCGGGTAAAGCATAAGTGCCGCCAAAGGTGATACTTACAGGCACAACAACGCTTTCACTGTCCACCTCACCTACTGTCGGTTGAGGCGGCACCGTGGCGATGTCATCACTGCAGGCTGCAAGCACAGCTACCAATGCCCCGCATAACAGCCGGGCGCATCGATACTTCTTTTTACTGAATATCAAAGTCATGATCTTTCTCAAAATTCGGCTCTACCTGTATGGTTATGTCAGCGGTTGCCTCACCCAAGCTGAGCGGCTCATTTTGTTGCAAATTGAGTGTACCGATGGTATAGAAGCAATTTGCCCGGAGCGGAAAGTTGTAGCTGCGAGTCTTGCCATCGTCCACCGCCACACGGTAGGTTTTATACAGCACACCGCCCTTGTAAAGTTTCAAATTAAGCGTGCCTGTACCTTGGTCGGCCGAGGCCTCTACCGGCAACACATAAGCGCCATCAAGCACTGTTCCGACACGTTTTTTCAACGTGGTGCCCGTCACGGCCACTCCCGCCAGCGTGCCTTCATTCACCGGCAGGTCAAGCAGTGTGGTGCTGCCATCGGCTGTGGCTGTGCCATGGTCCATGTAGGCACCATCTGCGGCATCGGGCTTTGCCACAAGGGGCACTTCGCTATGTTGGTCTTTATACAGCACCAGCTTAATGTCGGTCACCCCCTCGGGTATGTCGTTAAGATAAGCCTGCACCCCGGCCACACGCCGGTACAGGTCGATGGTCACCAGGTTGTTGCCACGTTGGGGCACGCATTCAGCCGTGCCGGCAAAGAGTTCAGCATGGTTCATATCGTGCGCAGTCTTGCCAGTGACCAAACGGGCCACGGCTTGTCCGAGCGTGGTGCCATTGGTTATGGCTGCTGGCAGATTGTAAGTAGGGCCTGCACCCTCACCGGTGGCGCCGGGCTTATTGTCAAGGCCAACAGCCAGCAGGGTGTATGTAGTACTTCCGTCGTAAACGAAAATGTTAGGGTCTATTTTGTAAAATTGCGACGCCGTCTGGCCAGTTGATTGTTGCCAGTCTACATCGAGGCTTTTAATGCACTCGGCATCGCTGCCTGTGCCTTTGAATATGTACAGTTGCACATACTCCACATGCTGCACATTGTCTGAGCTTTGCAGCGTAGTGCGTTGCACACGAGCCGATGTTTGCAAACATACGCTCACATGGTCTTGCGTGGCACCCTCATCTGCCAACACGGTGTCGGCTGTGCACGAAGGCAGCAACCCACACAATAATGCCACCACGATTGAGGCACATATTTTGATAGAATAATTCATTGCGCATAATACATTGATGTATGGTAAAACGCCCAAGCGCATATTTATGGCATCTACGACAATGCTTTTACCAAACAAAAATTATTCTGAAGCAAAAAGGTTCAAGAACCTGCACACACAGCACAACGCCCTTGAACCTTTTGTATGTAATTTTAGGGTTTAAGCCAATAAGACTATTCGTCAATGCTCATGTGATGCAGAGCTTCCCAGTTGTCGTTCACGCGGATTACAACGTTCTGTATCTTGCTCAAGTTAGTAGGCTTATCGATATCAGGAACGGGTTTATCGGGGTTGGTGGGATCGGTACCCTGCTTGTGAATACCTATTGAGTAGATGTGGTTGCGGAACAAGCTGAACACATCGGCAGTCTCGGCAAAGCCCATGGCTGTGCCTGCGCCAAACAAATCGGCTGATGCCGTCTCGCCCTTCTTACCTACCTGTGCATTCGATGCGTCCAACTTCACAGGCCAAGCATAGAGCACATTGCCTGTTGCATCAAGCAATTGCAGTTCAAGGGTTGACTTGTCCTGCGTTGCACTGAATGGTACGATAAAATTACTGGCAAACACTGAGCCTTTCAAGTAGCTGCCGGTGTAGCCGTTGGGTTTTTCCCAGTTGGAGTCATTCTTGTCGTACACACCATCTTTGTTATCATCGCCATTGGGGAACCAGTCGGTTATCTTGGCACTGAACAATACATTTGCTTCATCGCCATTAAGGAACTTGGCTGTTTTTCCGGCAGGCACCGAACCATTAACCATGTACATCACATTGGCATCAGTCGTCGTAAATGAGCTGTTGAATGAGCCAAATGTGAGCACCGTGTTCTTGCTGCGCGATACCATGCGTATGCTGGCCACCTCGGTTACACCTATCTTGGCAGGGATTGAAGTAAAGTAGCCATAAGCGCCGGCCACCTGACGGTGCAGAGTCACATCTACGTTCTGTATTGCCTTGCTGGCATCAGTTCCCTCAATCTTCTTATCGGCTGTCACGTTAAACCTTTGCTCGCCGGCAGACACCTCCTTGGCTTCGGCACCTGTCGGTGTGGTGGCTGTTATATTCTTGTCTAAAACTTCGCCCTTGGCTGGCCATTTCAAATTGTAGTTGCCTTCATTGTAGCCTACTGCCGTCACAACATAACTGCCAGCGCCCAACTTGTCGGCCTTGGGTATGGTAAAGGTGAGTTTCTTGCCATGGCCATTGGTATCATAGTCAGTGGCTGTGTCGTTCCAGTTGTCGAGTGTGTGGATGTATACCACTTTGTTCTTGTCCGCACCGTCGTCCTGCGAACGTACTACGAGTGTTACCTTCTCAATGCTTTGGCCGGCAGCTTCGCTCTCGAGCGTGCGGTCGGCTGCGGCACGTGTGGCACGATCGCCACTGCTTGCCAATGTAATGGTAAATTGCTGTTCAGCTCCATTGTTGTCTGCCACGACGCCTTCGTCGTTGCTGCAAGCTGCAAGCGACATGAGGCCTGCAAGCATTGCACCTGAAATGAAATACTTCTTCATTGTTTTAATGTTTTAGTTAAGCTGGTGTTTTTGAGCACCAGTTTATGTGTTATCCTTATGCTTTGGCGGAATTAGCAAACAATCTGACAAGTTTACGTGGTGACAGGATCGTTTGCCGAGCTTTATAAGCTTCTGGTCATTCTACGCTTAAGTAGGTGTTCAAAATTAGTCGATATGCCTTGGCGCATTCTTTCGTCCATAAACTTAGGTTTCATCGGTCACGTAGCCCGCTACGCTCCCTCTTCAACCTATGTTTCTGAACGAAATACTGCACCAATTCATATCGACTAATTCTGAACATGATTATATAAACTAATTTTGAATACCTACTTAACGTAATTAAAGTGTATGTGGTATGCCATGCTTGCTTGCCAACTTGTCGGCCCGGCATTTCCGCCTGCGTGTTATTCTATCGAGTTATTCTATGTCCAAAGTGTGTGCTGCCTCCCATTCGTCGTTGATGCGCACATATATGTCGTACCCTTTCTTTTCGGCGTCATACACATAGCGCAGACCTGTTATGGTGTTGCGGTAAAGGGTGGTCACCACATCAGTGGGGGCGAGTTGCGGCACGAGGCGGCCATTCTCGTCGTATATGTCAATGCTCACACGGGTGGCATTGCGTGCCACCGAAGGAGGCAAAATGGTGTGTGTGTCAACCTCTGTGCCAGCAAACCGCAAACTGTTGCGCATCACACACTCTCCGTTGTAGCCAAACTTGTCGTCCACCCCGGCAAACAGCCCCGTTTCTGTTATTGACAAGGCAGCAGCATGATACTGCGGCGGCAGGTTCTCTACCTCAATGTGAAGTTTGCTCTTGACGCGTTTCAGCAGCAAGGTGTGGTCATAATGCCAAGCATCGTACTGCACGGTGTCGCACACGAGGTAGGGGTCGCCAGCCTCATCGAGCGGCAAAATCGCGGGCAATTCAGTCTCATTTTCAAGTCCGCCCCACACAGTCACGGCATATTTGCCAAAAGGCAAGTCGGCCGGCAGGTTGATGATGGCTTGGCATGCGGTGTCTGAAGCTGGAAAAACGTGCTGCTCGGCCACCACACGCCCCGTTTGCACATCAACTATGCGCCATGCCACCGATTTGACATAGGTGGACAAGGGGGCTTGTTCGGGCTTTATCGGTTCGTCGGCAAAGCTGCCCGCATTGCTGTAATTGTAGTCGGCCACACCCACATGCAAGGACAAGGGTGGACAAGGTGGCAATTCGTCACGAATGCAGCTAACCAACAGCACCGGCAGCCACATGAGTACGAACATTTGTTTGATTACTTTTGTCATTGTATAGACTGTATTTACCCGTTGTCGGGAGTCTTGCTTGTCCCGTTTAGCTTGTCTGCTTTATTAACTAATTCGGTCTACACACCGTTTTTTAGGCACAACTACTTATTCCATGCTGTCGATAGCCTGGCGGGCTTGTCTCAGGCATGAGTCCTCACCTGCACCAAGCACCTGACGGGCTTCGGCATAACGGCCTTGTGCTGCCATGGCATAGGCCAGGGTGCAACGCAACGTGTCGGTACGGCGGTCGGGGGCAATGGCCGAGGCTGTCTGTACGGCCTCGGCAGCATGGCCGGCACGCAGCAGGAGCACAGCCAAGTTGTTGGCAGCCACTACCGACTGGGGGTAATGGCGCAAGGTTGTGCGGTACACCTCCATGCGCGCCGTGTCGGTGGACTGGAGGTCGGCCACGTGCAGCAACTCGTCTTCGTTAAAAGCATCGGGACGCGTAGCGTAGAGGCGTAGCATTTCGGCGTCGGTCGTAAAATTGCGCAAAGTGTAAACATAGGTGTAGGTTACACGGCGGTCCTTTGCCAAATAGTGGTCGCGTATGTCGGGCCAGCAGGCCAAGCGGCGTATGTACCGTTCCTGCACATCGTCATTGCCACCCGGATGTTGCTTTAATATGTTGCTGACGAGCACTGAGTCCTTACAACCTGCAGCGGTCATGGCTGCCAACACGGGTTGCCAGCCTTCGGGGCGGGCACTCACCTTAATTTGCGCGGCATAACGCGGCGGCAAATGCAACTGCTCAAGCAACCAACGGCGGGCCGAGGCGGCACGATTGGTGGCTAACATCAAATTGTGACGGTAGCTGCCCTCGGCCGAAGCCGCACCGCTTATGGTCAGGCTGGTGAGTGTGGCAAGTGAGTCGGTGAGCACCGGGCGCAGACGCTTTGTCATGGAATCGAGTTCGGCGCGGTTGCGCCCCATGTCGGCACGTATGTCCCACTTGTCTACTACAAAGAGCAAGCGCGCCTCGCCCTGGCCCGTCACCACCTTGGGACGTACCACAAAGGTGTGTGGTGCAAACTGTGCCAGTTGCTGCGGCAAGTCGGCCACTGCATTGACTGCACGCCCCATAGCCAATGTGTCGATGGCTGTGCAGCGGCCACAACCATCGGTGGTGAGCATTGCACGCAAGCGGACCTGACGCAGGGGAAGGGGCATGTGCAATGTGTCGGCATAGGGCAGAAGGGCCACATGCTGCTTGTCATAATGCAAGGCCATGGGGCTGTAAGGGTCAGCGTAACCCTCGAGCACCTGCCGGCGATGCAACTTGCGACTGAACTGACGGCGGTCGGCTACCAGGGGGGTAAGTTCGGCCACCACACTGTCGGCACCAATCACCATCTGCGGCACGACTATCAAACGCTGGCGGCGCGTCAGTGCCTTACGCGGCACAACAAAGGTGGTGTGCACCACGGCGCGACCGGCTGCATTGGTGTGCCACAGCGGCAACATGTCTGCTTCAAGATGCACACGATTTTGCTCGAAATTATGGTGTGCGCATCCAGCCGTCAGCAACAAAGCCAACAGTAACGACAATGTATGTAAAATACGCATGATTAAAAAAAACGATATTTTGCTGCTGCCTGCCACAGCGTACGAATGGACAGGTAACACCCATGTGTTGAACTACTTGCACGAGGCTTGAAATTAAAACACGTAAGCCACACTCAAGTTGGCCACGGTTGGCCCCCAATAGTTGTGGCGACGCGACATACTGCACTTTTCGCAGTAGATGCGTTCACCCTCCTTGTACCACAGACGGGCATAGCCTATGCCTATCTCGGCCTCAACATTCCAGTGTGGAGAAAGTAGCCAAGCATAGCCATAACTGATGCCACCTCCGGCCAAGTAGCCGTCGTAGAGTTTTTGTTTGAAACCGCCGTAATACTGAGCTGCGTGGGCGTGCACACCCACAAAATGGCCCTCGAAACGCTGGCAGAACCAGTAGCGCAAGGCGGGCTGTGCAGCCCATAGGTGCATTTTGCGCCCACGGCTGAAGTTCCACGGATTGTAGGCTGCCGCAACGTTTAACGTGGTTCGTGGCGAAAGCCCTAACTCTACACCGACATTGGGAGTGGTTGCGCCCCAACAGAGTGCGTTTGTCTTGAGTCCTGCCCTCTGCGCTTGGCATGGCAGGATTTGAAGTAAAATGAACAGGCTTAATAGAGCTAACAAGCGCTTATTGGCAATAATGAGCATGAACAATCCCTTCAAGGAATATGCTGTTTCATTTGTCATCAATGAAGATCATTTCGTAGCGAACGACAATGCAAGCAAATGCAATGGCGGTCAAAACACGTTGACCATTTTGTAAGAAATGCTTTCGCTGCCGCTATAAAGAAAAAGAACTGAGCCTAAAAATTCGTCCGCTTAACAAACCAATAAGTTGTGCCTTAATCAATACGCCGCAAAGGTACAACAATAAACGAAAAATACCCCCCCCGCCAACTTAATTTTTGCTAAAATACACTGAAATGCTATGAATTTCGTCTTTTGTACTGCACAAACAAGGGTTTAGTAGGTGTTCAATATTATTTTACACTAAAAATGCATCAGCCCATCAATCAGCAAAAGCAAACATTGTTGTCGCACAGGAAGGATACTAAGCTTGCTTGTAAAATGGTCTATGCACAAGAAAAGCCACTTTTTTGTGCATATAAAAACGACTATGCACAAGAAAACACGATTTCTTGTGCATAGTCTGGATGGTATGCTTGTAATAAGCCTATTTGTTGTGCATATCAGCACATTCACGGCCGCAGCGAGCAAACTAATTCATCACCACCAGCATGCCGCTGCCCGACGGACTGTAAAGCGCCGTGCGGTAACGCAACAAACGGTTGCCGTCGCTGCTCAAACCGCTGTTTGAGAGGTCGAAGGTGTGCTTGCACTTTGTACAGGTGAGCTGTTCGGACGCACTCAGAGTGAGCTTGCGCGTGATAAGGTGCTGACTGTAACACACGGGACAAGCCAGGTCGTAGGCTATTACGGGGTACTGCATGTTCATGTCGGGCAGCGACGACTTGCCCACCACAAAACCCGCCACGCACTGCGGCTGACCATAGTTCTTGATTTCGGACGTGTAAGGATATGAGCCCGACTGCGTGAATGTTTTGAAAAGGAAACCACTCGTGCCCAACTCTATGCAACACCATTGGCCACTGTTGTTCAACGCGGTGAACAAGGGCGCCACATCGTTGGCATACGGAAACTTTAAGAAGGCGCGCTCATAGGCATAGGCATCGTCGGCCTCGTTGCTGCACGACGTGCAAACAAGCAGCACCGACAGAAGGGACATCAATATTTTACGCATGGCTTTAATTATAAATATGTACGTATGGAACTTGAACGGCAACACGCGTGTGCACACAACACGTACTACACTGCATGAATGGCCACTACAATTTATTATTGTGCTATTTGTCTGCGCTCTGCACCATTGCGCGTAGCGCATTGATAATCAGCGTAGCAAAGCGTGCAGACAACCTCTGTTTTTATCTACACTACCATCTACACTACAGTAAGCAGCGGTGCGATTGCGAGGGCAACGGGAGGGCGGGAAAACAGCAACGGGAGGGCGAAAAAACAGTCGGAGCGACGTATTTTCCTACCTCCCGTTACAGCAAATCTGCCATACTTGCACACAAGCTGCACAATCCCGTGCACTTGTGGCGAACCGCGCTTGCACACAACTTGCAGTGCAGACAAAGTGCAGACAAAGTGCAGATGTGTCTGCACGGCTTAAATGCTTGATTACAAACGACTTAGAGCCAATTAGTGCAGAGTGCAGACATTTTTCAAAATAATACATTTAAGCAGTGTATGCACGCATCTGCACATCAGCGAGCACGGCGTCACTCCTTAATTCGTATCACCAAATTAGAGATGATAGCCGCCAGGCCGCCCGTGGTAATGCCCGATGAGAAAATGCTCTGCACCGTGCTGGGCAACTGGCTGAGAATTTCGGGTACAAGCTCCACACTCAAACCCAGCGAGAAGCTGATGGCCATGACCAAGGTAGCCTTGCGGTTGATTGTTTGCGAGGCAATGATGCGTATGCCGGCCGCAGCCACTGTGCCAAACATAAGCAAGGTGGCGCCACCCAACACGGGCGAAGGCATGAGCGAGAACACGATGCCCACAGCGGGGAACACGCCCAGCAGCACTAACATGCCGGCTATGAAGTAGCCTACATAGCGACTGGCCACACCCGTGAGCTGTATCATGCCATTGTTCTGGGCAAAGATACTGTTGGGGAATGAGCAGAAGGCCAAGCCGGCTAACATAGAGTTGAAACCATCAGCCAAGATGCCGCCCTGGGCACGGCGCATGAAGGTTTCGCCCTCGACTGGCTCGCCCGATATGAGCGAATTGGCTGTAATGTCGCCATAAGCCTCGATGGAGGTGATGAGATATACCAAGCCCAAACCTATGATGGACGAGATGTCGAAACTAAAACCATACTTGAAGGGGTTGGGGTAGTTGAAGCCGCCATAGCTCTGCACTGATCCAAAGTCGACCATGCCGAGACTCCACGACACGGCATAACCCACAACGAGACCGATGACGATGGAACCCATACGCAAGTAGCGGTTGCTGCTGCGGTTGAAAAAGACAATGAGCACAAGCACAAGGGCTGCAATGCCTACATTTTCAACAGAACCAAAGGTGCCGGCGGTCTTGGCTGCCTCGCCACCACCACAGGCGCTGATGCCCACCTTGATGAGCGACATGCCTATGAGTGTGACCACTATGCCGCTGACCAAGGGGGTGATGACGCGGCGGGCATACTTGAGTATGCGGCTCACAAACATCTCGACCACCGAACCGGCCACTGTGGCACCAAACACGGCGGGAAGTCCGCCAGCCAAGCCTGCGGCTATGATGGGGCCGATGAATGAAAAGCTGGTGCCTTGTATGCAAAGCAGACCGCAACCTACGGGGCCTATGCGGCGGCACTGAATGAAGGTGGCCACACCCGACACCATGAGCGACATGGACACGAGGAAACTGGTGGTGTCGGTGTCGAGTTTGAGCGCGCTGGCTATAATGAGCGGCGGGGTGATAATGGCCACAAATATGGCCAACAGGTGCTGGGCGGCGGCAAAGAGTGTCTCGCGCAAGGGCGGACGGTCGTTGAGTCCGTATATCAAACCGCTCTTGGCCACTTCGGTCTGCTGGGTTGTTGTGTTATCTGTCGTAGCCATCGTCCTTTATTTTAATTTCGCAGTTGTCAAGACTTTCAATAATGGCGAGCGACTCTACATGAATGCCCATGTGGCGCAGTTCGTCGCCGCCGTGCTGGAAGGCTTTTTCTATCAAGAAGCCCATGCCCACGAGTTCGGCACCGGCCTGATCTACCAATTCGAGTATGCCCTTGGCGGCATTGCCATTGGCCAGGAAGTCGTCGATGAAGAGTACCTTGTCGCCCTTGCACAGGTAGTCGCTGCTTACGCACACATCGTAAGAGCGCTGCTTGGTAAACGAGAATACCTTGGTGGCAAGCATATGCTCCATGGTGCTGGGAGTCTTTTTCTTGGCAAACACTACGGGCAGCTCGAGCAGATAGCCTACCATGATGGCGGGGGCTATACCGCTGGCCTCGACGGTGATAATTTTGTTGATGTCGGTGCTGGCAAAACGGCGTACAAACTCTACAGCCATTGATTTCATCAAGATGGGGTCCATCTGATGGTTGATAAAGTTATCGACTTTCAAAATGCCTCCTTCAAAGCATTTGCCGTCGCGCAGAATACGTTCTTTAAGGGCTTTCATGACTTACTTATTGAAGTTTCGGATTTAACGAGGGCGGGCTGAAAGCCCAATGGAGCACATAGCCCAGGGCAAGCGAAGCGACACC
>OGNQ01001458.1_pt1 | contig 16235 bp, 16 predicted proteins | sample 1573481 | NCBI WGS metagenome assembly OGNQ01 (sample SAMEA2581920, study PRJEB24529) | metagenome | biome: Human gut stool | place: China | collected 2011 | reverse complement strand
CGGCGGTTGTTCTTGTAGCCGGGAATGCGGCCGTAGACGAAAATATAGTAGTACAACTGCACGCCGAGCATCAGGAGCGTCGCCCCCGCGAGGGCCGCACCCTCCCAGCCGTAGCATGACAGAATTTGTTCGAAGAGTTGCATATTGACGAAATATGCGCAAAGATAGAAATATTTTGTGTATTTTTGCCGAATATATGAGTATGAAATTCATCCTGCAACATAAAGACCCTTCGTCGCACGCCCGCGCGGGCGAACTGCATACGGATCACGGCGTCATCCGCACCCCGATCTTCATGCCCGTGGGCACGGCCGCGACGGTGAAGGGCATTTTCCACCGCGACGTGCGCGACGAAGCCCGCGCGCAGATCATCCTGGCAAACACCTATCACCTCTACCTGCGCCCCGGCATGGAGATCCTCGAACGCGCCGGCGGCGTGCACCGCTTCTCGACCTGGGAAGGCCCGATGCTCACCGACAGCGGCGGCTTTCAGGTCTTTTCGCTGGCCGCGTGCCGCAAGCTGAAAGAGGAGGGATGCCATTTCCGGTCGCACATCGACGGCTCGAAGCACCTCTTCACGCCCGAAAGCGTCATCGACACCGAGCGCACGATCGGAGCCGACATTATGATGGCCTTCGACGAATGCCCCCCGGGCGACGCCCCGCGCGAATACGCCGCCAAGTCGCTCGGCCTCACGGAGCGGTGGCTCGACCGCTGTTTCAACCAGTATCACCGGACCAGTCCCAAATACGGCCATTACCAGGCGCTGTTCCCCATCGTGCAGGGATGCACCTACCCGGACCTGCGCGCCCGGGCCGCGGAGAACGTGAAGCAGTACGACGCCGACGGTTACGCCATCGGCGGACTGGCCGTGGGTGAGCCTACCGAGAAGATGTACGAGATGATTGAGGTGGTCAACGAGATTCTGCCTAAGGACAAGCCCCGCTACCTGATGGGTGTAGGTACTCCAGTCAACATCCTAGAAGGCATCGAACGCGGTGTGGACATGTTCGATTGCGTGATGCCGACCCGTAACGGACGAAACGGCATGCTCTTTACCAAAGACGGTATCATGAACATGCGCAACAAGAAATGGGAGAACGACTACTCGCCCATTGAAGCTGACGGAGCATCTTACGTAGACACGATGTATAGTCGTGCCTACCTGCGCCACCTGTTCCACGCACAGGAGTTGCTGGCCATGCAGATTGCCTCCATCCACAACCTGGCCTTCTACCTCTGGCTCGTAGGCGAAGCCCGCAAGCACATCATTGCCGGCGACTTCTCTACCTGGAAACCGGCCATGGTGAAACGTTTATCTACCCGATTGTAATTGTAGTTTACGACGATAAATATGAAACACAATGTGTTCCAGTTGTTCCGTTCCTACCTGCAAGCCGGAAAGGAACAACTGAAAAATTTAAAAGGAAACCCGTTCAAGAAGAAATGGTTGAAACGGCTGGACAGGTACATCATCGTGAAGTTCCTGGGCACCTACTTTTTTGCCATCGCCCTGATTATCTCCATCGCCGTGGTGTTCGACATCAATGAAAACATTGACGACTTCATCAACAACAAGGCGCCTATCAGTGCCATCATCTTCGACTATTACCTGAACTTCATTCCTTACTACACGAACCTCTTCAGTCCGTTGTTCGTATTCATTGCCGTGATTTTCTTCACGTCGAAGCTGGCAGAGAACTCCGAGATTATCGCCATGTTCTCCACCGGAATGAGTTTCAAGCGCCTGATGGTGCCCTACATGATTTCGGGCGCCATCATCGCACTGGTCACCTACGTGCTGAGTACCGAGGTGATTCCTACCGGTAGCGTCACCCGACTGAAGTTTGAGCAAGTGTACAAGAACAAGAAGCGGGCAGACTACGTGCGCAATATCCAGCTGGAGGTAGATACAGGTGTCATTGCCTACATGGAGCGCTACGAAGACTACAACAAGACGGCTTACCGCTTCTCGCTCGACAAGTTTGAAGACCACAAGCTGGTATCGCACCTCACGGCCCGCCGTATTACGTACGACACCACCACCGTGCACCGCTGGATTATCAAGGACTACATGATCCGTGAGATGAAGGGCATGCGTGAAACCATCACCCGGGGCGACCGTCTGGACTCCATCATCAACATGGAGCCGCAGGACTTCCTCATCACGCGCGGCCAGCAGGAAACGATGACCAGTCCCCAGCTACGGGAGTACATCGACAAGCAGAAGCAACGAGGCTTCGCCAACATCAAGGTGTTCGAAGTGGAATACTACCGGCGCATCGCCACCTCGTTTGCGGCCTTTATCCTGACGGTCATCGGGCTCTCGCTTTCGTCACAAAAACGGAAAGGAGGTATGGGACTTCACCTGGGAATCGGTATCGCACTGAGCTTCTCCTACATCCTGTTCCAGACCATCTCGTCCACCTTCGCCATCAACGGAAACGCGCATCCGAACCTGGCCGTGTGGATTCCGAACATCCTGTATCTGTTCATTGCGATTTATCTCTACCGCAAGGCACCGAAATAAAAAGAAAATCTCCTCACAAATCACCACGATTCATGGATTTGTGAGGAGATTCTGTATTATAACGATTCAATCGCTTCTATTGAATGAAATTATTTACCTGACTCTGCGGATTAAGAGGAGTCTGATCCGATAAGACCAACGTTTTAATCATGTGCTTTGTTCCTTGTTTATATTTCTGAAAATGCTCCGACGCAATATGTGATTTATAAGCCTGCTCACTTGCATAGGTTTCAAGAATCGTAACCTTACACGGATTTTCCTTTTCGGCAACGGCATACATGGTCAATACCCCCGGTTCAGTACGTAATGAAATCTCACCCACTTCCACCGCATATTGCATATATTCCTTTATAAACTCCGGATACACTTCTATTTTCGATAACCTCACAATACCATCGGGCGACATCGGAAGTTTGGCACACATGCCGGGCTTTTTGTCTAAGTTCAAACACTTGCCGATTATTTCTCCCGTAGCAAGATACGAGTACGTCGGAAACTCAAACAACACAGGTTTCAATCGGGTATAATCCAGTTTCCCATCTTGACCGAGCACTTCTGGAGCTGCATAGGTATTAGCTATGGAACAAATAAAATTGTCAAATCCCTCGGTTTCATAAATATCCACCACATCACATTCCATGGTTAATGGTGATTTGTCAATAACCGGAGTACCATTCTCTCCAAAATGATAGTCAAACACCGTCGATTTATCCACCGAATTTCCACTTACACTTCCCACATAATCAGCCGCAGGCAACATTTCACGGCTCACAAGGTTTACAGACAATTTCTTTGACCTCCTTATTCCCTGATTGGTATAATGATGTTTACTCATACTCAGAAGAATACGGTCATGCCCAATAATTCCAGTATGTCCCACTACAAGCCAGTTTACTTTTTCATTGACTACCGCCCCAACCACCGTCATCGGTTTGGGATAAAGCGCCAGTACCGAACCTAAATTTTTCTTTTCCATATCCGTTTCATTTTGCAATATCACACTTTCTTCATTCCTCGTGCTACAGGAGCACACAAGGAACAACAAACATACATACTGAATAAATTTTAGCATAGCATTCTTATTATTTCTGTTACTTATCAATCTGACTCTCGGTAAACGGATCGGCACGATGCCCCATAAGGTCTATTTGTGAATATTCCCTGTCAAATTCCTCCATCTCGTAAGCCGTAAGCCGCACATGAGCTGCTCCCAAGAAATCATCGAGGTGGTTCGGATTCGTTGTGCCTGGGATGGGAGCAATCCATGACTTACGCGAAAGCATCCACACCAAGGCAAACTGGGCAGGAGTAATATTCTTTCGCTCTGCCCATTTACACACAAGTGACACAAGCGGCATATTATGCTTCAAGGCTTCAGGGGTGAATTGCGGCAATGTGGCCCGCCTATCAGGTTTCTCAAAACGGCTTTCCTCATGAATCACTCCCGTAAGAAAGGCCCTTCCCAACGGACAATATGGAACAAAACCAATGCCCAGTTCTTCCAGCGTAGGGAATATTTTGGTCTCCGGTTCGCGCCACCAGATGGCATACTCGCTCTGTACGGCCGAAAGCGGACAAACGGCATGTGCCCGACGAATAGAACGTGCACTGGCTTCCGACAATCCCCAGTGCAAGACTTTTCCTTCCTGCATCAGGTTCTTTACCGTGTCTGCTACCTCCTCCATCGGCACCTTCGGGTCCACACGGTGCTGATAAAGCAAGTCTATGTGATCCGTACGCAAGCGTCGCAATGAACCTTCCACAGCCCGGCGAATATGGTCAGGACGACTATTCAAGGCCGTGGGCTGTTTCTCTTCCACCCCGAAACCAAACTTCGTACCGATTTTTACTTTGTTACGAAAAGGAGCAAGTGCCTCGCCTACCCACTCCTCACTGGTATAAGGGCCGTACACCTCTGCCGTATCGAAAAAAGTAACTCCCTGATCATAAGCCCGACGAATCAAGGCAATCATATCCTTCTTTTCATACCGTCCGCCATAGTAGCCTACCATGGGAAGGCATCCCAGCCCGATAGCCGATACATCCAGTCCGCCCAAATTGCGATGTTCCATATCTCCACGTACAGACTGACCCTTACTATCCGATGACTGGGAGAAAACCTTCGATACACCGGTCCATGCACATACCGCAGAAAAGGCGGCTACAGACGACATCTTCAAAAAATCTCTTCTATCCATAATCTGAATTTTTTTACGAGCCGCTACGGCTCAACAACCCTCGTAATATTTCCATTTCGTTATCCGTGAGGCGGAAAGGAAAGCTCTCCTTTTCGGGCGCGGGACCCCCGGCTTCCTGCACTAAAAAACATTGCATCACTCTTTCCGTAGTCGTGCGATAACGGTCGGCCATGAAGCAGACCACTTCATCCTTGTATAAATTGGCGGGAATGTCTATTGGTTTATCCATCTTTCTTGTTTTCTTGATACGGCAAAATTACCCCTGCACGGGCAGAAGAGCGTAACAATACCACGGAAGGTCGTACCGTTTTTACGGATTTTGCCTGCTCACGTGCGGCCAATTGGCTGAGATAATGTATTTTTGTGAAGGGACATCCCGACGAAAACAAAAGAATGGTTATGAGCAAGATTTTGAAAATAAGGAATGTAGGAGACTATAGCCAGTGGGTGGGACACACGGACACACATCCGCTGGTCAGCGTCATTGACTATGCAGAAGTGTCTCCCGTACGCCATTGCCTGAACAACTATAGTGTGTATGGCATCTTCTTTCACGACGAGGCGAACATCGACCTGGCCTACGGTTGCGGCAAATACGACTACAAGGAAGGAACCGTCATTTGCGTGGCTCCCGGACAGATAGGGGGAAAGGAGGACAACGGTGAGCTGGTCAACCTGACGGGATGGGCCTTGCTCTTCCACCCCGATTTGTTGCAGGGCACGGCACTGGAGAAGCATATCAGGGAATATTCATTTTTCGACTACCGCGTGAATGAAGCCCTGCACATGACCGACGAGGAGCACGACATCCTCGTGTCGCTGATGCGCCAGATAAAAGATGAGCTACAGAAAAAGCACGACGCGCTTCAGGATGCCATCCTCGTGGGTTACATCGAACTGATGCTGAACTTCTGCCAGCGTTTCTACAACCGCCAGTTCATCACCCGCAAGCTGGTCAACTCGGACATGCTCATGAAGTTCGACCAGCTCCTGCGCGATTACTACGAAGAGAAAATCCAGCTTACCTCGGGCATGCCCACCGTGCAATACTGTGCCGACAAACTATGCATGTCGGCCAACTATTTCGGCGACCTTATCAAGAAGATGACCGGGGACACGGCCAGTAACTACATCCGCCAGGACCTCATCCAGCGAGTGAAGAACGAGCTCGCCAGCGGGGCAAGCATCTCGCAGGTAGCCTACGAATTAGGCTTTGAATACCCCCAGCACCTGAGCCGTATGTTCAAGAAGTTCTGCGGATATACCCCGACCGACTACCTCAGACAGATACAGAAAAAGCCCGGCTGCTGAACCCGTCAGCCACCAGGCTATTTCTCCTTCAGGTGTCAGTCACCGGCTATTTCACCACTATCCACACACCCTCTCCGCGTGCCTTCGCTTCCACGATTTTCCGTTTCAGGCGATACACCCAGAGACGGGAATCAAGCAACAAGCCGGGTTTCCGGCGGCATCCCACGAGGATGCATCCTGCGGTGTCGTGCACCGAGTTGCCTGCATGAATGCGGATGCCTTCGAACAAGGGAACGTGAAGGAGCAGCGGAAGCCACTCGCCAAACCTGGGCGAACGGGTGATGACCACCGGATAGCGGCCTTCGGGAATGGCCGTACGTCCTTCCACCTTGCGCCCCCGGTGTCCCCACCCTACGTCGCGCCAGGTAGGTTCCAGTGTATCACAGAACGGAGTTCCGTCTATCTCTATCCGCCCTTCCGTATAATCCTTGTTTTTACATACACGAGTCAGTATCAGTTCCATAAGCTATAATCTCTTTTTAAGCGTTTGATTTATCGGGCTTAACCACCTTCCCATCCTTGCGGTATTTAAGCTTTGAGTAATTGTCATTTGTCACAATTGTCACGTAACGCCGGTGCACCCACTGGCGGAGCATGCCGTGTACCCCTTCCGCATCCATGCCCTCCGACTGGCGCACACGTATGGCGTCGGCCAGCGAGAACTCGTCGGGGAGCAGCTCCAGCAAGTTGCGCCGCCCCGGTGTGCGGGCATCCGCACCCCCTCCCTGCGCTTCCTCGATAGCGGCTCCGAAAAACTCCATCTTGCACCACATATCATACTGAAGGCTCCAGCGCACAAAATCCTCTATGGTCTTGTCCCAGCGGTAGCCCGAGGCCACGAAAAGCACGCAGGCCTTGAGCCAGGCAATGACGTTGGCACGGAACGACAGATTTTCGTACACCCGGCTTTGCGAAAGGCGGGCAAACTCGGCATTCTCCTCGCGAAGCTTCGCGGCCAGACGATAGGCCTGCGGACAATCTACCCTGCCGTGTGCCTTCGTCAGGTTCTCGATGAAGGGACGGAGCTGCTCGTCGAACGAAGCGTCGTACGTGCCATACACGGGCATGTCTGCCCCGATTTCCCGCTCGGGGATAGTGCAGAAGTTGATGCGCGACACAGGTCCGTCGGTCAGCACCCGCGAGAAATAACGCTTGCCCTTCTGAATGGTGGTGGCCGCATTCCAGTTAAAGCGGATGGTCACCTTCTCGGTCACACTCTGCGTGCCCACACGCGTCTGCCCGTAACGGTTGCCCGGATCGAACGCCAGACACATAATCTGGAACTGCTGGCCTCCCCGTCCGCTTCCACGAAGCGCGTCGAACTGGTCAATCTCGTTCAGTTTCGTATAGAGGAAATGCCCCTCCGCCTCGGCGGTACGCATCACGAAGGCCGGATTCGTCATGTCCGCATCGATTTCCTGAATCACCAGTCCCTCGGGACGCTGGCGCTTGTCCTTGTTGGCTCCCTTCGAGTTCACCTCCTTCTTCCATTCCCGCTCACGGCGCAGGTTCTCCTCGTCGCGCAGGCGGATGTCGGCCATGATACGGTTGATAGGTTCCGAGATACAATCTTTTCCGGCACCCGTTCCGGCCATGAGCACGTTCATCAGCGTAGCCTCGTGCTCCACATTGTCGATGTAGCGGAACCTCACCTTCCAGAGGTGGGCGGCCAGCGAGGGAAACACGGCATGCGCCACGGCCGGACGGTAGATTTCGGGCGTGCGGCTTACGAGCAGACGGATGAGCGGCGGAAGCTTGCGGGGCATGGGCGGCGGAACGGACTTGCCGGAGTGGACCTCCGTTTCGGTGTGCATCCTTTCCTGTTCCTCCTGACGGAGCACGTCTTTCATCAGGCGAGGCATGGAGCAGAACTTCGACGTGCAGGCCGAATGGATGAGTGCCCGCATTTCCTCCTCGTCGAGCCCGTAGCGGGGCATGATGCGCAGAAGGAGCGATTCGTCGTTGTCGGTAATGTAACGCAGGTGAGAAGCCAGGCGGTGAAGGCGGTCGTTGCGCTCACCCGCCACGGGCTCCCCTCCCGTCAGGCGGAACCAGCGGGCGATGAGGTCGGCATAAGGGATGCCCTTGAACGAGAGCTCATCTACGGAATTGCCCGCCGGATTACGGGCGGAAGATATGCTTCCAATGTCCGCTTCTTCGTGGGATTTCGCTTTCTGCACTTCCCGCTCACGAAACAATTCCGCTTCGTCCAGGTAAAGGATGTAGTCGGCAGGCACGGCAAACGAGCTCCGCGCATAGTCCTTCACGCACTGGTCGTAGGTGCCGTCGTCCAGCTGATGCGACATCCAGCGCTGGGCTTCCTCCAGCCCCATGCCCGGTGGGATGACAAAAAACAGGCGGAGTCCTTCGGTAGAAGGTGTGACGTGGGCCAGCACGATGCCCAGCTCGCGAACCCGTGCGGCCACGTGCTCACGGAAAAATTCGCGCGGGGCAGGGATATGGTCCACATCGTACATCGACAGACCGCTGGGCACGGCATCGGAGTTCAGGCGACGTCCGCCAGGAAACGTGGCATGAGGGGTAAAGATGGGAAGCTGCTTCTTGCGTTCACTTTTCAGGGTATCGAAATCTTCCGGTGCCATTTCGCCGCGCCGCATCGCCTCAAGTGCATCGGCTATCTCGGCACATATCCTGCCCACCAGCGGCGAGTGGACTACCTGGTGGAAGAGCTCGGGGGTACATACGCGCACCACCCGGCTTCTGACATTGTTGCTTATTCCAAACATATAATGATTTGAGTTTATGAATTAAAAAATAATGTAGCTTACCATCCGAAAGTATCATTGAACGTATCGAGCGCACTATCCACAAAATCGCTTGCTTGGCGGCTTTCATCGGTAATAGCATCGGAGGGCACAACGCCCGCTTCGTCAAGACCAATACTAAGAGTAAGCCGGACCCGTTCGCCTCCCACCGAAGCCCTTCCGTGGCGCAACTTAATGTACTTCGTACCCGGCGCAGGAGCCTGGCGTACATGTTCATTGAAATTACCTTCTGTAGGGCTTACCAGTCCGATAGTGCCCTGAATACGGCCGTGTCCGGCCAAAAGACGCCGATAAACGGTATCTGAAATCTGTAAATTAATCGTCATAAAATTCCTGGTTTATGGGTGAAGAGAGAAAGAAGGCGGCCGCCAGTCTCATGAGTTTCTCCCGTCTCCGCAACCCGGTTTATAAATAAAAAAATTCCGCAACCACCTGTGTGTCGGTGATTACGGAAGCAAAAGTAAGTAACGGGCCCTGGCCTATCACTTTACCTAAAGTTTACCTAAAGTCATTTTACATCATATTTCTTTGCTTTTTCCATCATTTTCTCGAATATCTCTATATAGTTATCATTTTGTTTAGACGCATTAAGTAGTTGTGAAAGATTCTTGTAATCTGCATCAAAAAAAACTCCAAGTTCCTCTATCAACTTCTGCTTATTTGAAGCGATTTGCCCATTTTCATCTTCAAACATACGTAACTCAAACATGGCACTGAGAATCTTGGCAAAGTTCGTTTTATGTTTCTTCGCAATCCGGAAGTGACTTTTTCCTGGTTTTATTTCCTGCTGCTCCAATCCATCCTTGTGTAATACTTCATAAATGGCATCTGAGAGAAACATATCACTCTGCCAATACTGTTCCATCCGTTCTTTTAACCGATGCTCCCCCATTCGCCAAACGAACTTATTCATTTGCCTCTGTATCTGTTCAAGGTCTTGCATGGAAGTATGTTCCTGAATCACACATATCAAATCCAATGCTAATGTACGATGTCTTACGTTATCGACTAATAACAAACATACCACCAGTAATGCCATAGTAACAATTATAGCATACGAGACCTCTTCTTCTGATGCCCTCTCATCCATTGAGCTTATATCATACCAAAGTTTATTCCAGAAAGTCTGACATAAATAGCGAGATTCTTCCGGATTTTCCTTTATTTCATCAAGCATTCCAGCTATTGCTACTGCCATTTCTTCTGGAGAAAGCCGAAGCACAGGCATCTTAAATGAAAAATGCAAAGCGACATCACAAACGAACCGATAAAGCAAACCATTTTCAAACTGCTCTTCGATATTTTCTCTTTCTTCCTTCTTTAACCGGCGTAATATTTTCATACTCTTTTGTTTGTTCGCGTATATAATCTAATTTGTTTATTAATCCAAAACAAGTACCCTCTCTATCTCCAAGCACACTTTGTCCGTTAATAAAATCATCCAGCAAACCTTTATCTATATTGTAAAGTGCACGTATGACGTCACCATTACGATATACCCCAAATTGTTCAAAATGTACGCTGATATGATATCCATTATTACAACAAAGTGCAACCATTTGTGCTAAATCTTCTTTCGTGCGGTCTAAAGTCAGTGTACCTTCTTTATCAGCATCAACCTTAAATGAACTTCGTGCAGCTCCTGTAGCTGAAGCCAATGATGCTAAAAAACGTAAACGATCAGTCATAACAGGAGAAGCATCTACAGGTCCAACCTTATCCGGATTAGGAAATTCAAATACGACTTTCTGTATCCGCTCGTTTTTCTGGGTCATCTGCTCCTCTATCGCTTCCCAGAAATCACGTGTACGAACTTTTGCCCGTATTTCTATTGAGAACCCCAAAGGTGCAAGCACAGCATGAAATGATTCCTGAAGAATATCACGCACCTTATCCGTGTTACTATCAAATGCTCCAGAACGTTCTATAGCTATTTGTCCGATACCAAAACGATTATCTATAATCACAAAACAATAAGGATTCGACTCTTCCTTATTTTCATGATAATCTTGCCAGAGTGTTACATGTTTTACATTACACACACGCATCAGCGTTACTCCATTACGTGTCTTAAGAATTGAATTAGGAAAGCATTGAGGCAATCCATCCTTATTAGAGACTTGATATAAATTAAGCTGATTAGCATTAAATAAATTTCCAAAATAAACCTGAGCGTTGTCATATACACTCTTATTTTCCTGGAAAAGTTCTTTTGTGTTTGTTTTTACCAGTTCGTATTTGTAGATTGCAAATTTCATAATCTGTCGTTTTAAATAGTTTATTTTTTCATCTTTCCATTTGCATGTAGTTTGTTTAAAAGACAGCCTATCAGATTTTTCTTTAAGGCTCGTATATAAGTTTCCATCAACGTATAATCAAACGTAGAGGAAGAAGTCACAGGTAACAATACGGTATCAGTTTGTATCTTTTTATTCGAAATGGAGTTTCCCCATGAATATTTATGCGAAAGACTTTTATATAAAGCCGCAACAAAAAACAATTGGATATTCTCTGTTCTTCCATTTTCATCATTAAAGCGAAGAACAAGATTGTGACTATCGTTCGAAAAAAAGTCTTTGGGCTGATAAGTTATGACCAATGTTTTTCCGCCAATCATAATCGAATTACCTTCACTTGCCGTAACATAAGGGGTATTTCCACTTCCTAATATAATATCAGATTTCAATATATTATGGGAGTTTCTGACATCAAAAAAGTCTACTATACTTACCTCTTTCATCTTTACTTTACCCTCATTTATACGCCTTAAAGCTTCAGCTTCATCATCAGTAAGTGTACAATCTTCATAATTAGTGTCCAAACTTTCCTCGTGCACATTGTCATTTCTAATGATTTCCCCAATTTGCCATGCCAAGTAATCTTTTACAACTCGCTGAAAATCTTCTGCTACTGGACGAACATCTACATTTCTATGCTGGGCATATGTCCAGTCATTTCCATCTAAAGTGATATAATCTTCCACATAGCAATCCTGATAGTATTGTAGATTTTCATCGTGTGCTCCACGTCCGTAACGTATTAGACGCACAACTTCATCATAACGTTCCGTCGCATGGTCTGTATTACGTAAGTTTACACTTTGACTTGATTTTTTTCGGTTCTGACGCGTATACCCATCATTGGAAAAATCTATAAACTTCACAACCTGATGTATATCATGAGGGGCTCCAACCTTAAATACATAAATAGCCGTTTGCACACTGGCTTTTCCACAAAAAATATCACTCATGTGGATAGAAGCCACCAATGTATTGTTTTTTAGAATTTCACGCGTGTAAGGCAAGCCATTCCCGCTTCCTGCATTCTCCATAATCAACACGGCTGCCATACCACCATGATGCATCATACTTAATGCACGGTGCACAAAAACAAAGCCTTTTCCCGATTTTGAATATGGAGGATTCAATAAAAATACATTTGCAGGAAAGGGTTTTCCATTGTATTCACCTTGTTCATAGTTCCCTTCAAACTCTGTCAAAGAGTCTCCATGAATAATGTTCGAACTTCCGTCCTTCATCAGAATCATGTTGAGTACAGCCAACATATAAATATCAGCAAGTTTCTCTATACCCAAAAGCTGATACATTTTGATATGTGTAATCTTACGGTTTAGTTCTTCAGGACTACTAATTTTTTGTTTGGCATCTGCTATCATTTGATGCATAGACGAAATAAGGAAACCTGCCGAACCAGTAGCAAAATCCCACACATAGCTGTCCATATTGACTCCACATAATCGAGCCATAAGTTCTGTAATATAGCGAGGTGTAAGTACAACATCATTTTTTGCACCATCAGGTACATCCACCCATTCATTTAGAACATTAAACAAACGACCTGTAAAGTCTATATTATGAAGTTCTCCCGTCAAAAACGGAATGATATTCTGCCGTACATCTGCATAAATTGTATGAAGAGCACTTTCGCCATCTTTTGGTTCTTGTAACTTAGAATGAATAAAAACGACGCGTAAAACCTCTTCAATCATTTCTATCTTTTGACGAGGGAGTTGCTTTTCACTAAGATAGTCGGAAATTTTATTCATAATAACCTGCCCATCATTATTCTTTTCTCCTTGGTCACCACGCAAATCACTTACACTCAAAGGACTGACTTTTCCTGGCACACCTAAACCAGCCATTACCAAACCTGTAATTAACTGAACACGTTGACCTACATCTATTTTTTGTCCGTAATCTTCATCGTGCATTTTCTGGTTAATCACTTTAAGTCGACGTTCAATATCATCCTCCAGTTCTATTTTCTTTAATTCAATCTCAGAATCAGTAAGAAAAAGTTTATCAATATCTTTGATAAATCCATTTACGTATTCTGGTAAAAGAAAAGAAAGATCTGTATATTCACCAACTTTCTTCGGAACAAATAAATTTTCTTTTGATACATAGTACACTCCCATTTCATAAATCCGACCTATGGAAGTATCATATCCATTCACGCCTATGGCCACAACTTCTTTATATGATTCCGTATTGTTCAAAATGGCATGGGCATAATGAACGGCTCCATTGACGGCATACTTAGCAATATTACCATAATGAGGTTCTTTATCTTTATTCAGGTTACAAATATCTCCATTCTTATCGCACTTTATAAGATCTCCCTTTCTCCCTTTTACTTCAATCATTACAGGAATGCGACGCATATCGGAAGTTTCCAAAAAGCATTTTATATCCGGATAGTTTGCTCCTTCACCTCCACTTTTACTGGGAGCCTTGCGCAAGGCCTCTTCAATTTCAGAATTGATACTTTCGGTTTTTGTATAATATTTAATACTACGTAACTGCGCCTTACACCAGTCCTCCACTTGTTCTTCAATGCTTCTTACATTTTTCGTTGCCATTGCGCTATATATTTATTATCGTTTTTTATATCTCTCATGAATACCTCATGAGTTTTTATCTTTCCACAAAGATAAATATTTTCCATAAATAAAAACATATTGCTACAAATGCTCAAAAGTTTTTTATAATGAAGCCATAATGTTTCTCGATGTCTTCTCTGATAATAATGTGACAATTGTGACAAATGACAAAGGATATATAGAGACATATATATACTTATATTATATATATTAATATATATAATATAAAATTGAAACTGATTTTCTCGTTTTGTCATTTTGTGATTGTCATTTGTCACATTGTCACGTTCATCATAATAACCTCAAAAAGACTGGCTTCTTTTTTAGACGTGACAAAAAAGGGAGAGTCAGCAAATATTACCTGCACATGCAAAATATAGTTTTCACAAGCAAAAAAGCAGGTTTACCGTTCCGTAAAACGGTATTCTATAAAAAAGGATATTTCATTAACTGATTTTCACACCTTGATGCTTTCTCGTTTTTGAGAATCACGGTAGCAGGAGGTATCTTTGTGTCAGTTAAATAAATCATTAAACCATCATACAAACACAAAAGATTATGACAACTGGAATTTTAAAGTATCGGCTCGTGGAATTAAAGTACCCCATCAATGACCCTGAAACTCCTGAAACAAGATGGTACGCCCGTGCCGTACAAGACCGTACAATTGATTTTGAGGATTTCGTAACCCACATGTCAGAACACAATTCTCCCTACTCACGCGGAGTGATTCACGGAGTACTCATTGATATGCTCTCTTGTTTACAAGAGCTGGTACTCGATGGAAAGTCAGTCCGTCTGGGAGATTTAGGACTGTTTTCGTTAGGCATTTCGGGAGAAGGTGCTCCTACACGCGATGTTTACAACCCCACTAATTATGTAAAAGACGTACACTTGAATGTACGCAACACCAAAACATGGAGTAACGCTGAGTTACGCAAACGTTGCCGCCTACAAGAATTGACTGAATATTCTACAGGAAAAACGGAATAATCAGCCTGATGTAAGTTTCACTTTTTTATTCACACAACACTATCACACGTATGGAAAACGACAAGAAGAACATCTGGAAAATCGTCATTCAGACACTGGTCACCATCCTGACCGCCATCGGTACCACACTGGGTATCACCAGTTGCATAGGCTGAAAAATGCCCTCGCACGCACAAAAAGCCCGGCTGCTGATTGTTTCGGCAACCGGGCTTTCCCGTCTCTATACAATACGCATCACTTCAGATACGTCTGGAAGAAGTGCGTAATCTTGTCAAAAGGAATCACATCCAACTGGTCGTACAGGTCGACGTGATTGGCTCCCAGAATAATCAGCAACTCCTTGTTGTCGCCCTTCAGCTTCTTGAGGGCATCTTCACTGAAATAGCGCGAATGGGCTTTCTCTCCGTGAATCATGAGCACGGCACTACGTATCTCGTCGCTATACGACAGGATGGGCATGTTCATGAACGACAAGGAGGAAGTCTTGTTCCACCCGTTGTTGGAGTTCAGCGAACGCTTGTGATAGCCGCGCGGTGTCTTGTAATATCCGTAATAGTCTTTCACAAACTGGGGAGCATCGTCGGGAAGCGGGTCTACCACCCCACCGGCCAGCGCATACGTACCCTTGCGGTAGTCTTCCGTACGCTGGGCGTTGAGCTGCTTGCGAAGCTCATAGCGCGCATCGGCATCCATGGCATCGAAATAGCCGTTGGCATTCACCCGGCTCATGTCGTACATCGTAGCGGTAACGGTAGCCTTGATGCGCGTGTCGATGGCCGCCGCATTCAGTGCCATGCCTCCCCATCCGCAGATGCCCAGTATGCCGATACGGTCGGCATCTACCTGCTCACAAATAGAAAGGAAGTCCACCGCCGCACAGAAGTCCTCCGTATTGATGTCCGGAGACGCCACATAGCGGGGTTCGCCCCCACTCTCACCGGTGTACGAGGGGTCGAAGGCAATGGTCAGGAATCCGCGTTCTGCCAGTGTCATGGCATACAGGCCCGACGATTGTTCCTTCACCGCTCCGAAAGGCCCGCTCACGGCTATGGCCGGAAGTTTTCCTTCGGCCTGCTTGGGCACGTACATGTCGGCCGCCAGCGTAATGCCATAGCGGTTGGTAAAAGTCACTTTCCGGTGGTTCACCTTGTTGCTCAACGGGAACACCTTGTCCCATTCCTGTGTCAGATTCAGTTTTTCCATATTCAGACCTCCTTGCCTGTTGCCTTAAAATATACTGTGTTGTCCACGGCTTCCAACCATTCATTGGAGGTTTCATCCCCCGGAACCTCTACCGCCAGATGAGAGAACCAGCTATCGGGGGGAGTATGAGGACGCATATTTTTTTCAATCTTTTTTGTAAGAAAATAGCGGAAAAATTTGGTGGATTCAAAAAAATGTAGTACCTTTGCACTCGCAAATGAGAAATGCGCTATAAGCGGTTAAGTTAATGTCTTAATTTGGTGCGTTAGTTCAGTTGGTTAGAATGCCTGCCTGTCACGCAGGAGGTCACG
>OGNQ01001455.1_pt1 | contig 16266 bp, 14 predicted proteins | sample 1573481 | NCBI WGS metagenome assembly OGNQ01 (sample SAMEA2581920, study PRJEB24529) | metagenome | biome: Human gut stool | place: China | collected 2011 | reverse complement strand
GACCCGCTCTGGTGTCCTGCGCACTGTTCCAGTTCATGTGGAGCTGCAACGACTTTATGGGCCCGCTGCTTTACGTCAGCACCCCCGGCAAATACCCCATGTCCCTGTTCGTCAAGCTGTCTATGGACGGTGATACCGGCTTTGCATGGAACAAGATCCTTGCACTGTCCCTCATCTCCATCCTGCCGCAGCTGATCGTATTCTTCTGTGCACAGGATCAGTTCGTTGAAGGTATCTCCGCAGGTGCCGTCAAGGGCTAATGCGCCATAAGAACATCTGACCAAGACCAACACCCCCTGTGCTGCTCCCAACGGATGGCACAGGGGGTGTTTTGGTTGATACATCATTTCGTCTGCTTCTTGCGGTACTGCAAAGGACTGATATCCATCACCTCGCGGAACACGCGGCGGAAGTGGGCTGCGCTGGCAAAACCGGTCTGCTCGGCAATAGCGCTGATGGAAAGCTCGGTGGTCTCCAGCAGCTTCTGCGCAGCCTCGATGCGGCGGTTGTTCAGGTAGTCCACGATGGACTGCCCGGTCACCCGCCGGAACAGGCGGCTGAGATAGTAGGGGGAAAGGTAGAACCGCGCCGCCACCTCGGTAAGGGAGAACTTTTGCCGGTAGTTGGCGGCAAGGTAGGCACACACCTGCTCAATGGTCTCGTTGCGGGGGCGCGCTGCGGCGCTGCTCTCGGCAAGGCACTCCTGCTCGACATAGTGCAGGATGAGCAGCAGGTACAGCCCGCCGGGGTAGTCCTGCTCCGGCATGGCAGCGCGCATCATCTCCAGCAGGGTGCGCAGGCGGCGAACCCACGGCACCGGGCCGTACAGCACCGTTACCTCGCCGGGCAAAAACAGCCGGGCAAAATCCCGCTGGGTGGCGCTGCGCAGCTCGTGCAGGGCGCTGAGCGGGAACCGACAGCCCACCAGTTCCGGTACGGCTGCACCGGCGGCAGAGAGCACTGCGTCCCCCGCGCCCAGCAGCAGCGCGCTGCCGGGGTTCAGCAGCAGGCTGTTTTCCCCCATTTGCAGGGTGTAGCTGCCCTCGCTTACCAGCAGAAAGGTGCACGTCTCCTCGTCTGCCGTCAGCTCCAGCTTGCTGCCGTTCAGCCGCACGGTGTCCGCTTTTACCTTTGCATGGATCTTTTCCCGTTCCGCTTTCATCTTGCGCATCCTTTCCGGAAACAGCCCTCCCGGTAGCCGGGAGAGCGCTTTTCCTCATGATACCACGTCTGCCCCGTGGGGGCAAGACAAACTCACAGGAGGTTATTTCGCATGAATCTGACCCTGATCCGTTCCATGACCCGCAGCGCCGTTTTCGAGCTGGAAAACGAACTGTGCTACCGTCCGGCACACCCCTTTACCGTTGCCCTGAACGGCAAGACGGTGTACGAGGCCTGCAACACCAATGTATTTTCCCTGTTCTCCCTGCTGCCCGGCACCACCTATACGGTGGAGGTGCAGGCCGAGGACGAGACCCTGAAGCTGGATTTCACCACCGAGGCCGAGACCTTCTTTGTGGATGCTGCCCGCTATGGTCTGGTGGCTGACGGCGAGACCGACAACACCGTGCGGCTGCAGGCGGCGCTGTCCACCTGCCCCAAGGGCGGCACAGTGTATGTGCCTGCCGGCCGTTACCGCACCGCCAGCCTGTTCATGAAGAGCAACACCACCCTGTATCTGGAAAAGGGCGCTGTGCTGCTGGGCGACAACGACCGCACCCATTACCCCATCCTGCCCGGCGTACTGCCCAGCGAGAACGAGGTGGACGAGTACTACCTGACCGGCTGGGAGGGCAACCCGCTGGACAGCTTTGCGGGTCTGTTGAACATCACGCAGGTGCATGACGTGGTGGTGACCGGCGAGGGCACGCTGGACTGCGATGCCGAAAACGGCGACTGGTGGGTGAACCCCAAGGTCAAGCGCATTGCATGGCGTCCCCGGGCCGTGGCTGCGGTGGACAGCGAGAACGTCTGCCTGCACGGCATCACGGTGCAGAACAGCTACTCGTGGACCATCCACCCCATCTTTGTCAAGCACCTCGACCTGCTCAACTTCAACATCAACAACCCCTACAACGCCCCCAACACGGACGGCATCGACCCCGAGAGCTGCGAGTATATCCGCATCATCGGCATGAACATCCATGTGGGCGATGACTGCATCGCCATGAAGGCCAGCAAGGTCTTTCTGGGCATGAAGCTGAAGCGCAGCTGTGAGCACACCGTTATCCGCAACTGCCTGCTGGACAAGGGCCACGGCGGCATCGTCATCGGCAGCGAGATGAGCGGCGGCGTGAAGGACATGGTGGTCACCCAGTGCCTGATGGACCACACCGACCGCGGCCTGCGGGTCAAGACCCGCCGCGGCCGCGGCAACACCGCCGTCATCGACGGGCTGGTGTTCCGCAACGTGGAGATGCGCGGGGTCAAGGCACCCTTCGTCATCAACATGTTCTACTTCTGCGACCCGGACGGCCACGGCCCCTATGTGCAGTGCCGCGACGCCATGCCGGTGGACGAGTACACCCCCAAACTGGGCAGCCTGACCATGGAGGACATCGCAGCCACCGACGCACAGTTTGCCGGCTGCTACTTCGACGGCCTGCCGGAGCAGCCCATCGAGCGCGTTTCCATGAAAAACGTGACCATCACCTTTGACCCCAACGCCGAGGCCGGTCAGGCCGCCATGGCCGACAACCGCCCGCTGGTGAAGAAGCTGGCCATCTACGCCGAGAACGTCAAGGAGATCGACCTGCACAACGTGAAGATCGAGGGCTACGAGGGCGAGCGGCTGCACTTTGCCAACGTAGGACATTTTGAGGAGGACTGACCCATGACCCATGAAGAGATCCTGTCCATGCTGGGCGACTATGTGGACTACCTGATCGCCAATTCCAGCGCTGAGGCACCGATGTGGAACATCGAGAAGGTGCGCAGCGGCAAGCCCAACAAGTGGAACTACATCGACGGCTGCATGATCACCGCCTGCCTGAGCCTGTACAAGACCACCGGCGACGAGAAGTATCTGGAGTTTTCCAAGGAGTTCATCGACTACTTTGTGCAGCCGGACGGCTCCATCAAGACCTACGACCCCAAGGAGTACAATCTGGACAACGTGAATCAGGGCAAGAACCTGTTCATCCTGTACGACATCTACGGGGACGAGAAGTACCGCAAGGCCATCGACACCATCCGCAGCCAGCTGCTCACCCAGCCCCGCACCAAGGAGGGCAACTTCTGGCACAAGGACATCTACCCGTGGCAGGTGTGGCTGGACGGCACCTATATGGCACAGCCCTTCTACATGGAGTACGAGACCCGCTTCAACAAGATGCAGGGCTGCATCGACAGCTACAAGCAGTTCATGAATATCAAAAAGCACATGCGGGACGAAAAGACCGGCCTGTACTACCACGGCTATGATGAGAGCCGCCAGATGTACTGGGCAGACCCCGAGACCGGTTGCAGCCCCAACTTCTGGCTGCGCGCCATGGGCTGGTTCCTTGTGGCAATGGTGGATGTGCTGGAGCGCATGGACGAGCAGCTGTACAACGAGTATCGCGGCATCATGGCCATGCTCAAACAGGCTGTGGAGGATATGCACAAGTTCCAGGACGAGCAGAGCGGGATGTTCTGGCAGGTCATCGACCACCCGGAGGCCGAGGGCAACTATCTGGAAACCAGCGGCACCGCCCTGTTTGCCTATGCCGTGCTCAAGGGCGTGCGTCTGGGCTATCTGCCCAAACGCATGGCTGCATGGGCGGAGAAGGCTTTCTACGGCACCTGTGACCGGTATCTGTCCAAGAACCCGGACGGCAGCTTGCAGCTGGACGGCATCTGCCTTGTGGCGGGTCTGGGCGGCAAGGATCACCGTGACGGTTCTCTGGCCTACTACTTCAGCGAGCCGGTGGTCTGCAACGATGCCAAGGGCGTAGGCCCGCTGGTGCTGGCCTATACCGAAATGATCGCGCGCAAGTAACCAAAAACGGGATACAGCAGGGCTGAGCAGCTGCAAAAAAGCGGTTGCTCAGCCTTTTTGCGTGTCTTTTTTGCCCCCTTGCATAAACTGCCCACCGCTGTCCCACACTAAGCCCAGAAAAGTTCCCGTACACAAAACGAACAGATGGGAGTAACAAGCATGGAGCAGATCAAAAAATTTCTGCACGGCAAGGGCTTTGCTCTGCTACTGACCGCAAGCCTGCTGGCTGCGGCTGCGGCAGGGGTGTGGGCGGTGCGCGCCCTGCGGGCAGAACTGCAAAAAAGTCTGGATGGACTAAACGCCCCCGGCACCACCCAACAGACCACCCCGGAAACAGAACCGGACTGGGACGCACAGGAGGATACCACATGGCAGCAGCCCGTGACCGACGTTGCAAACAGCAAGGCAGATGTGCCGCAGCAGACGCCCTCTGGGGCATCCTCTGGTGCGCAGTCTGGCTCTGGTTCGCTGCGCGAACCCTCGGCACTGCAAGGCGCATCCTCGCCTGCCAGCAGTTCGGCGCAGCCTGCCGCCGCGCCCTCTATGCCGGGGCGCGTGCTCAACGCCTTCAGCGGCGATGAGCTGGTGTATAACAAGACCCTTGGAGACTGGCGCACCCACAACGGCGTGGACTATGCCTGCACGCAAGGGGCAGCGGTAGCAGCACCCGTGGCGGGCAAGGTGGTGTCTGCCGGGGCAGAGGGCAACTGGGGCACCGTGGTGGTGCTGGAAGATGCCGCTGGCCGCCTTTGGCGGCTGTGCGGCGTGGCGGACCCTGCCGTAAAAGCCGGGGATACCGTAGCCGCCGGGCAGAAGCTGGGCACGGTGGGCACTGTCGGCTGCGAGTGCGCCGAGGAAAGCCACATCCATGTGGAGGTAAAGCAGGGCGAAAGCTACCTCGACCCGGCAAAGCTGCCGGAGTAAGCAAACCATAAAAGGGGCTGCAATAGCGGCTCCTTTTTTGCTGCGTCAGGCGGTACGGCGCGTTTGCAGCAGCCAGAGAACCAGCGCCGAAAGCACCCCGGCTGCCAGCAGTACATCTGCGGGGTGTGCGGCCCAGTGCTGGAAGGCAATGCCATAGGCTGCCTGTCCGATGGGCTGGGTCAGGCAGGCCAGCACAGAGAGGCAGGCTGTCGTCTTGCCCAGCTGTGCCTGCGGCACCAGCACTTGCAGCTGCGCAAAGAACCATACATTGAACAGCGCTGCCACGGCCATAAACACGGCCCCCAGCACCAGAATGCTGCCGAACTGCAGCACTGACACCCGGAGGGCAAGACCCAGCGCGGCGCACACGCCGCTGAGCGCCAGCAAAAGAGGTGTGCCGCTGCGGATTGGATGACGGACAAAGACGGTTCCGGCCAGCACGCCGCCTAAAATGCCGCCTGCGCTCAGCACCGCCTGCACAAGGCCGAGGGAGGCATCACTTTTCTGCAGGGTCTGTACCACCAGCACCGGAACACCTACGGTGAGGGCGGGGACTTCCAGCAGGTTTACAGCCGCCATGGCGGCGGCTAATTGCAGCACCGCAGCCTGCCCGGTGAGGAACTGCGCACTTTCCCGCAGGTCGGTACACAGAGAACGGACGGAGAGCCTTGTGTCCGATGGGACATCCTGTGGGATGCACAGGCAGAGCTCCATCTCGGCAGAAAGTGCAAAGCAGCAGCCGCAGAGCACCAGCAGACCCCGGATGCCGAGGTGCTCCAGCAGAACAGCGCCCAGCAGGGGACCGAGAAGCTCGTCCACGGTATCCACCAGTTGGATGACTGCGTTGCCGCGCAGCAGCTGGGTGCCGTTCAGCAGCAGGGGCAGGCAGGCGCGTACCACGGGCTGGTAAAGCCCCTGAATGGCGTACAGACTGCCCAGCACTGTCAGAACCAGCGGAAGCAGGGGCAGATGCGGCAGTCCGGCAGCGGCTGCAGCCGCAATACCGGCGGTCACCAGATCCAGCAGTGCCATCAGGCGGGCTTTACGGCAGCGGTCTGCCAGCGCGCCGCCGGTCAGCATTCCGGCAAGGGCAGGCAGCATGGCCAGAGCGGTGATGCCGCCGTACAGCGCGGCAGAACCAGTCTGCCGCAGCAGATACAGCGGCAGCGCAAACCGCAGGGCGGCATTGCCGAACAGGGAGATGATCTGCCCGAGGACGATAAGGATAAAAGTGTTCATGGAAACCTCCTGCTTTTTTATTTACAGACTGCTGGTCTGTATTTACATACAAAAAAAGGCGGAGCGTTCCGCCCGGGAAATTCAGTCTTTGACCGGTGTGCACAGCTGCACCAGCTGTTCGGCCTGTGCATCCGTCAAAAGATCCAGCCCAAGTGCATGGGTCATTTGCTGAAACACGAGGTTCCGCGCCCGCTGCTCGGTCGGTGTGGTGGGGCGCGTCTGGGGAGAAAGCCAGATGTCTGCCAGCACGAACAGCGCTTCGGCCAGCGCATTGGCATCGGCGGTGTGGATGGAGCCGTCCGCCATGCCTTGCCGGATCATGGGTGCAATGCACTCCGGGGCCAGATGCGCTTCAATGTTGGTCAGCTCCATGGCAAGGAACTGCGGGTTGCTGCACAGGTGCGGCAAAGTCTGCGCGATCTGCTGCTGCCGCTGCCCGGCAAAGGAAGCTGCAAACACCGCCTGCAGCTTCTGCAGCCCGGTCAGGGCGGGGTCGTCCCGGATATGGCGCAGCGGCTCCCACATCTGGTCGCCCAAACGGTCACCGACGCGCTGCGCGATCTCCTCCTTGGAGCGGAAGTGATGGTACACCGCCCCTTTGGAAAGCTTTGTGGCATCAATGATGTCCTGCAGGGTGGTATTCTGGTAGCCCTTCTGGAGGAAAAGCAGGGCGGCGGCGTCCAGGATCTTTTCAACGGTCTGTTCCGGGTATTTGTTGCGCGGCATGGCGGATGCTCCTTTTTTACAAACTAACGGTCTGTAAAAAGAATACAGCAGCCCGGCGGCTTTGTCAAGAGGGGGAGAACCGAAAATCCATTCATTTCCTGCGGCGCTGCATTGCTTTTGCGCGGGGTTTCTGGTATGATACAATAGAATCAACAGGCGATTTTGGGAGGATGACAGATGGCAAGGGTTTTGATCGTGGGAGCCGGGGCAGCCGGACTGATGGCGGCGGGTGCTGCCGTGCGGCAGGGACATCAGGTAACGGTGCTGGAGCATACCGAGAAGCCCGGGCAGAAGATCCTTGTCACCGGCAAGGGACGCTGCAATGTGACCAACGACTGCCCGGCAGAGGAGTTTTTGCGCCATGTGCGCACGAACCCGCGCTTTTTGTACTCCTCGCTGGGGGCGTTCCCCCCGGCAAAGACCATGGAGCTGTTCGAAGGCCTTGGCGTGGAGTTGAAGGTGGAGCGTGGCCGCCGGGTGTTCCCGGTATCGGATAAGGCTGAGGAGATCCGGCAGGCGCTGCTGCGCTATGCGCAGGACGCCGATATCGTCTACGATGGCGCAAAAAAGCTGCTGCTGGAGGACATCGTGCCGGAGGCAGAGCCTGCCCCGGCGGCAGCGGAAAACCCGCGTCACCCCAAAAAGAAAAAGGCGGGCCCGGCACTGCGCTGCGTGGGCGTGCGGGGCACCTCCGGCCGGGAATACCGGGCAGACGCTGTACTGGTGGCCACCGGCGGCGTGAGCTACCCCACCACCGGTTCTACCGGCGATGGCTACAAGCTGGCGCAGCAGGCGGGGCACACCCTTGTGGAGCCGGTGCCCAGTCTGGTCAGCCTTGTCAGCCGCGACCCGGACTGCAAAAAGATGATGGGTCTGGCGCTGAAAAATGTTACCCTGACCCTGCTGGAGGACGGCAAGGCCATCTTTGACGAGCAGGGCGAGATGCTGTTTACCCACTTTGGCATCAGCGGGCCGCTGACCCTGAGCGCGTCCAGCCATCTGGGGGATATGAAAAAGCACAGGTACATCGCGGAGATCGACCTGAAGCCCGCCCTGAGCGAGGAGCAGCTGTACGACCGCATCACCCGGGACTTTGCCCTGCTGGCAAACCACGCGGCGCAGGGTGCGCTGGTCAAGCTGCTGCCTTCCAGTATGCAGCCGGTCATGGTGGCACGCTGGGGCATCGACCCCGCCACCAAGGCAAACCAGATCACCCGGGAGCAGAAGCGGGAGCTGGTGCAGCTCATCAAGCACTGGCGGGTGTCCATCGACGCCCGGGGCGACCTGGCCCATGCAGTCATCACCTCCGGCGGCGTATCGGTGCGGGAGGTGGACCCCAAGACCATGCAGAGCAAAAAGGCCCTGGGGCTGTACTTTGCAGGCGAGGTGCTGGACGTGGACGCCTACACCGGCGGCTACAACCTGCAGATCGCTTTCTGCACGGCTCAGAGCTTTGCCAATCACCTGTAACGGTACGATGCAATCACACGATTGGGAATAGCCTCCGCTCGCGCTCTGGCTATTTTCAGCGGAAAATTTATTTTGATTTGGCGTTTGTCGCGCCCTGCGGGGCGCTCCAAACGCATTTTCACCGATTGGAGCCGAAACCGACAAATGCAGCAACTGGAAAACCACCGTCTCCCGGTCACGGCCCTTTCTGTGAAAAAACAAACCGGAAAAGTCCGCAGACTTTTCTGGGTTACACTTAATAAAATTAAAATTCCGCTGAGTATGGCCAGAGCGAACGCAGCGGCCATTCAAAATCGTTCAGTCTACAATAAAAAGGAGATATAAAAATGGTATCTGTTGCGATCGACGGGCCTGCCGGGGCAGGCAAATCCACGCTGGCACGCCGCCTTGCGGCGGAGATGGGCTACATCTATGTGGACACCGGTGCCATGTTCCGCACCATCGGCCTGTATGCCCTGCGTGCTGGCAAGGACCCCAAGGATAATGAGGCTGTCAACGCCCTGCTGCCGGAGATCGAGCTGCACTTTGCTTTCATCGACGGGGAGCAGCATGTTTATTTAAAGGAAGAGGACGTGAGCACCGCCATCCGCACCGAAGAGGTGGGCATGGCAGCTTCTGCCGTGGGCGCAAACCCGGCCGTGCGGGCCTTCCTGCTGGGCATGCAGCGGGACATGGCCAAAAAGCAGGATGTGCTGATGGACGGCCGCGACATCGGCACCGTGGTGCTGCCGGATGCGACCGTGAAGATCTTCCTCACGGCCAGCCCGGAAGCCCGTGCCACCCGGCGGTGGAAGGAATATCAGGAAAAAGGCATCGCCACCCCCTACGAAGAAGTGCTGGCCGACGTGAAGCAGCGGGACTATCAGGACACCCACCGGGCCGCCGCTCCCCTGAAGCAGGCCGAGGACGCCGTGCTGCTGGACACCTCGGAGCTGGACTTCGAGCAGAGCCTTGCCGCCATGAAGAAGATCATTGCGGAGAAAGTGAAAAACTGACGACGATATGATGTTATATTACATTCTGCTGCCCTTTGCATGGCTGCTGTGGCACCTTGGCTTCCGCATCCGGGTGGAAGGGCGCGAAAACCTGAAAAAGGTGCAGACCAAGGGCTATATCCTGGCACCCACCCATGTGTCCGCCATCGACCCGGTGTTCATCGCGGTCACCCGGTGGGGCGGGCGAATGGTCATCTTTGCCAAAAAGGAACTGTTTGAGATCAACGCCTTCCTGAGCTGGTTCTTCCGGTGCGCGGGCGCAGTGTGCGTGCGTGGCACCAAGGAGGAAGTGGTGGTCATCGACCGGACCGTAGAGGCCTGCAAAAACGGACGCACGCTGCTCATCTTCCCGGAGGGCACCCGTGAAAAAGAAGGAAAACTGCTGCCGCCCAAGAGCGGCCTGTTCGTCATCGCGGCCAGTGCGGGGGTGGACGTTGTGCCCTGCCGCATCCTGTACGACACCCCGGACGGGAAAATGCACCTGTTCTGCAAGGTGCGGGTGATCTACGGTGAACCCATGCCCGCCGCGCAGTTTGCCATGGAGGGCCGCCGCGACACGAAAAAACTGCGTGCCAACAAGCAGGCCCTGCTGGATGCGTGGGAGAAGATGGGACGGTGAGGAGAACGTAATGGAAATCAAAGTTGCAAAGACTGCGGGGTTTTGCTTTGGCGTGAACCGTGCCGTGGAGCTGACCTACGGCCTGCTGGCCGAAGGGCGCAGGGTGGCCACCCTCGGCCCGCTGATCCACAACCCGCAGGCTGTGGCCGACATGCAGGCAAAGGGGGCCTTTGTGGCCGACAGCGTGCCTCAGGTGCCGGATGGCTATGAGGTGGTCATCCGCAGCCACGGGGTGCCCCGCAGCGTTTACGATGAACTGGAAGCGCGCGGCATCCCGTACCATGACGCCACCTGCCCCTTTGTGCAGAAGATCCAGCGCATTGCCGCACAGGCCGAAAAAGAGGGTGCCGTGCTGCTGGTGGCGGGCGATAAGACCCACCCGGAGGTGCAGGGCATCGTGGGGCACACCCGCGGAGAGGTGTTCGTTTTTGCCGATTTAGCCGAGTTAGAGGCGTGGAACGGCCCGTCTGACCCCCAAAAACCCCTTTTTGCAGTTGCACAGACCACATTTCAGGTTACAAAATGGAAAGAAAGTTCGGAGTTTCTCAAAAAAGCCTATACAAACGCCCGAATTTTTGATACAATATGTAATGCGACGTGGGCGAGGCAACAGGAAGCGGAAGACCTCAGCCAACAATGCGACATCATTGTTGTCATTGGCGGTCATCATTCTTCCAATACCCAAAAGCTGGTACAGGTCGCCGCAAAACACACGCGTGCCGTAACGGTCGAAACAGCGAGCGAACTTCGGCCGGAATGGTTTGCAGATGTTAAAGTGGCGGGCGTGACAGCCGGGGCTTCAACGCCATCGTCTATTATTGAGGAGGTACTTAACAGTATGAGCGCAGAAATCAATGACAGCATGAGCTTTGAGGAGATGCTGAATGCATCCGAGGAAAAGCGTGTTCATGCAGGCAGTATTGTGAAAGGAATCGTGACCAGCATCTCTGCCAACGAGATCCAGGTGGATATCGGAGCGAAGCAGACCGGCTTTGTCAAGCTGAGCGAGCTGACCGATGATTCCTCCGCCAAGGTCGAAGACCTGGTGAAGGTTGGCGATGAGCTGGACCTCATCGTCGAGAAGGTTATGGATCAGGATGGCGTCATCCAGCTCTCCCGCAAGAAGCTCGCATCTCGCAAGGGCATGGAAGAGATCGCCAAGGCAGCTGAATCCGGCGAGGTCGTCGAGGGCGACGTCACCGAGTTCAACAAGGGCGGCGTTGTCGTCAACGTCAAGGGCGTCAAGGTGTTCGTTCCCCGTTCTCAGGCCACTATGCGCCGCGACGAGGACTACACTGCTCTGGTCGGCCAGCACGTTCAGCTGGTCGTCACCGAGTGCTCCGGCCGCAAGATCGTCGGCAGCATCAACAAGGTCACCGCTGAGCAGAACAAGGCTAAGCGTGAGGAGTTCTGGGCAAACGTTGAGGTGGGCAAGACCTACACCGGCGTTGTCAAGAGCCTGACCTCTTATGGTGCATTCGTTGACATCGGTGGTGTTGACGGCCTGTGCCACATCAGCGAGCTGAGCTGGAACCGCATCAAGCACCCCTCCGAGGTCGTCTCTGTTGGCGACACCATCGAAGTGTATGTCAAGGACATCGACACCGAGAACCACAAGGTTTCTCTGGGCTACAAGAAGTCCGAGGACAACCCCTGGGAGCAGCTGAAGAACAACTACCCCATCGGCAGCACCTTCCATGCTCCGGTCGTTTCTCTGACCAAGTTTGGTGCATTCGTCCGCATCCTGCCGGGTGTTGACGGTCTGGTCCACATCAGCGAGATCAGCAATGACCGCGTTGAGAAGGTCTCTGACGCACTGAAGGTCGGCGATATGGTCGATGTGAAGCTGCTGGATGTTGACTTCGACAAGAAGCGCATCAGCCTGTCCATGAAGGCTCTGCTGAACGACGACGCTGAGTAATCAGCCCGCAGCATAGTCTCATTAGACACAATGCGAACTACAGCCCCGTTGCCGGGAAAACGGCGGCGGGGCTGTTTTTGTTAAACCTCTCAGTCAAAGCCTTGCGGCTTTGCCAGCTCCCCTAATAGGGGAGCCCTTGGCAAAACCGGGAACTTTGAACTGAATGAGGAAGGTTTGACGGTATGATTAACTGGTTAAAGAAGCACTGGGAGGTCATCTCCTACCTGATCTTTGGCGTGCTGACCACCCTGCTGAATATTGTGCTGTACGCCCTGTTCAACAGGCTGTTCGGCTACACCGCCGCCAACAGCTGGGGCAATGTGCTGGATAATGCTTTGTGCATCCTGTTTGCCTACTGCACCAACCGGGCGTTCGTCTTCCGCAGCAAGACCACCGGCAAAGCTATGGCCAAGGAGTTCGGCACCTTTGTCACCTGCCGTCTGGGCACCATGGTGCTGGATGCCGTGATCATGATGGTGGGGGGCAACCTTTTTGCCGCACAGGGGGCGGCGCTGGTGGACACCGCCATGCAGGGTCTGCTGGGCGCCGTGGCGGGCTGGCTGGGTCCGGATACTACCCTCTACATGGCAAACAGCTTTGCCGGGAGCCATGCCGCCGTGGCAGATGGCTCCGCTGCCATTGCCGTCATCGGCGGGGCGGACGGCCCCACAGCCATCTTCGTCACCAGCGCCTACGATGCTCAGGCAATGTGGGGCCTTGCCGTGAAGGTCTTTTCCAATGTACTGGTGATCGTGCTGAACTATGTGTTCAGCAAGCTCATTATCTTTAAAAAGAAACAATAATTTTCAGGAGGTACGGTATTATGAAACGTGGTCTGAAAGGGTTCGCATTCCTGGTTTCCGGTCTGGTGCTGGGCATCATTGGTGCAACGGCATCGGTGACTGCGATCGCACTGAGCGCTGTGGGCATGGCAAAGGTGCGCCGTGCCAGCAAGTAAAACAACGGAGGAACGAACATGAACCGCGAAGAGATCCTGTCCCATGTCGATCATACCCTGCTGAAGCCGGAGGCCACTTGGCCCCAGATCCAGCAGCTGTGTGACGAAGCCATTGCAAACCACACCGCATCCGTCTGCATCAACACCTGCTACGTCAAGCAGGCTGTGGAGTATATGGCAGGCCGCATCCCTGTGTGCTGCGTGGTGGGCTTCCCTCTGGGTGCCATGGATACCGCCAGCAAGGCCTTTGAGGCAAAGACTGCCATCGAAAACGGCGCTTCCGAGGTGGACATGGTCATCAACATCGGCCGCCTGAAGAATAAGGAGTACGATGCCGTCCGCGAGGACATCCGCGCCGTGAAGCAGGCGGTGGGCGACAAGGTCCTGAAGGTCATCATCGAGACCTGCCTGCTGACCGACGAGGAAAAGGAAAAGATGTGTGATATCGTCTGCGAGGCAGGCGCGGACTACATCAAGACCAGCACCGGCTTCTCCACCGCAGGCGCAAACTTCCACGATGTGGAGCTGATGGTCAAGGGCGTGCATGGCCGCTGCAAGGTCAAGGCTGCCGGCGGCATTTCCACCGTGGAGGATATGGAGACTTTCCTTGCACTGGGCGCTGACCGTCTGGGCACCTCCCGCGCTGTCAAGATCCTGAACGGCGAGCAGGCAAAGGGCTATTAAGTTTTCTGCAAAAAATGTATTTCGGCAAAGCTCTGGGCTTGGCTGAACTGCAAAGGATGATCTCTCAAGGGCTGCTGCACAAATTGCCGTGCAGCGGCCTTTTTTGCGCTCAAGCCTTGCAAGCAGGGCGCGGCAGGGTGTATAATACAGATAGGTACTGCATAAAATAGGGGCTGTTCGCCTTGTGGGGCAAGGCGGGCAGAGGAGGAAATGCAATGAATATACCCGAGATCCTTGTGGCCAATGGCACAGGGGCGGTGCTGGTAAGTTTTCTGCTTTTGCTGCGGGTGCGTGGCGAAAGTAAAAACAGCGTGGGAACAGCGCTGTTTTGCCGGATACTGGTGGTGACGCTGCTGGCACAGGTCACAGAGACGATCAACTTTCTGCTGGACGGCGTGCCCGGCGCTGCAAGCCGGTTCTGGCTGTACCTGACCAACACCATCTGCACCGGCGCTACCGTGTGCGTGGGCTATGCGTGGTGCTTGTATGTGGACTTCCGGGTCTACCGCAGCATTGGACGCCTGCGCAGAAGGCACCTGTTGCTGGGCGCGCCGCTGCTGGCGCTTTTGGTGCTGCTGGTGGCAAACCTTTTTGGCACGGGGTGGATCTTTTCCATTTCGGCGGACAACGCTTACCATCGGGGCCCGCTGAACATTTTGCTGTATCTGCTGCTGTTCAGCTATTACGCCGAGAGCGTGTGGCAGGTGCATAAGGCCAAGCGCGATGGCATTACGGTGGAGTTTTTTCCGGTGTACTACTTTGTGGTCACCTGTGCGGTGGGCACGCTGCTGCAGGGCGCATTCTACGGCATGGCCTTTGGCTGGCTGTCAGTAGCCATCGCTTTTGTGCTTGTGGACAGCCAGACCCGCAGCCTGCGCGGCTATACCGATGAGTTGTCCGGCCTGTTTGGGCGCAAGTACATGAACTACTGTCTGGACCGCATCCACGCCACGCAGGAGAAGGACGTTTACGGCATCATGATGGACGTGAACTGCTTCAAGGAGATCAACGACACCTACGGTCACGCCGAGGGTGACCGCGCCATTCAGGAGATCGGGCACATCCTGTCCGGGGCGCTGGTGGCAAACTCGGTAGCCATCCGCATGAGCGGCGATGAGTTCATGGTGCTGATCCGTCACGGCTCGGAGGAGCTGCTGGACGAGATCTGCACCGCCATCGAGCAGCGGGTGCAGCACTATAACGCCACCGCTCCGGCGGGCAGCTTTCAGCTGTCCTTCTCCACCGGTGTGGCAAAGTACGAGGGCGGCAGCGTGGAGAAGTTTCTGGTGGAGCTGGATCAGCGGATGTATGCGGAAAAACGCGCTTTCCACGCCGCCCGGGACGGCCATGCCGCACCGGAGCAGGGAAATGCTCCATCAATTTAAAAGGAATGTCTAAAATAAGTGCGACTTATCTTGACAATCTGACGCTGTAATGATAGAATATGTGGCGTACCAATTGAATACCGACTTATCAAGAGCGGCTGAGGGGACAGGCCCTGTGAAGCCCGACAACCTGTGCGAAAGCATAAGGTGCCAAATCCTGCGGGAAACCGGAAGATAAGAGTGCAACGCTCAGAGCTTTCGGCTCTGGGCGCTTTTATTTTTCAAAACAAACTTGATGGAATGGTAAATACACGCAACTGCAACATTTAGGAGGCAAAAAATGGCTAGACACCTGTTTACTTCGGAGTCCGTCACCGAGGGACATCCCGACAAGATCTGCGACCAGATCTCTGATGCAATTCTGGACGAGATCCTGACCCACGACCCCAACGCCCGCGTGGCCTGCGAGACCTGCGCATCCACCGGCCTTGTGCACATTATGGGCGAGATCACCACCAACTGCTATGTGGACTTCCAGAAGGTCGTCCGCGAGGTGGTGGCAGATATCGGCTACACCCGCGCAAAGTTCGGCTTTGACGCCGACACCTGCGCCGTCATCTCCAACATTGACGGCCAGAGCCCCGACATTGCACTGGGCACCAACGATCAGGTGGGCGGTGCAGGCGATCAGGGCATGATGTTCGGTTATGCCTGCGACGAGACCCCCGAGCTGATGCCCATGCCCATCAGCCTTGCCCACAAGCTGGCAAAGCGCCTGACTGAAGTGCGCAAGAGCGGCGAGATGGATTACCTGCGCCCGGACGGCAAGAGTCAGGTGACCGTGGAGTACGACGAGAACAACAAGCCCGTGCGCGTGGACGCCGTGGTCATCTCCAGCCAGCACAGCGAGAGCGTGAGCATGGAGCAGCTGCGGGCAGACGTGATGGAAAAGGTCATCAAGGCCACCATCCCCGCTGAGCTGCTGGACGAGAACACCAAGTACTACATCAACCCCACCGGCCGCTTTGTTGTGGGCGGCCCGCAGGGCGATACCGGCCTGACCGGCCGTAAGATCATCGTGGACACCTACGGCGGCTACGCACGTCACGGCGGCGGCGCCTTCTCCGGCAAGGATCCCAGCAAGGTGGATCGCAGCGCTGCCTATGCGACCCGCTGGGTGGCCAAGAACATCGTGGCTGCCGGCCTGGCCAAGCAGTGCGAGGTGCAGGTGGCTTACGCCATCGGCGTGGCAAAGCCCGTGTCCATCATGGTGGACACCTTCGGCACCGGCACGGTCTCCGATGAGAAGATCGAGCAGGCTGTGGAGAAGGTCTTTGACCTGACCCCCGCCGCCATCATCCGCGACCTCGACCTGCGCAAGCCCATCTACCGCAAGCTGGCTGCCTACGGCCACATGGGCCGCGAG
>OGNQ01001435.1_pt1 | contig 16547 bp, 9 predicted proteins | sample 1573481 | NCBI WGS metagenome assembly OGNQ01 (sample SAMEA2581920, study PRJEB24529) | metagenome | biome: Human gut stool | place: China | collected 2011 | reverse complement strand
TGCCATCAGCCGGATGGGATATGAGATCCGCATTTTCCCGAAGTTCATCGGGCAGTGCAACGACGGTAGCTTAAAGGGAACCTGGCAGGACGAGTCGCTGCCAAGGATGCAGCGCATGAAACTCAAGGAGAGCAGAAAGGGACTGCCGTTTCGGGACTGGTTCCATTTCCTGCACAAGTATTTTGGACTCGGAACGGCTATCGTGCGTTCCATCACCCCGTATGTCCGCATTATCCTTGGCACGAAGACCAGATACTCGGGCGCATAAGAATTCAGGGAGACAGTGCCGATGAGAACGATTTGCTATGTCATCTTAAATTACAAAACATACGAGGAAGCCGCCGCATGTGCAGAGTCGATCCTTTCGACGCAGACTTGGAAAAACATGCACATTGTCATCGTGGACAACGGTTCCGGAAACGGGAGCGAGGAGTGGCTTGCCGAGCATTTTATCGATGAAAAACGGGTGCGTGTGATCGCGTCGGGAGAGAATCTCGGATTTGCGAGAGGGAACAATCTCGGCATCCGCTATGCGAGAGAGCACTATGATCCGGATCTGATCGTCGCGGCAAACAGCGACATCCTGTTTGAACAGCCGGATTTTGGTGAGCGCCTGTTTGAGATCTACGACAGAAAGCCGTATGCGATACTGGGCGCGGATGTTGTGGACGCGACCCGCACGCAGCACTTTAACCCAGTGGCGGAGAAGCGCAGCTATACCTTAAACTATATGCGAAAGCAGATTGCGGTTTCCTGGGCAAAGTGTAAAATGTTCCAGATGATCAAATTATTGCATTTAAAGAAAGCCATTGCAGGTCATTATGGTGTCGTGTCGGATGAAACGGGGCGCGATGTCAAAGATGGCAGTAAGAATCTTACCACGCGTGAGGAGGACGGAAAGTCCGTATCGGCGGACAGCCGCGTGGACGAGCGGATGAAGGATGTTCTATTACATGGCTGCTGTCTTGTTTTTTCGAAAGATTTTTTCAAACAGATGGACGGATTTTATGATGGGACATTTCTCTATGCGGAGGAGGAGATCCTTTATTACCTTGCCGGAAAATACGGCATGACATTACTGTATGCACCGGAGATTGGCTGCATGCACAAGGAGGCAGTGTCCACAAATTTTGTGATGCAGAATTTTTGTGATGCGAAGATTTTTTATTTCGGGAATATCACGAAGTCCTATCGGGCATTTCTGGCACTGATGAAAAAATATGAGTAAACATGACGGATTATTTCAAAATTCAGTTTACAATGTAATTTATAAACTCCTGGATGCGCTTTTTCCGCTGGTTTCTGCAGCATACCTTGGAAGGGTACTGATGTCGGATGGAGTCGGAAAAGTTGCATATGCACAGAATATCGCGCAGTATTTTGTACTGGCAGCATCCCTTGGAATCCCCAATTACGGGATCAGGGAGATTGCAAGAAGGCGTAAGGATGAGGAGCAGACAAAGGAACTTTTTTCGTCTCTCTTTTTTATCAATCTGATCTCCACGCTGATCTGTACGGCACTGTATTATGCACTGATCCTGAATCTGCCGTATTTTTCTTCACGTAAGATGATCTCACTTGCGGCAGGACTTCTGATCATATTTAATGCGTTTAATGTAGACTGGTTTTATCAGGGGCAGGAGGCATTCAAATATATTGCAATCCGCAGTTTTGTTGTAAAAGTGATCTCACTTGCGGCAATCTTTGTGTTTATCCGGAGCAGTGAAGATTATGTGCGGTATATGCTTGTGATCGTTTTGACGACAGGGGCAAATTATATTATCAATATGCTGCAGTTAAGAAAGTTTGGTATCCGTCTGACATGCCATGGCATAAAGATCCTGCCGCATATGAAACCGATCTTTATCATGCTCGGAACGACAGTCGCGATCGAACTTTATACGATGTTAGACACCACGATGCTTGGACTTTTGTGTGATGAAAAAAACGTTGGTTATTATACAAATGCGATGAAAGTCGTGAAGATCATCATTACAGTCATTACAGCAATCGGGGGAACATTACTTCCGCATTTAAGCCAGTATCATATGGAAGGTGATGATGAATCGTGTGGACGGATCGTAACCAGGGTATTTGAGATCATGCTGTTTTTGTTCCTGCCATGTTGTGTGGGGCTGATGCTGACAGCAGATGATCTGATGGTCGTGATGTTTGGCGAAAGTTTTGCACCGGCAGGGGAGACACTCCGGATCGCGGCACTTTTAACGCTCGCGCTTGGGTTCAGCAATTTATTTGGGACACAGGTGCTTTTAACATTTGGAGAGGAAAAAAAGCTTCTTTTCTGTACGATCGTTGGGGCAGTGTCAAATGTCTGTCTTAATTTTTCCATGATTCCGCGGTTTGCCCAGAATGGTGCGGCAGCGGCATCGGTCATCAGCGAAGCACTGGTTACTGTCTGCTGTGTATGTTTTTCCGTGAAACACATTCAGGTAAGATTAAGAAGAGGATATTTGGCAAAAACCGTGATTGCGGTAGCTTTTATGGGGGCACTTACATGGATTGTCATGAGCATGGTAAATGGAGAATTTCTGCGGCTTGCAGCAACAGTAGTGACAGGGGTGGTCTCATATTTTGCTTTATGCATTATGCTTCGCAATCCAGTTTGCATGGAGTATAAGCAGACATTATTAAGGAGAGAAAAACAATGATCTACGTATTATGTCCGGCGGATGTAAAGACCGGCGGAACAGAACTTCTGCATCAGCTTGTAAAGACCCTGACGGATGTGAAAGTTCCTGCAGGAATTGTTTATACTGAGATATCAGAAGAACATCCTGGCATGAATCCCGCTTTTCTGGAATATACGGACGGTTATCTGCGTGAGGAAGAGATAGAGGATGAAAAAGGAAATATTTTAGTTGTGCCGGAGATTTACTGTGAGAGAACGGCGAGATATCAGAATCTTTCCGTGTATATCTGGTGGCTTTCTGTGGATAACTATCTGATTCATAACAGTTTTGTGGATAGAAGGCGTGCAAATGGCACATTGCGCGCCATAAAAGCCTTGCTCACCGGAAAACTGAAAGATAAAACGGATTTTGTAAAAAAGGCAAAGATGCATCTGTGTCAGTCTTACTATGCGATCCATTATCTGGAAACGATCGGGATTAGCGGGAAGCAGGTACGTTATCTGTCTGATTATGTAAATGATATTTACCTTGCCGGGGAAGAAGCGGCACTTCGCGAAAAGAAAGAAGATGTAGTCCTTTATAATCCCAAAAAAGGGGCTGCATTCACAAAGGCGCTCCGTGAGATGGCACAGGATCTCAGGTGGGTACCGCTGATCGGGATGACGACGGAAGAGATGCGTTCCTGCATGAGTAAAAGCAAGGTTTATATCGATTTTGGAAATCATCCGGGGAAAGACAGAATACCAAGGGAGGCGGCAATTTCCGGCTGTATCGTTATCACTGGAAAGAGGGGTGCCGCGGCATTCGCGGAGGATGTATGTATTCCGGAAACATATAAATTTGATGAGTCATGTGCGAAAAAAGAAGATATTATATCATGCATCAGGGATTGTATCTGTAATTTTGATGTGCACAAGGTTGATTTTGACGGTTACAGAAGTTATATTAGAAATGAACATCAGCAATTTACTGCAGATGTGAAAAAAATATTTGTGAATGAGGATTACATATGATAATATCAGTAATTTTTGTGCTGCTCTTTCTTGCATTTTTAATGGGGATAATACTGGTACCGAAAATTGATGGAAAGATCAATATGATAAAAGTGGCAGTGATGGGAATTATGGCTATTTTCTGTTATCAGTCGTTTTGGGCGTTCATGTTTCAACTGGTGGGAATACCGGTGAATCTTAAATCCACATGTATTTCAATGGCGGCAGCGGTGCTCCTGTTATGGGGAATGATCATTAAAAAGAAAAAAATGCAGCGGATATTTGTGAGGATAACAGATATTGCTGTATTAGCAGTTCTTGCAGGAATCGTGATTGCAGTTTCACTACATATGTTTACTCCATATTTGCGGCTGAGTTATATCAATTCAGATCCGGCAAATCATTTTAATGATGCAATGGTCATTGTAAAGCAGGGAGTCTTAGGCAAGCACATTTATTTTTCTGCATTTGTCAATGCAATGTTTATTGAGATATTCAGTCCGATCCTGATCGTTTCAAAATATTATAAAGCGTTTATTTTTGCGGATATTTTCATGCATGTGCTGGAAGTGTGGATGTGTTATGTACTGATGCTCACGGTCAGTGAGAAAAAGATCGTGCGGATTTTTGCACCGGTGTTTGCACTGGGATATTTCTGGGGATATCCTGCATACAGTTACATGACAGGCGGATTTGTATACTGGAGTATTGGTGTTATGATACTGATGCTTTTAGTCTATGCCCTGCTTCTGCTGGAGCGGTATCCGAAAAATTATAAGTGCAATGTGATCTTACTGCTGTTTGCATTGTACGCAAATACATGTTGTAATGCACTGTTTATCCCGCTCAATTCAGCGGCGGTGATCCTGGCATTATTTGTACTCGCGATCCGGCAAAAAAAGATAAACAAAAAAATGATAGCAGGATTTTTGGTTGTCGTAGTCATTGCAGCGGCAGCAGTATTTGTCTTATTTATGGATAAATGGGGCGGCTCTTTTGACAAGATGATAACTTACGTCAGCAAGGCGGGCGGAATGTATCATTCCGTGTATGCAGATCTGATCTATTTCATACCGGCAGCATTTATCGTACTGTTTTATCTGCTGAAAAAAAAGAAATATCCGGCGGCGATCCCTGTGATGGCACTTTTTATGGTGGTATGCACCTGTGTGATGTACGGATTTCTGATAAATCACATGATGTCATTTTATTATTATTTTAAGATCTACTATAATCTCTGGCTGTTCGGCTGGCTGCTTTGCGTGATGGCAGCAGATATCCTTGCAGATGAAAAACAGCTTGCAGGATTTTATGCATATGTTGGATTTATTGGAATACTTGCGTTATTTACTTTTACAAATTATGATATGAACATGTGGGAATTTGATCCCGGATATAATGAGGCATCCGTACCGAAACATTTTCTGGCAATCTATTGGAATAATCTAGATACATCACAGAAAGACTATGGGGAATACACGATTTTACCAGATCTTATGGAAGTGATGTCTTATGCGGCAGAGGAACTCGATGATGATAAGATCCCGGCGCTGGTGGCTGATGACAGGACTTTTTACTGGTTTGATGGCATGCGGGCTCAGAATACGAGAAAATATAAGCCGTATAACAGAGAACTGATGGATATTCTTGTCAAGATGGATAAAAATGGCATCACGAAGATTTTTGTGGATAAAGAGGATAAGATCTATCAGCAGTATGAAAATTATTTTTCACTGTGTAAAGCGGTGTATGAAAATGAACGTGCTGCGATCCTGACATTCCCGGGAGAAAGCTGGTGCAAGATACTTCCATATGTAAATGGTTATGATGAGGGAAAATTAGAACTGTATAAGTATGTGAAGAAACATTTAAAGAATGAAAGGGTACCTTTGATGGCAGCAAAGGAATCCTGCCTTGATTTTATCATTTACCGGCAGAAAACCAAACAGAAGTCTACGGATTGTTATACATGGAATTTTAATCCGAAAGAAAATCTCGATAATTTAAATCAACTTGGAATCAAGTATATTACAGTATTGTATGGCGATTCTTATTATCAGGAAAATCAGTATTATTTGGATGGACAGGAAACAGTATTTGAGAATGAATCAGGCAAGATCATAAAATGTGCGGGAGACAGTTTCAGCACAGAATATAAATAATTTGTGATATCAGATTTTGGAAATGGTTTGTTTGAGAAACAAGGAGGAAGATCCAAATGAAAAAAAGACATCAGGCAGGGAAAAGAATTGCTGCATGGCTTATGGCATTAAGTCTTTGCATGACAGCGGTTCCGGCGGAGCAGGTGGTATATGCAGCCGGTGGGCAGAATGAAACAGAGGTAACAGAACTTACGGAACTGACAGAGGTTCCGGAGTCGGCGGAGGCTATGAAAGACTCTGAAACAACGGAAAAAACCGGAGCTGGAGAAAAAGCTGAGACAGAAGAAGCCGGAACAGAGAGCAAAGCAGAAGTGACAGAAACTACTGAATCAGAAGAAACCTCTGAAATACCGGCAGATACGGAGAGCACAGAAAGTTCTGAGATACCGGCAGATACAGAGAGTACAGAAAGTTCTGAGATACCGGCAGATACAGAGAGTACAGAAAATTCTGAGATGCCGGCGGATACGGAGAGTACAGAAATTCCTGAGACGACTGAAAATACAGAGAGTACGCAGGCAACAGAAGATTCAGAGATGACTGACGATACAGAAAGTACAGAGGCACTCATCGGGGATACCGAAGCGGCAGACACGGAGAAAGAAGAAAGTGAGGATATTCTAAAGAAAGACGGAAATGTGACTCCGGGAAGTACCTATGCGGCAGCAACATCGATTGGACTGAATACAACTTATAATGCAACTACGTCGAGTACATCACGTAGACACTGGTATAAATTTACGATGAGCAAAGCCGGTATGGTACAGTTGAAATTTGCACATGTGAATTTATCGGGCACAAACAACAGTGCAGCCTGGGAAATCGATTTTATTGCAGATCAGTATGGCAGCGCAATGGTTTCTGTGGACAGCAGTTTTTCAGATACACAGAATCAGACAGCTAAGATAGGACTGGAAGCCGGTACCTATTATGTACAGATTACCGGAAACATAGGATTTACTACAGCCGGGTCTGCAGCTTACAGCTTCAGCGTACAGTATGAAGATACCTATTGTGAGACAGAACAAAATAATACGATTGCCACAGCAGATAATTATGACAGATTGGGTCAGACGATAACAGGAAGCATTTCCTCTGCATCGGATACCGATTATTATAAGATCACATCCACCACAAAAGGATATCTTTCATTTCAGTTACAGCACGATAAAGTGAGCGGCAGGCTTTCAACAGATATTTACAGCGTGGCAGTCTGTGATGCTGCCGGAAATACGATGTATACAATGACGAGTAAAAAAGACGAGGAGAAAACCGAGTCGGTTAATTTTGGACTTGACGCCGGAACCTATTATCTGAAAGTATCAGGAATCCAATATATGGATGCGTCAGGTTCACTGACAGTTCAGGGAGCAAATGGAGAGACGTACAAGCTGAAGGCATCCTGGACGAATGCAGACAACTGGGAGAGCGAGAGCAATGATGATATAAATACAGCAGACACAATGACATCAGGCAAGGCAGTTTACGGAAGTCTGTATGGTGTCAGTGATTCTGATTATTATGGTTTTCAGACAACAAAAGACGGATATATCGTGATCAATCTGCAGCATTCGAAAGTTACAGGACGGCAGAATAAGGCTATTTATGCAGTTACAGTCTGTGATACTTCCGGCAATTCGATCTACGAAATGACCAGTAAAGCGGAAGATGAATCCACGGATTCCATCAAACTGGGACTGTCAGCAGGTAAATATTATATTAAAGTGGCAGGTCAGAATGCATATTACGGCGGAAACTATGTGATCAAAACTACCTTTAAGGCGTGCAGTACCTGGGAGCACGAGAGCAATGATACTTACGATACAGCAAATACGGCTGTTTCCGGCACGACATACAGCGGAGATATCCGTACTTACAGCGATGTAGATTATTTTAAAACATCACTTTCTGCAAATGGTTATATCAATGTGAAACTGACGCATCCGGTTGTGAGCGGACAGGAAACAACAAACATGTTTGTGCTCAGCGTGATCCGTAAAGTGGACAAAGACCAGTATACAGAAGTCTACACTACGAAGATCCGTGGCGGGGACACAAGCATTTCCACGCCGAACCTTGGATTGCCGAAAGGTGAGTATTACATTAAGATCGCAGGAACCGGAAATACGACGGGAACATTATTGAGCGGAACGAGTTATCCTGTAAACTATGATGTGTGTATTATAGCAAAGACAGCAAGTGACAGGGAAGTGGAGTCGAATGATTCTGCTGCCACTGCAAATACCGTAAAGAACGGAAAAACCTATTACGGAAGCACAAGCAGTTCCTCAGACAAAGATTACTATAAGATCAAAATGTCAAAAGCAGGCTATCTGCAGATTAAGTTTGGACATAAAAACAGTCAGAGTACAGCAAGCTGTTATAATGTTGTTCTTTACAATAAGGATAACAGTGAAATTTATAAATTTACGAATACCGGGACAGAGACTTCTTATACATCCTGTAAATTAGGACTGGATGCAGGGGAATATTACGTATGCGTCAGCCAGGCATCTACACTTTATACCGGCGACTATACGATCTGCATGACACAGAAAGCGGCTTCCGGTTGGGAGACAGAGAACAACGGTGACTGGGCTTCGGCAGATAACATAAAAGTCGGCAAAGCGGTAAACGGTGTGATCACAGGATATACGTCAGATGAAGACTGCTATCGCTTTACACTCACAAAAGCGCAGTATATCAACTTTAGTCTGGCACACGAGAAGATCAATGATGCGGGAAGAAGCTGGTATGTGACACTTTATAATGCAAACGGCAAGAGAGTGAGCAGAAAAGATGATGATCATATCTATTCCTATGCCGGCAGTACCTATACAGAGTCAAAGGCTGTCAAATTAAGCAAGGGAACCTATTACCTGAAAGTGCAGGCATTTGCGAAAAATGCGGTGGAAAAAGAATACACGCTCTGTGTTAATAAAATTGAGAACAGAAAAACAAGCGTGACTTCCGTAAAATCGACAGCATACAATAAACTGAAAGTTTCATGGAAAGTTGTACCGGCTGCGACTTCTTATCAGATCTACCGCGGTACAGCAAAGGATGGGGATTATCAGAATATCAAAACCATCAACAGTGTAGGCACTAGTTCCTGGACAGACGGCAGTGTAAAAACAGGAAAAACATACTATTATAAGATCAAGACGGTTGTTAAGACACAGAATGGAGAACAGACCAGTGGATTTTCGAATGTAAAATCTGCAAAGGCGGTTCCGGCAAAGACGACGTTAAAGGCAAAAGCGTCGGATGCAAAGAATGTAAAACTGACCTGGTCAAAGGTAAAAGGTGCAAGCGGTTATGAGATCTACCGCAGCAACAGTAAAGATGGAAAATGTAGTAAAGTAAAGACCATATCCAAAGGTAGTACGACATCTTACAAAAACGGTAAATTGAAAAAATCGACGACCTATTATTATAAGATCCGTGCATACCGCAAAGTGAATGGGAAGAAAGTATATGGAAGTTATTCTTCCGTTGTTTCCGTAAAGACAAAAGCAAAATAAAAGTAAAAAGAGATACCCCGGTGGGATGATCATCATACATCCTGCCGGGGTATTTTTAAGATTTTATGAAAATTCTGGTAAGATATATTCAAAGGTTGGGTTTTATGATAAAATAATATAGATTATGCAAAGGTATGAATGTGAGGTACTTCATGAGGAAAAGGGAAAGATATAAACATTTGCTGAATTTATTTGCTAATTTTGTAATGCTTGTGGCTGAGACAGCAATGTTTGCATTTATATGGTATAAAATGTATGTGCCGGAATTGGAGGATAAGTTCTGGAATAGAGGAAACTGGGCAGTAATCGGAATGTATGCATTGGTATTGTTCTTTTTTATCCGTACATTTGGCGGATACCGGATCGGATACCTTAGAATTACAGATATTTGTTTGTCGCAGATCCTTGGAATTTTGTTTGCAAATATTATCGAGTATTTTCAGATTTGTATGATTGCAAATGATTATATGTCAGCATCACCGCTTCTGTTATTGACGACAGCTGAGATTGCAGTGACACTGCCTACCGTTTTTGTTGTAAGATATTTTTATGTCAGATTATATCCGCCAAGACGTATGATCGTAATATACGGGGAACATTCTCCGGAAGAACTGATTTCCAAGATTAATTCCAGAAAAGATAAGTACAATGTTTGTGCAACTGCCAGCGCCTATATGGGATATGAGGCATTGTATTCTAAAATATTAGAGTATGAAGCGGTAGTTTTATGTGATCTTCCGGCAAGTATCCGTAATAAAATTTTAAAGTTCTGTTATGATCAGAATAAAAGAACCTATATTACACCGAAGATATCGGATATTATTTTAAATGGAACGGAACGAATCCATTTGTTTGATACACCTCTTATGTTGTCAAGAAATCAGGGACTTACGATAGAGCAGAGATTTGTAAAGAGGACTATGGATATCGTGTTTGCACTGCTCGCGATTGTTATTTCATCGCCGTTTTTACTGGTCATTGCAGTTGCAATCAAACTGTATGATGGGGGACCGGTATTCTATAAGCAGGAGCGTCTGACGAGAGACCGCGAGACGTTTCAGATTATCAAGTTTCGCAGCATGAAAGTAGATTCGGAAAAACAGGGAGCACAGCTTGCCAAAAAAGATGATGACAGGATCACACCGGTTGGAAAAATAATTCGAAGAACGCATTTAGACGAGCTTCCTCAGATTTTTAATATTTTAAAGGGAGAAATGTCTTTTGTTGGTCCTAGACCGGAAAGACAGGAAATTGCTGAAAAATATGAAGAAATTGTTCCGGAATTTCGGTTCCGCCTGAAAGTAAAAGCCGGATTGACAGGGTATGCACAGGTATATGGAAAATATAATACAACACCATATGATAAATTAAAACTGGATCTGACTTATATACAGACATATTCAGCGTGGTTAGATGTGAAATTAATGCTTATGACATTTAAGATTATGTTTCAGAAAGAAAACACAGAAGGTGTAGATGAAAAGCAAACGACAGCGATCAAAAAGGAATCATAGAGATGGAACAGACAAGCGAAGTACAGATATCTGTTATTATGCCGGTTTATAATGCACGGGATTATGTGGAGCAGTGACGGAAAGTCGCGCAATAAATACAAGTCAGCTAAAATGCAGTGGAAAGTTTACCGTTTTATAGGAAAGAACCGGCTAAATGCATTGCGTTATATGGTACATTACACATTAAATAGTGTCAAAAAATATACAAGAGGGTAAGGAAAATGAAAAAAAGGATTTTAGCAGTAATCATGGCAGTCTGCGTGAGTATGACAGCACTGCCTGCAGATGTACGTGCAGCAGAAGACAGTGCAGTTCAGACAGAAAGCACGCAGAAAACATCACCGTCAGAGAAATCAGCCCAGACAGAAAACACTGGGAATGCAGCAGAAGAGCTGACTGGAACGGAGATGGCAGAGACAGAAGAAGCAGCTGAAACGGAAGAAACAGCAGAGACAGAAGAAACGACCGAGACGGTAACAATCGAAACAGAGACGATTGAGACAGAAGAGCCGGCAGAGACAGAAACTTCGGAAACAGAGAAACCGGCAGAGACAGAAACAATCGAAACAGAAACTACGGAAACCGGGGAGCCGACTGAGACCGAAACAGGAACTACAGAAACGGAAGAGCCGACCGAAACGGAGACTGCGGAGACAGAGACTGTCCAGGCAGCAGAACTTAACTACATGATGGTAGAGTCACCGTACGTTGAGACACCGGGAACGCAGAATGTGGTCTTAAGTCTTGGAACAGGCGATGAGCAGCTTTCGGATATCGTCTTAAATTATAAGAATCTGACCACCGGAAAAGCATATCAGACAAAAGCTGCAGGAATAGAAGAGGATATGATCCGGTTTACCATGGATTTTTCAGAAAATGGACAGGCAGGAGAGTATCAGATCACTTCCGTGCAGTTTACACAGGAGAAAACAAAACAGGAAATCCTGCTATCAGACCTTGGCATGGATGTAAGATTTGGTGTCAATGAACAGGCAGAGACGAACCCGGATCAGGTACTTTATGATGAAGATGCCTATGCGGATGTGGATGCTGATGTTGTTACTATGAGCGCAGATGGAGAAGTTATTTCCGAAAACACTGTGGAAAATGTGCTGGAGCAGGGAATCTCAGAGGCTGTCGCCAGTGTTGCAGATAACTTAAAAGGTGCGAACAGTAATGTGAAAGTCGTACTCGATCCGGGACATGATGGCACCCATGCGGGAGCGTCCGCTTTTGGAGTACAGGAAGCGGATCTGACACTTAAGATCGCTACTTACTGTAAGGAAGAATTATCCACATATAATGGTATTACCGTTTATATGACGCGAGAGAGTGCAAGCTGCCCGGCAGGTGGCGGAGATAATGTTGCATGTCTGGATGCCCGTGCAAATCTTGCAAAAAATGTAGGAGCGAGTGTATTAGTCAGCTTTCATTTGAATACAGCAAATGGAACAGCAAGAGGTGTTGAAGTTTATTATCCGAACAGCAATTACAATTCACAGGTGGGAAGCAACGGACAGGCACTTGCAAAAAAAATATGTGATAAACTGGCAGCACTTGGATTAAATTATCGCGGTACACTGATCCGAAATGCCACTTATGATAAATATCCGGATGGTTCTGCAGCAGATTATTACGGTCTGATCCGTCGTTGTAAAAATAATGGCATTCCTGGTCTGATCATCGAGCATGCCTTTTTGGACAATGCAAATGATTATTATACATATTTAAGTTCTGATGAAAAATTAAAGGCACTCGGTGTTGCGGATGCAACTGCGATCGCTGAGTATTTCGGACTGACAAAAGGAGCAAAGACCGTAACACTCAATTACACGCAGTCGAGAGCGGATGGTAGTCTTAGATTAAAATGGACAGGTCTCGATAATGTCGATTATTATGAAATTTATCGTAATACTGTGAATGATACAAACTATCCTAAGATTGACGAAGTATCGGATGCTACATCTTATATTGATGATACCGTAAAGGCAGGGACAAAATATTACTATCTGGTCCGTCCGGTATTTAACGATGGAACTGCAGGAGAGTATTCTAAACCCATCTCAGGTGTGGCATTAGGAAAAACAAACCTCACAAAGCTCAAGGCAAAGAGTGGAAAGAAGATTACCCTGACCTGGAAAAAGGTTTCTAAAGCAGAGGGATATCTGATCTATCGTCAGGACAGCAGTGACAGTAAATTTTATCAGATTGGCACGGTAAAATCCGGCAGTACACTCACTTACACAGATACTGTAAAATCCAATAACAAAACATATACCTACAAAGTACAGGCTTACAATACAAACAATGGCAGACAGGGTGTCGGTGCATATTCTTCCACAAAATCTGCAAAGACACTTGCAAAAGCAAAAATTACAGGAATCACATCCTCGGATGAGGAAGTATTAAAAATTTCCTGGAAAAAGGTAAGTGGGGCAAAGGGATATATCATCTCCCGCAGCACAAAGAAAGATAGTGGTTATAGTGAAATAGATACAGTATCAGGAGAAAAGACAACATCCTACACAGATGATACTGTAAAAGCAGGAAAGACCTATTACTATAAGGTCGAAGCATATAATGTCAACAGCGGTACAAAAGGATACGGCGGTGCATCAGACGCGGTGGCAGGAAAAACTGCAAAACGTACAAAGATCACTTCGATCGTTTCCACAAATGAAAAGACCTTGACGATCAAGTGGAATAAGATCACAGGAGCTTATGGTTATCGCATCAAACGAAGTACCGATGAAGATGGTACTTACAAAGTTGTTAAGACGATTAAATCCGGAAACACGACCAGCTACAAAGACACCAGTGTAAAAGCAGGAAAGACCTATTATTACACAGTTGAAACGATGGTAAAGACAGGAGACAATATCTGCTACAGTGGTGATTCAGCATCCGTGGAAGGAAGAACTGCGAAAAAGACGAAGATCAAGTATGCTGTTTCAAATGGAAGCAATCAGATTGAAGTAAACTGGGGAGCAGTGAGCGGTACCTACGGCTACCGTATCAAACGCAGTACGTCAAAGAATGGTACTTATAATGTGATTGCGACCGTAAATGGAAAGAATAAAACAACCTATCAGGATAAAAATGTAAAAACTGCAAAGACCTATTATTATAAGGTAGAGACGATCAACAAGGTAAATGGTAAAAAAGGATACAGCGGTGATTCCGCAGTTGTGTCAGCAAAGACATTAAAAACTACATCCATTACAGCAGTCAAGGCAACCGGAAGTACTTCCGTAAGACTGGAATGGAAAGCCGTGGATGGGGCAAACGGATATCAGATTTACCGGAGTACGTCAAAAGACAGTGGTTATAAAAAGGTCGGACAGGTCAAAGGTAAAAATACGAAAAAATATGAGGATAAAACCTTAGAAGCCGGAAAAACTTACTATTATCAGGTTCGTGCATATAAGAGCAACAGTGCTAAAAACGGTGTGGCATCTTTCTCAAAAGCACAGAAGGCATGGACGATCAAACAGGTGGTATTCTCCCAGATCACAAGTGACAGCAAAAATCAGGTCACACTTGGCTGGAAGAAAGTTTCAAAAGCACAGGGGTATGATATTTACCGGAGCGACAAGTCAAACAGTGGATTTGAAAAGATCGCTTCAATTTCATCCGGATCTACACTGACTTACACGGATAAGGGCGTAAAGAGCGGCAATACGTATTACTATAAAATTGCAGCAACTTATAAGATCAAAGGCAGTGCAGGCAGAGGAAGTTATAGTAAGGTAACAGAGGTTGCAGTCTTAAAACAGGGAAGTATTTCTTCTATCACACTCGGAGATAATAATGTATTAAATATCTCATGGAACAGTGTTGCAAATGCAAGTGGCTATGAACTTGCCGGTGCGGTCAGCGAAAAAGGAACTTATACCACATTACAGACTTCTGGTGCAACATCCTTTACACACAGTAATCTGGTACAGGGAACGACATATTACTATAAAGTAAGAGCATACAAAGATTTAAGCAACGGAATCCGTATGTACGGACCATGGTCAGCGGTAAAAGCAAAAGCTGCAGCGCATGAGATCATGGGTACAAGCAGTGTGACAGTCGACCAGATGGTATCTTACTATAATAAACGTTATACCTTCCCGGCAGATATTTACCGTGATAAGGGAGCAGATTCTGCGGAGGCATTCTTTAAGATCTTAAAAGAAGAGGCAGAAGCCGAGGGTGTAAGAGCAGATGTATTGTTTGCACAGGTTATGTTAGAGACCGGAGGATTAAAATTCGGCGGTGATGTGCAGCCGAGTCAGTGTAACTTCGGAGGACTCGGTGCAGTCGGTGGCGGTGCAGCAGGTGAGACTTTTGCAGATGTAAGAACCGGACTCCGTGCGCAGGTACAGCACTTAAAAGCATACGCAAGTACAGATGGATTAAACAATGCATGTGTGGATAAGCGTTTCCAGTATGTATCGCGTGGAACAGCCAGATACGTGGAGTGGCTTGCGATTCCGCAGAATCCATATGGAAAAGGCTGGGCAGCAGATGCGGATTATGGTACGAAGCTGCTTCGGATCATGGATAGTTTATAAACGAAAAAGTATGGTGATATAAATGATAGAACAGAATTATTCCGTTTTAATGTCTGTATATAGAAAAGAAAAAGCTGAGTATTTGCAAAAAAGCATTGACAGCATGCTCTCCCAGACAGTACCACCGCAGGATTTCGTGATTGTATGTGATGGATTGCTGGGGGATGAATTAAATCAGGTACTCCAAAAAAAAAAGCAGGAGTATCCGGAATGTTTTCAGATAGTTCAACTGCCTGAAAACCGAGGACTGGGAGAAGCACTCAAAGAAGGACTGGTTTATTGTAAAAATGAACTGGTTGCACGAATGGACAGCGATGATATCAGTGTTCCAGAGCGTTGTGAATGGCAGTTAAAAGCTTTTGCCCAAAATAATGTATCGATTATCAGTGGAGCTGTGCAGGAATTTATGGATGATACAGCACAGGCAGGTACTGTCAGATATGTTCCGGAATCATCAGAAAAGATAGCGGTATATGCAAAAAAAAGGAATCCTTTTAATCATCCGGCAGTTATGTTTAAAAAAAGTGATGTCATAAAAGCTGGAAGTTATATGGATTTTCATGGATTTGAGGATTATTATCTATGGCTCCGTATGCTCTCAGGCGGGATGAAGGGATATAATTTATCTGAAGTGCTAGTGTACATGAGAGTCGGTAATGGCATGTATGCGAGGCGCGGAGGAGTTTCATACTTGAAAGATATGGCAGAGTTTCGGAAAATCATGTTAAATAGCGGATACATTAATTTACTGGAATTTCTGACATCTGTCATAACCCGTGGAATTGTAATCCTGATGCCTGCGAATCTGAGAAAAACAGTATATTCGGTCTTTCTCAGAAAGTAATCCTTGGCTTAAAGACAGAGATTTTGCTTTTAAAAATATAATCCCTGGTTTTGCCTGTGAATTTCAGGAAAAACAGGGGATATCCATTTTCAATATAAAATCCCACAAAAAATCAAGTGTTTAACGGACAAAAGAAAAAGAAAATCTATTCCATTGTTCAACATTGTCATGCCGGTACTGCTTTTTCTGATGCTGCAGTATGAGAGCTTCCATACCATTTTTTCAGACCCTGAAAGCATGTCAAAAAGACTGAAAAACTGTATCAGTGGAAGGATTCCAAAAGTTGATGCAGTCCGCG
>OGNQ01001425.1_pt1 | contig 16633 bp, 19 predicted proteins | sample 1573481 | NCBI WGS metagenome assembly OGNQ01 (sample SAMEA2581920, study PRJEB24529) | metagenome | biome: Human gut stool | place: China | collected 2011 | reverse complement strand
TACAGAAAGCTTTGTTTTATCAAAATCGTAAAAAGCGTTATTATCGCAAAGTTCGTTTCCGAAAGCATAATAACCGCCTAGCTTATTTATTTCATTTCTGGCATATTCGGCAAACTGTACTGTTTTGTAGAAAATTGATTTTCCGTTTAAGGCAAGATTTTTTCTTGCAATATCCAATGAGGAAATAAGAAGATAAGAACCGCTTGTAGTTTGAGTAAGGTTGATAACCTGTCGTACATAATCGCTGTTAATATTTGATCCGCAAAGCAAAATGGAACTTTCCGCCTGATTTGTGCATCGAAACCGCCGCCATATCCGCCCCAGCTGCCATCGCGGAAACCGGCATATTTTCCCCGAAATAAAAATGAGTACCGTGAGCCTCGTCCACAAGAGCGAGCATATTATTTTCATGAGCTATACGGACTATTTCACGAAGATCTGAGCATACGCCGTAATATGTTGGATTATTTATAAGAACAGCTTTTGCGTCCGGATTTTCGGCAATAGCTTTTTTAACGTTTTCAACAGACATGCCCAATGGGATACCAAGTTCCTTGTTTGTACCCGGATTTACATACACAGGAATAGCGCCGTTTACAACAAGTGCATTTATAGCGCTTCTGTGAACGTTTCTCGGCATAATTATCTTGTCTCCGGATTTGCAGGCGGTCATGATCATTGTCTGAACTGAGCCTGTAGTACCGTTTACTATAAAAAATGCAGTTTTTGCGCCGAAAGCTTCAGCTGCCAGATCCTGAGCTTCTTTGATAACTGAAACAGGGTGGCAGAGGTTGTCCAGCGGCTTCATGCTGTTTACGTCCACGCCCACGCACTGCTGACCCAGAAAAGCGGTCAGCTCCGGGTTGCCGCGGCCTCGCTTGTGGCCGGGCACGTCAAAAGGCACCACCCGCATCTGCCGGAACCGCTCCAGCGCCTCGTAAATGGGCGCACGGCGCTGATCCAGCCGGGAACGCGCTTTGTTTTCGTTCATCTTTTCCTCCGTCCCTGTTCTTCTTTTTGCACAACAAAAAAGCGCAGACACTGCACAAATGTGCAGACCTGCGCTTGGAGCAGCTTTTTCCGCGCTGATAAAGCACCCAGCCGTAAGTGCCGGTGCTGCGCGTTATTCGCGATCCAAAAAGACGGGGTGATGAGAGTCTATATAGCAACTACACTTTTACTACTCTTATTGACCGTTTCACAAGTCTGCGCATAGGCTGCGCAATTTCATGGTTGTAAAGGAACCAACTTATAAAATTTGAGCTTCAAACTCAATCAATAATGGCAGCTTGCGCCGCCGGTCGGCAGTGGACCCGGCTGTCCGTATGGCCTTAGCCCCGTTTGGGCGGTCCCGAGTAAATTGCTTTGAAAAGACTCTGCAAGGCGGCGTCTCTCAAAATCAACAAAAGAATAACATGATTCGCCCCGTCTGTCAACCAAAACTTTTTGACAGTCGCCCGCTGCGGGTGCGCAGGGCGGCGCTCGGCGCGCAAAATGGGGCGTTTTGTGCAAAAAAGCAGATGCCCTTCCCGCCGCAGTATGCTATAATAAAGGAACAATGAATGGAGAAAGAGGGTGTAGGGATGGCACTGCCAATCGCCATCGTAGAGGATCAGACCCCGGACGCCCAGCGGCTGGAGGAGTTGCTGCAACAGCAGCTGCCTGCAGCTGAGTGCACATGGTTTGCCTGCGGGGATGATTTTCTCCGCGCCGCATCAGAGCCCGGCCTGTACGCCGTGGTGTTTCTGGATATCTGCATGGCGGGCACCAATGGCATCGAGACCGCCCGCCGACTGCGGCAGGCCGACCCGGAGGTGCTGATTGTATTCGTGACCTCCTCGCCGGAATATGTATGGGATGCCTTTCCGGTGCACCCCTTCGATTACCTGCTCAAACCTTATCAGGAGGAAAAATTCGAGCATCTTGCCGCTGAGCTGCGGCGGGCGCTGCGCTGTCAGGAGCCGGAGCTGGAGATCCGCATTGCCCGCCAGAGCATTCAACTGCCGCTGCGCAAGGTGCTGTACGCCATTGCCCGGAACCACTACGTCCTTATCACCACCGAGGATGGCGAGTACCGCGCCATGTGCAGTTTTGCGCAGATCGAAGAAAAGCTTACTGCTCTGGAAAACTTTATGAGCTGCAACCGGGGCGTTATCATCAACATGGACAAGGTGCTGCGGTTCGGGGAGGACTGCATCGAGATCTTGGACGGCACCTGCCTGCCGGTACGGCAGAAGGATAAATGCACTCTGCTTGCCCACTTTACACAATACCAGTTCCGCCACATGCGGCAGGAGCTGCACTGAGGAAAGGAGCAGCCGCCATGGATCTTGCCCTGTTCGGCCGTTATTTTCTGGATTTTGCGCTGCTGTATCCCAGCGCGTTTCTGTGTCTGGCATCCCTATGGGAAAAGCTGCGCACCCCCAGGCGCACCGCCTGCATCGCTGCCGGATGCATTACCCTGCTGTGCATCGGCTGCGCCGCGCTCTGCGCCGTGTTCGGGCTGAACAGCAATTCTCTCCTGCCCGCCATCGTGCTGGTCTCCTTCTGGCTGCTGCGCTGGCGGGTAACGCCGGAAGTGACCGTAAGCCAGACCGCGTTTCTGTTTTCCATCTCTGCCGTGATGATGGCGGTGTGTTCCCTGCTGTCGACGGTGCTCAACGCCCAGACCGAGATCTCCAACCCACAGACGGTCTGCCTTGCCTCCACGGCGCTGCTGCGGCTGGGCCTTGCTGCGATGCTCACCGTGCTGTTCTGGTTCACCGCCGTGCAGTGGAGCCGGTGGCTGCTGCGGGAGTACAGCGGTGAAGCCTTCTGGCAGTCTGCGTGGCCGCTGCCCGCCCTCTATGCCGTTTTTCTGGTATACTGTATGCCGCTGAACCCTGCCGTGGTGCTGGTCGGGCGACTGAAGATTATCTCGGTGCTGGCGGTGTCCATCTCGCTGTTCGGCATCTTTCTGCTGCTGTACGAGATGTACCGCGTTGCCCGGGAGTTCACCCGCAACGTCCGGCTGGACCGGGAAAACCAGCTGCTGGCCATGGAATCCCGCCGGTACATGGAGTTACAGACCTATCTGGACAACACCCGCCGTCTGCGGCACGACTTCCGGCAGCATCTGCATGTGATTGCCGGACTGACTGAGACCGGGCAGCTGGAGGAGCTGAAAAGCTATCTGCACCAGTACGAAAGCGAACTCAGTGAGCACCGCCCCAGCCTGTGCGCCAATGCCGCCGTGGATGCACTGGCCGGATATTACGACCATGCAGCCGGGCAGCAGAGCGTTCCTGTGGAGTGGAAGCTGGCACTGCCTCGGCAGCTTCCCATGCCGGAGGCCGACCTGTGCACCATTCTGGGCAATCTGCTGGAAAACGCCCTGCACGCCAGTCAGAAGCTGCCGCCGGAGCAGCGCCGGGTTCAGGTGATGGCGCAGATGCTCAGTCCCGCCATGCTGGGGCTTGTGGTGGAGAACCGTTACGACGGCATGCTGAAAAAACAGCAGGGCATCCTGCGCTCCACCAAGCACGAGGGCACCGGCATCGGGCTGGTATCCGCCGAGACGGTGGTGCACAAATACAACGGCAATCTGCATCTGGAGACCGAGGAACACCTCTTCCGGGTGAATGTCCTGCTGAATCTGTAGCCACCGGCAGACCAACGTGAAAGCGTTTACAAAAAGCAGCGCCGTCCTTTGCAGAAGGTTTTTTCTGCGAAGGGCGGCGCTGTATTATTTTTCAAGCTTCTTCGTGTTTTTTTGTGCAGCTTCCAGTTCATCCACCCGCTTTTGCAGGGCGGTGATCTTATCGTCCATTTTCAAAAATGTCCAGACCAGAACAGCCAGCACCAGCGCGGGAGGAACGACCATCCACAGGGACTGCTGACACCAGAGCAGCAGCGAATAGCCGCCGAATACAGTAAAAATAAATACGGCAAACAGACTTGCAGCCAGTACAGCAAAAAATCCCATACAGAAAGTCTCCTTTCAGTTATTCTTCCGTTTCTTCCTCGTCCGGGTCCAGCTCAATGCTGAACACGGCTTTTTTCAGCTTGCCGCAGCCCTGCGCCTTCAGACCGGATTTATACGGTTCCCCCGCCAGATACAGGGCAAAGCGTCCCTCGCACAGCATCCCGGCAATGCTGGTACCGGCAGTGCCTACGGCGGTGTCGGCAGCTTCATCGGTGGGCTTGGTGGGCGTCAGCTCCGCAAGGCTTACCTCAAACAGCTCGCTGCCGTCTAAGTCGGTCTCCAGCGTGATGTGATTGTCGTGCCGCTGGAACAGCGCCTTGTCGGAGGTCTGGGGCGTGACAGTGCTCACGGTGACCACCGCCTTGTCTCCATCAATGCGGGTGCGCCCGGCAGGAAGGGTGGTGATATCCCGCGCCATGATGTACTCGATCACGGTGTCCAGATTGTCGCTTACGCCCAGATAGTTGGGCAGGTTGTTCAGGGTATCGTAGATCATAGAAAAAGTCCTCCGTCTGTGTTGTTTCAGTTACCTGTATGGTATCACAGGTCAGGGACAGATGCAATATGTGTGCGGGCAGATGTCACGAGCCGCGCCGTATAAGGAGCCCGTGTCGCGGCTCCCAGCGGCTGCGTCGTGCCTTGGGCGGCACGCGCATCCTGCTGGCCGCAGCCCCAACAGCTCCTCCCTGTTTCTGCCGCTGGCAGCGGTCGTCGCTGTTGCACAGGGGCTTTTTTCCCCGCCGGACTATTCGGCGGGTCGATGCTGTTCGAATCCACCCTTGCAGCCCCTTTTGCAAGACAGATAAAACAGAAACTCCGGTACCCATTGGATACCGGAGTTCTTGGTGGAGCGAAGCAACCCAAATCCGAACCATTGCCCTCTGGGGCATCTTTGGCGGCAATTTCATCGAAAGTGATGGTTTTTGTGCCGTCTTTGTAGTTGAATGTAATCAAAACTTTTTCATCATAGAGATAAACAGCATTCACGAATGTATTGATAAGCGTTTCCCGGTGGCTTTTCACGTTCGGGTCGAGCTTGCGGAACCGGGTCAGCCAGAAACGAACCTGATTTTCACTCAACCGAGGCCGAGCGATTTTTTCTTCGGCGATCCGAACCTCAAGTTCTTTCTGCTGGGCTTCCAGCTTTTCCAAACGCGATTTGGTGGAATTGGTCAGCACACCTGCTTGGATAGCGTTCAGCATATTCTCAATGCCGTTCTCTACCTCGCGCATCTGCTTTTCCAGCAAAGGAAGCGTGGTGTTTTCCTGATCCTGCAACTCCATGACTTCTGCAACGATGGCATCAATCACGGCATCGTCCTGAATCAGCTTCATGGTTTCAGCTACGACCAAATCTTCCAGCCATTCCTTACGGACGGTCTTTTTCTTGCAGGTCTTGAAACGCTTCGCGGTGGCGCACTTATAATAATGATGAACGACCTTGTTTCTACCCGTGCCGCACTCGCCGAACATCATCGCGCCGCACATTCCGCAGAACAGCTTGGTGGTGAGCAGATAATCGTCCTCGGCTTTGTGACGGGCAGGAGCGCGGCTGTTCTTTTTGATTTTCAGCTGCACTTCTTCAAACAAGTCCTTGTCCACGATGGCCGGGATGCTGTCGGGCATCACAATGTCCTTGAAGTGGTTTTCTCCGATGTACCGTTTGTTCGTCAACAGCTTCTGAACACTGTTGTAGGTAAACTTCTGATTGCGGTTGGTGGTCACGCCACTGTCGTTCAGCCAGTTCATCAGTTCCTTCATGGTCGCACCATCGTTGTACCGCTGAAAGGCTTCTACCACAAAGGGAGCTTTCAGCGGGTCGATTTGAAAGAACTTCTCCTCATCCACCTTAAAACCAATGGGAATCGTGCCGCCGTTGTACTTTCCCTTCAGAACATTCTCGGTCATGCCGCGCACAACTTTTTCAGAAAGTTCTGCCGAGTAGTATTCAGCCATGCCGGTGAGCATACTCTTGACCATGATACCCGCAGGGCTGTCAGAGATAGGCTCCGTGGCAGATACCAGCTTGACATGATTTCGTTCCAACTGGTACTCATAGTGGGCCGAATCATAGCGGTTTCGGGCAAAGCGGTCGAGTTTCCAGACCAGCACAATGTCAAACAACCGTTTCTCGCTGTCCTTGATCATCTGCTGGAAATCCGGGCGGTTGTCGGTTTTGGCGGAAAGGGCACGGTCAATATAGTGCTTGACCACGGTAATGCCGTTCTTTTCGGCGTAGGCCGTACACTCGCGAATCTGGCCTTCGATGGATTCTTCGCGCTGATTATCGCTGGAATAGCGGGCGTAAATCACAGCGGTCATGGCTGCACCTCCTTATTCATTCTCCGCAGACGGTGTCACCGTTCTGCACTTCCTTGATACCAGCCTGTAAAGCGGTATGGAGCTGTTCATCCGTCATGGTGTCTGCATTCAGCGCAGTCGGGGCTTTCGGCAAGGACAGTGGAAACGGAATGCCGCCCGTCAGCGTAATCTGACGCAGGTACATATCAATGGCGGTCGCCATTGGAATGCCGAGCTGCTTCAGCACATCCTCGGCTTGCTGTTTGACGATAGGACTGACCCGGACATTCAGCATTTGTGTTTTTTCCATGGGTATCACCTCACGATTATTGTAATGCTTTTTGCATTACAAATCAACAGCTCCATTTACGACAAAGAAAAATCTACGAATTGCACAAGAATAAGCCAAAAGTCTCGGCAATATTCACGATATTTCAACTCGTAAGATATGAATGTGGCGTCCATTCAGAACGAGGGAATACAGTTTTGCAAGATCCCTGCCATCTGGCATTTAGGGAGAACCAGTTTTTCCCACAGAGGCTTGAATATTTTCTGAACCGGCAGCATATTCCGGTTTGCAAGAGCTATCCGATAAAAGTATCTGTGCTCTTTGCTATAGCTCAGATAAGGCATCAACATCGATTCACCTTGATGTTCTCGCTCAGAGGGCCATTCTTCGGTAATGCGGAGCAGTTCGCCGTTCAGATAATCTTCTGCGTCCTGTAACATTGCATGAATGTCTGTATCCATCACCGACTTGACGGCATTGGTTTGAGTGGCCGACCCAGATATCTTAAATTATCTCTCTATGTTTACAAAACATCTGTGATTCTCTCTTTCTATTACGTAAGGACGCAAATGAAGGGCCCCATAAACGTCCTACTAAAAAAAGGAGATTATTACTATGTTACTCAAAAATGGAAGTACCGGAAACTATGTTATGTACCTGCAGTATGGACTGCATATCATGTGCTGCCCTCCGGGTAGTTTTGACAGCAAATTTGGCTCTGGTACTGAAAATGCTGTTAAGAAGTATCAGGGCAAAAAAGGTCTTACCCAAGATGGCATTGTTGGCGATGGTACATGGAATGCACTGGTAAGCGACATTAAAACTATCCAGCAGCTCCTGAAGAACAAAGGTTATTACGCCAGTACGGTGGATGGCCTTGCAGGTTCAGGCACTTATAACGCTGTTATCAGTTTTCAGAAAGCATCCGGCTTGACTGCCGATGGTATGGTCGGCAGTGCCACCCTGAACGCATTGAACGCTTCTTCGGGCGGTACAAGTGGTCAATCTCATTCAATCACTCTGCCTACTGATAGAAACTATCTTTGGGCACAGAAGAATTCGGAGATTGTTAAGCTTGTTGGAAATAGCGGTTGCTCGCTTGTTGCTGTGTTGAATACCGCTAATATCTATGGTCCTCGTGAATTCACCCCTAACGAAGTCCTGACTGCCTGTGGAAATTGGGGTGCAAACGGTCTGAATACTTGGGCTCTTCCCAGCGAGTGCAATGGTAAAATCGACACGAGCAAATACACTCATGGCGGTAAGGTGCAGGCGACTGTATTCAGTGCAGTCAAAGCAAGTATTGACAATAACCTTCCCATCATTATTCGGCTCAACAGTAGCAATGGCAAAAAGACGCATTTTGTCACAGCGATTGCTTATACTGGCGATTGCTCTTCTGCAAGTAGCATTTCCGTCATTGATCCTGCTGGTGGTGTCATTCGAACTCTTGAGGAAGCGGGAACTGCACGCAATGAAACCGTATACGGCGATTATATCGCAACCGCTCGTCGCTCCTAAATATCTCTACTCTCTTCATCAACAATAAGTTGTAAAGCATCATTTTTAACATATATCCCCCCCAAAGTCTTTTCTCAACTCTCGAAAAGGCTTCGGGGGGGATTTTTCAATGCCTATTATATGCAACACTTTTCACTATCTGCTTATCCAAGCTCAGGCGAGTGATATTTATTTACTCTCCACACATACCCAACTTTTACCAACTGCATTTCATATTCGACTTTATTCATGTCATCATATGAATACTCATCATGTACCTCATACGTTTCATTGGGATTATAGTATGCAATCATTACAAAATTCACTTGTGCTTCCGTTTTATTTTTCAAATAGTATCGCACTGAGCAGAAATCATCCGGATAATATTCTCCCACATATCCCGTAAAATATGGAATTTGTGCCAAATCATAGTCATCACAAACGGCGAGTTTTCCATTATAATTCGCAAACTTTTTCTCAATTGAATCTTGTGACAAGAAATCATTTGTAAAAATAGATTTCATATATTCTTCAAACTCTTTATAAGAATTTTGATAGACCTCATAATCATGTCCGTTCAGTTTTACATATGTCGGCGCATTTTGCGTCATAGGCACAAAAGTCGGAGCATCTTCAATTTTAAAATTCAGTCCTTTTAAGTTACTTGATTGTCCCCAAAGTGCATAGTCCATTTTCTGCGCTTTTTCAAAAACAGTATATTGATCTTGATCTAAAAATACCGAGGTCGAATCAACTAACGTCTGGGAAAAATCTTGCAAATCATTTTTTTCTTCAGAATTGCATGAACTTGACGATGTATCCTGTGACGAAACTGCTGTGGACATTGATGATGCTGTTGTATCATTCATTCCACATCCCACCAAATTCACCACAATACAACCCAGAATCACTATCATTTTTACACTTTTTGCACAATTCATATATGTTCTCCTTTTTTACAAGTTTATCAACATATTGTTTAGTCTCTATTGCTTTCTTGTAAACTTTTTATATTAGCTCACAAAAATCTATTTTTCCGTTTACAAATCTTAACATTTTTTCTCTTTCCTCTTAAAAGGAGGAAAGAAAATTGAATTATACGCTTTTTGACCTTTTTCTAAATGCATATAACGGCAACTCCTTTGCACAGCTACAAATCGTCCAACGTTTTCAGCCATTACTGAAAAAATATGCAGCTCTTCTTAAGTATGAGGATGCCTATTCAGATTTACAATTATATCTTCTCGAATTACTGCATTCCGGAAAATTGACCAAACTTCAAAGAAAAGATGACGGCACATTAGTGAAATATATTGAATCCTCTATCCGGCATCAATACATTTCGCTTAACAGCCGAAAAAACGCCGTAGATAGCTCTGTCATCGCAAGCATTGATGAAATTGATTTCGATCAGATGTCTTTGTCCTCAAACGATGAATATCCTAAACTATTGATTTCCGATTTACATTCTGTTCTTCAACCTTCTGAACTGACCTTATTATCTCAATTTGTTTTTAAAGGAATGAGCATCGCAGATATAGCAGAAAAATCTGGTGTCAGTAGACAAGCTATCAACCGTAAAAAGCTTTCTATATTAAAAAAATTAGAATGTGCATTCTTCCCTAAAACTTCCAAATAAATTCTCATTCATTTTGATTTCATTCTTTAGTGTATAAAAGCTATTTTCTTCGCTTCCTTTAATCGAACCACCACGGCAGTTCCAACCACAAATTATCCATGGCCTGTTCCTCCGTCTTTTTTGCGCGGCCTTTCGTCAAGTGAAAATATATCGCCGTGCCGATCAACGGATGTTCCTCACCGTCCGTGAAACCGTAACGGTACAGCAGATAGGTCTGTTCTCTCTGGGTCAGTCGTTTCAGGCCATCGTACAGTTCCCGGCGCGATTCCTGTTCCTCCATAATGCTCTGCGGCTGCATGGCGTAGGGGTCGGCTATGGCTTCGATGCGCCGCAGCTGCTCTTCTCCCGGCAGAACATCGTCCAGCGAAACGCGCTGGTAGCAGATACCGTCCTTGTCCTCTGTCACCATCCGCTGCTCAAAAGCGGTAAAGGCATCCCGCACCATATCCATCATGGCGTTGCGGATGGCAGGAGCCGCATAGGTCAGGAACTTCATTCCTCGCGCTACATCGAATTTCGGCACGGCTTTCCACAAGCCCAGCCTGCCCGCCTGCTTCAAATCGTCCGTATCAATGTTCAGACCGGATTCTGCCAGATTCATACTGCGGAACAGGTCGTTTGCTACATTGCCGATAAAGGACTTATTGTTCTCGATCAGGCTGTCCATTGCCGCAGCGTCACCCTGTTGGGCAAGGGCACAAAGCCGTTCATTCGTCTGCTTCATGGGCGTTTTCCTGCTCTGCGGCAGACTGCAAGATTCCCAGCAGACCGTTCCGCAGCTGTTCCAGTGCTTCCGGCGTGGCTCCTTCCATGCCCGAAACGCTGTCCAGCATGGCATCCGCCAACTGCTCTGCCGTGATCGTTGGGTGCTGTATATCCTGCCCCTTGGTCAGTTCATTGAACATCTTCTCGGCCACTTTCTTGCTCATGGCTTCCTGTTCGGCGTAATGGCTCCCGATACCCTTTTTGATTTCCTTGACCGCCGCCATGAAGTACATTTCAATGTCATCAAGATCACCTTGATACACCGGCTTTCTCCGAAGGCTGATGTCCTTTGCGGCTTTGGCTGCTTCCGGGGTCTTGACCTTTGTGCGCAGCAGGGTGCTCAATGTCGTGAGCATGGCATTCTGTGCTGCGATGCCGGATGCAAAAGTATCATCAAAATACTGCGCTATGCGGTAAGTAAGCTCTGCAAAGCGGGCGTTTTCCAGCAGCAGATTGACCACCTCTGTATTGACACGCCCTGTGTAGAGGTTCTTTGCAGCTTCTACGGACAAGCCCAGTTCGGCAATGTCGTAGTTCTTGCGGTCAGGGATGTTGGTTTCTCCCAGCAGGAAATCCGTGGACACGTTGAACAGCCTTGCAATCTTCAGCACCTGCTCATGGGTCAGGGTTCCTTTCGCACCACTGATAAAACGGCTGATAGTGCTTTTAGAGCAGCCGATTTCCTTGGCAAGCTCCGGTTGGCTGATGTTGTGCTCTTTCATCAAGTCCGCAAGACGGATGTTGGATGGTGCGGGCAGATATTCCTGTGCCATGTGGTCGGCCCTCCTTTTTGAGCTTTTTCCTCATTATAATACGCTCTGCCGTTTTGTTCAATATACGGTTACCTCTCCGCCCTTGCTGTTGCAGTCCTGCAACCAGTGAGGGCATTTTTCTTTTTCCGTTGCAGTTCTGCCGCTTTTTCGCCTTTCCTGCAAAATTTTCCGTATATTCAGGCAGGAAGCAAAAAAACACCAGAGTTCCCACTTTGGGGTACTCTGGTGCAACACACGAAACAAAGGAGGAATGCCCTTGAGCCTGTATCAAACTGTCAAGTCCGCCATCACCGTTCGGCAGGTGGGAGAGATGTACGGCATGGAGCCCGACCGCCATGGCATGGTGTGCTGTCCGTTCCATTCCGACAGCGACCCCAGCATGAAGCTGAACGACACCTATTATTATTGCTTTGGCTGTGGAGCCAACGGCGATGCCATCGACCTCACCGCCAAGCTGTTTGACCTGAACCCCCGGCAAGCCGCCGAGAAGCTGATACACGACTTCGGGCTTGACCCGGATAAGCCGCCCGCCAATGCCATCGCTCTGCCGCCGCCCAAGCGTGGCCTGACAGACGAGCAGTGGGCAGACATCGCCTACTGCCTGCGGGTGCTGACCGATTATCTTGACCTGCTGCACGACTGGCAGGAGCGCTACAAGCCCGCCAGCCCGGAAGAGCCGCATGACCCACGGTTTGAAGAAGCCCTCCACATGACCGAGACCATCGAGCACCTGACGGACTGCGTTGCATTTGGGACGCCCCAGCAGAAGGCCGATGCCGCTGCACGGCTGCTGTCCGGGTCGTACCTGCTGATGCTGGAGGAGCGCACCGACCGCCTTGCTCTGGCAAAGTGCGCCTGACGATTCATTCACCTAAAGTGGTGCTTATCATTATGATAATCACCACTTTACTTTTTTAAAGGAGAACCACCACATGAAGAAAAACATTTCCCGCAACCCCTTATGGCCGGACTGGTACAACGGCAAGAAAATTGATGAAGTCCAGTTTGGCCGTGCCTTTCTGGAACAGTGGCCGCTGAAATGCGTCAACGGAACGCTGTACACGCTGGACGGCCCGGTGGAGGACGAGAGCGAGATCAAGCAGCGCATCTTGGAGAACATCGAGGAATATGTCACCTCCGGCCTGTCCAAAAAGGTCACCAACATTCTGGAGACCATCAAGCTGCTGGCCTTTTCCGACCCGTTCCCCATCGAGCAGGACTGCATCCATCTCCAGAACGGCGTGTACCATCTGCCGGACGGCTCTTTTCAGGAGAGCCGCCTGTTCTGCCAGAACCGCCTGCCTGTGAAGTATGACCCCAAAGCCGCCAGCCCTGACCGCTGGCTGACCTTTCTGCACGAGCTGCTGGACGATGCCGACATCCCCACCTTGCAGGAGTATCTGGGCTACTGCCTGATCCCCAGCACCAAGGGACAGAAGATGATGCTCATTGTCGGCAAGGGCGGCGAGGGCAAGTCCCGCATCGGGCTGGTGCTCAAGCGGCTCATGGGAGATGCCGCCAGCAACGGCAGCGTCCAGAAAGTGGAGAACAACCGCTTTGCCCGTGCCGATCTGGAACGCCGCCTGCTGATGATCGACGATGACATGGACATGAACGCCCTGCCCAAGACGAATTATATCAAGACCATCGTGACCGCCGAGGCCAAGCTGGACTTGGAGCGCAAGGGTGTCCAGAGCTACCAGCGGGACATCTACGCCCGGTTCCTCTGCTTCGGCAACGGTGCGCTGACCTCGCTGTACGACCATTCGGACGGTTTCTTTCGCCGCCAGCTCATCCTGACCACCAAGGACAAGCCCACCGACCGCACGGATGACCCTTTCCTTGTGGAGAAGATGTGCGCCGAGTTGGAGGGCATCCTGCTCTGGTGTCTGGAAGGGCTGCACCGGTTGGTGCAGAACGATTTCCGCTTCACGGTCAGCGAACGAGCCGCCGCCAACGTGGACACCATCAAGCGCAGCAGCAACAATGTCATCGACTTCATGGAATCCGAGGGCTACTTCCGCTTCAAGGCGGACTACTCCATCAGCTCCAAGGAGTTCTACGACATTTATAAGCAGTGGTGCGAGGACAACGCCTGCCACAGCGTATCGGCGATCCGTTTCAGCGCAGAACTGCGACAGAACGACCGCCGCTATAACCTTGAAGCCACCAACAACATCTACCTGCCTGGTGGCCGCAGGGTGCGGGGATTCGTGGGCATCGAACCGCTTGTCCACCCCTGCCCGTAAAAAGTGCATTTTTTCACGGAAGAAGTTCGTACAACCTGTACGGTCTGTACTTGTACGCATCTGTACGGCGAATTGAAGCAAATTAAAACGTGTTATCGTTTGTATTTTGTCTATTCGTACGCCGTACAGACCGTACAGGTTATTTGAAGTCCGTACAGATTTTTTGTACGACTCAAGAAGGAGCGTGATCTATGAAAGCCCAATACGGAATTTTAAGATTCAAAAAGTATAAGGGGCCTGCCATCAGCCCCATCGAGGCCCACAACGAGCGCACCAAGGAGCAGTACGCCAGCAACCCGGATATTGATGTAAGCCGGAGCCACTACAACCTCCATCTGGTGCAGCCGCAGGGCAGATACCGGGAAGAAGCCGACCGCATGATAGCCGCCGCCCACTGCCGTGTCCGCAAGGACAGCGTGCGGGTGGTAGAGGCTCTTGTCACCGCCAGCCCGGAACTTGTCGGGGCGAGGCCCCTCCATCTTGCTGCGCAAGACCGTTCTGTCACTTAAAAGCCCCACTGGGGCTTTCATTGTTCCGCTGCGCTTCACAAACGCGAAGTTTTTCAAGGATAAGACCAACCGGGAGATCAGGGCGTACTTTGCGTACGCCCTGAAATTTTTGGAGGGCAGACAGCACCCGGATACCTTTCTCTCTGCCGTTGTCCACATGGATGAGAAAACGCCCCACCTGCATCTCTGCTTCGTGCCCCTGACTGCTGACGGACGGCTGAGCGCGAAGGAGATCATCGGCAACCGCAAGAACCTTGTGAAGTGGCAGGACGGGTTCTGGCAGCACATGGTCAAGCAGTACCCGGAGCTGGAACGGGGTGAAAGCGCCAGCCAGACCGGGCGGGAGCATATCCCGCCCCGCATCTTCAAGGAGATGACCCAACTGACCAAGCAGAAGGAGCAGTTGGATGCCCTACTGGTGGGCATCACCCCCTTCAACGGCAAGAGCCGTGCAGCGGAGATCAGCAAGGTACTGGACAGCTATATCCCCAACGTAGCACGGATGAGGGACCAGTTGCGGAAGTACAACGTCGCCTTCACCAAGACCGCCGCCGAAAACGAAAAGCTGAAAGAGAAGAACAAGACGCTCTCTGCCTCGCTGGACAAAGCGAAGGAAGGGAGCGTCTTGAAGCGTCTGGAGGATGCCAAGCTGCGGCAGGACTATGAAGCCGCCCTGAAAACGCTGGACAGCATCCCGCCGGAGGTCATTCGATTCTATGAGAACCGCACGCAGGAGCCTGCGATGCGCCATGATAAGTAAGGAGCAATGCCTATGTGTAATAAAATGTACGAGAATGTGAAATCTTTGGATTATACGAAAAAGTCCTTGCAGTCGGACTCTGTTCCGGCTACAATGGAGGTGGTCCCTCAAACCAATGCCGTCAAGTCTCCGACCAACAGCCCTGAGACCACTAAGCTGGTGTACACGGTAAAGGAGGTCGCGCAGATGCTGGCCATCAGCCAGCGTGCCGCCTACAACCTGTGCAACAGCACCACCGAGTTCCGTGTCCTGCGGGCAGGCGGAAGCATCCGCATCCCGAAAGACAGCTTCGATGCGTGGCTCTACCGGGCAGCTTGATAAGGAGGCAAATCTATGGCATATATCACGAAACGCGGCAGCTCTTACAGTGTCCGCTACACCTATCAGGACGAGCACGGCAAGAGCTGCGACAAATGGGAGAGCTTTCCCACCAAGGAGGAGGCGGTCAAACGCCAGAAGCAGATCGAGCATGAGCTGGCGACCGGCAATTTCCTGATTCCGTCCACCGTGACGGTGGCAGAGTTCCTGATGGACTGGCTGCCCAAGCAGTGCAGCAAGCACAAGTGGGCACCCAAGACCTACCAGTCCAATCTGGCCCTCATCCAGAACCTCATCATCCCTTATATCGGGGAGATGCAGATGCAGAAGCTGCGACCCTACCACATCGAAGCCCTGTACGACACCCTGAGCAAGACCCCTTGCGGACAGTATGTGGGCGGCAAGCGGCGAGACCTCTCGCCCAAACAGCAGAAGCGCACCCTCTCCGGCACTACCCTCCATGAGGTCCACCAACTGCTGCACAATTCCTTTCTGCTGGCGGTGGAATGGGGCATCCTCATCAAAAGCCCCGTCCCGGTGGAAGCGCCCAAAAAGACCACCCAAGAGCGCAGCATCTGGGAGGTGGATGAGATGCGGGCAGCGCTGGACAGCATGGAGGACCCCATCCTGCATCTGGCGGTGCACCTGACGCTGGTGGGTGCGCTGCGGGAAGGAGAGGTGGCTGGTCTGACCCCGGAGGACATCGACTTCGATGCTGCCAACGGCATGGGCACCTTCACCGTCAACCGTTCCATGCAGCGGGTGCAGAAGGACACGCTGGCACAGGTGGACAAGGGCTGCATCCTCCGCATCTTCCCGGACAAGCTGGAGGGTAGCAAGACCTCTCTTATCCTGAAGGACACCAAGACCGAAGCCTCCTGCCGCACCATCTTTATGACTGCCGCCCTGCGGGAAGAACTGAAGCAGTGGCTGGAACGGCTGAAAAGGGAAGAAGCCCTCGACCCGGAGCGGTACCGCAACAGCGGGATGCTGCTGCGGCTGCCCAACGGTCTGGCGGTGGAGCCGGTGCTCATCCGCAAGAAGTTCCTGAAATGGCAGGATGCACACCCGGAGTTCCCGCACATCGTCTTTCACGGGCTGCGTCACTCCAGTGCCACCTACCAGCTGATGATCTCCGGCGGCGACATCAAGGCGGTGCAGGGGACCACAGGACACGCCAGTGCGGATATGCTGGTGAACACCTACGCCCATATCCAGCAGTCCTCCCGTGTGGAGCTGGGCAAAAAGTTTGAAAGCGGCTTCTATGCCAAGCCTGAAAGCCCCAGCCCGCAGGCTGTACCCGCCGCAGGCGAACCCACCATCTCCATGACGGCTCTTTTGGAATTGCTCAAGGATGCCGACCCGGAAATGAAGGCAAAGCTCCGCTTGGCCCTGCTCACCTGATGCAAAAAAGGGCACTGATTGCAATGCAATACAGCGCCCTACATAATCGGACATGGAAAACACCGACCGTGCAAAAACCGTGCAGAAACCGTGCACCCATGGCTTACAAAACAAAAAAGCCATGAAATCTTTCGATTTCACGGCATTTTCTGGTGCGATGGA
>OGNQ01001405.1_pt1 | contig 16894 bp, 7 predicted proteins | sample 1573481 | NCBI WGS metagenome assembly OGNQ01 (sample SAMEA2581920, study PRJEB24529) | metagenome | biome: Human gut stool | place: China | collected 2011 | reverse complement strand
CGAACCCGAGAAGTGCTGTCCGACAAATAGCACTATCGGTAGCTTGCTATCATAGTCAGAGCTGAACGATGCAACAAGAAGCACATCAATCAAAAGACTTTTTATATAAAACATCGACCCCGACAGAAAACTCTGTCGGGGTCGCTTGTTCGTTTATTTACCCGAGAATCTTATCTCGTTTATAAGCGCCGTACCGTTCTTCTCCTTAAGAAGCCAGTAGAAATCCTTCGTCAGCTCAAATTCCTTATCAGGCACCGTAGTTTGCGGATAGGAAACTACCTTGTTTTCCCCACCCTCAAAGTCAAACGCCTGAATTGCCGAATTTCCTGCCGATACCGCAAACAGTATGGAGTGTCCCTTGTCAAGTGCCACCGTCAGCAGTCCGCTTGCCGTTTCCGACCAGCCCTTTGTCTTGCACTTTACCATAACTGCCCCACCATATCCGGAGGTAACTTTTCCGTCTGTAGCACCCGAAATATCGATCGTTTCACCGAATATTCCGGTTCTTATGTCTAAGCTGCAGTCAACGATCGAAAGGTCGTTGCTGTATATGCCGGTTGACGATTGAATGTCCGTTCCCGCAAGCCCTGTTGTTGTTATACTGCATCTGTCGAAGCGGATCGTTTCTGCGTGTACGCCGTAATATTCAGCTGCTGCGGTAAATATCATATCGCTGAAATCAACACTGCCAATACTCTGTATAGCGTATGTATTTCCCGTTACTGTGAGATTCGGGCTGTCACCGCCGATAAACTCCATACTCATAGGAGTTACATCGTCGTAGTCAAGGTGCGCCTGATATATCGCAAGCAGGTTTTCTGTAGTCGCCGTGTTACGTTTCGAAAGCGTAACATTTCCGTTTATGTTCACCTTAAGGCTGTTCGAGCTTACATACATCAGATATGCGTCAGCCGAGCCGTATCCGTCGCCTACGCCTATGCTGCTGAAATCGTCAGGCTTCACGCCGTTCATATCTCCTGCCGTAAGCGTAAGATTTTCAAACGTAATATCCGAAACGCTTTGCTTAATATACAGCATTATATTCTTTCCGACACCCGACAGCTTAAGACCGTTTCCGGTCACTGTCAGTATACCGGTAGCTGTATCATACTCAAATCCGCTTGCCTTACCGCTGATGAATGCCTTGTTTTCGGTATCTATTATCGTGCTTGCACTGCCGTTTGAAACTGTCAGATAGCCGCTCATATCCTTTTCGGCTGTGAACGATACATTCTTCGACGGCATCGTGAACTTTCCGCCTTCAACAGTCACATCGTCCGTTGTCCACTCAAGATAACCTTCGGCTTTTTCCTTTACTGTTACCTCAGCACCGATTTTAGCCTTTTCCCTTGAACTTTCAACACCGTCAAGCGAGTAGATGACATAAACAGGAGTGATAGTACCCGTCAGCGTCATATCGGACTTGATTTCTTTTCCGATGACTGAATATCCGTTTTCGCCAAACCAGCCGCCGAACAGACAGCCGTCTGTATCAGGAGATGCCTCAAGCATATCAGCCGTGAACACCGTTCCGTAGTCAAACTTAGCTGTTTTATAGCTTTCGTAAACCTTGTTGGTATCAAGGTTTACAAGACGGTAGGTTATTGTCATCTTTTTCAGCTTGTATGTCGCTTTGATCTCGGTCTTTATAATACCGTCGTCATTACCGAACGTTGTCGGAACGGCATTATCCCAGCCTGCAAACTCATAGCCCTCTGTACCTGTCGGTACAGGAATATCCGACAGTGAGATTGTGTCGCCGTATTTACCGGTTATCTCATAACTTGCCGTACCGTCATCGAACTCACCGCTCATAGCATAGAACACCACGCTGTAGATTTTGTCGGTAGCTTTCCATACCGCCTTCAGCGTCATATCGCCCGTTACCCTGAACGATTCGCCCGGCATCACGTCCGCTGTGCCGTTACCGTCAAGGTCAAATCCGACAAGCTCATAATCGTTGTACTTATCATCCTTTAAAGTACCTGCCGTTGCACGATACAGATAACCGTACTTTACCTTTACCGTTTCGTTCTCCGTGCCGTTGTCATAGTCAAACGTTACATCGAACTCCTTCGGCGTTCTGTTCCACCTTACAATTATAGTCTTGTAGGTCTTGCCGTCAATCGTTGTGTTTTCTTCGTTTATCGGCTCTTCCTTAAGAGTATATGTGTAATACTCGTCATCATACTGTGCAAGCGCTTCAACTTCGGCATCATACTTTTTACAAAGCTCATCATATTCGGGTCTGTAGCCGTCAAACTCGGACTTTACCTCGTGTGAAACCTCCGCTCCGTACTCGTTGTAGATATAAACGTCATAGTTTATATAACAGCGTCTGTCGTTGGTGTTCCACTTCATATAGTAGGTACCCGGCTTCTTCACAATATCGTTAGTACCGATTCTGTTTCCGTCTGCGTCCGCAAAATACGACAGCAGATATTCGGTAGTATATGTGTCCTCAGGTGCGAATGCTGAATATCCGTAAAGCGCCGTTGCAAAACGGTAACCGTCCTGTACAACCGTCCTTATCCTGTCAGTTTCTATTTCAGCGCCGTTTTCATCGGTATATCTGAATCCGCCGCCCTCGTTTGCGATAAGCGTTATGTAGTGATACAGCTTCGCAGGAACTATCTCAAAGTACACGTTGCTTTCCGGCATTATGCTTATATCGCCGTTGTACCTTACAGTTTCACCTGCCGTATAACCGCCTACCGTAACGTCGCTCTTTATAAGCACATATGACGGCTCATAGAACGAATCCTCGCTGTCTGGCTTCGGATTATCGGGAATGCTGTTTATAAGCTGTTCCAACTCCTGCGGTAAAGGCTTGCCGTAGATAACGTCAAACTTTCTTTCGGTATTATCCGCAAGTCTTACCGTTACCGTGTACAGCTTTCGCTTCATCACAGGCTTCAGCCTCATATCGCCCATAACGGTGAACTTTTCATCGGGAGCCATATCCGCCTTGCCGTCACCGTCAATATCCCAGCCGATAAGCTCGTTTTCCTTACTGCTGTTGATATTGTCGATAAATGTATCAGGCACTCTGAACTCAGTGCCGTATTCAACATATCTTGCACCAGCATAACCGCTCTCGTTATAAATATCGACTATGCACCTTCTTACAAGATAGTTTGCTTTAAGCATAATGCTGTAGGCTGTCGGGTACAGCTTTTCGTATTCAGCCCTGAACGACTGCAGATCTTCTTCACTGCCGTAGTTCACCGCAAGCGGTTTAGTCGTATCAAGACCGTGTACACTTCCGCTGTAACTGCTGTCATAGTATCTGTATGCCAGAGCGTCCTTCATATACATCCGGTATCTCATACCGTCCGCTCTGTCGATACCGAAGCTTGCAAAATGAGTAACGCTGTTCACAGACGCTTTATATCTGTCGAACATTTTTATATCGTCAAGATAATCTACCGCCCACAGTTCGCTTACCCATCTGTCATTTTCTGTGTCAAAGTATTCCACAGAGTACAGCTTCTGTGCAGTGTATGTGTTAAGCGTGATGGTCATATCATCGCTGAGCCAGTAGTACGGCTGTATCTCTGTATCAAACAGCGACTTATCATAGATATAGCCGTTTTTATCGCAGTAGGTCGAAACCGCAAGCGAATATCCGCTTACATATCCGCCCTTCTGTACGGTTATTGTATCTACGATTTCCGTTCTGCCGTCAGCCGATACCGCAAACTTCAGCGTTGCGGTCTTATCCTTGTCTTCAAGAGGGAAGTCAACTCCCTTGCGGTAATAGTATACATCAACGTCACCGATATGCTTTCTGCTTACATAAGTACCCTTATCAGCGTCATAGTACAGATTTTCGGTGTCGGACGTGAACAGCAGATTCTGTCCGCCCGTATAGTAAAGGCGCAGTATACAGCTAAGCAAGCCGCTTGTATATCTGCTCGGAGCGTCGGGAGATACCGTGAGCGTTATCTTGCCGTCGTCGCTCTTGGTTACCTTGAAATACTTGCTGTAGCAGGCAGCCTTGAACTCACTGCTGCTCATCTGCCGTGTTACAATATCGCCTGTAGTTATATCAAGATATGTGCCTTGTGCAGGGATAAGTCCGTCTATCTCATAGACATTCGTATCCGTTTCCCGCAGTATTATGTCGGTATTGCCCTCAAGCGTCGGCTTATCCGCATATATATATTTGTCGCCTACGCTGAATAGCGGGAATTTGAACTGCTTTGCAAGCTCCGCCTTTTTCTTAAACAGCTTGCTTTCCGCAAATATCGAGATTTTTATATACACGCCCATTTCGAAGTATATTCCACCTTGCAACTCGTGGTAATGTTCCTTCGGAGAAGCGTAGTATTTATTGTGTCGCATATCCTGCGAATGATAGTGCAGATAACCGTACAGGTCGGCATAAGCACCTATTTCAAGCGCCGCACCGACGCTTCCCAGATCATTAAGACCAAGAAGCGATACCGATACCTTACCCTCGATGCCTGCCTCAACGCCAAGATAGCCGTAAGCGTACATATCAAATATGTAACGGTCGTCGCCGGCCATTATAAATCTGTATACGTTTATAGATGACGGTTCCTTGATATTTCCTCTTATGCCAAGACCCTTCGCCTGAAGCACCGTTGCTTCCATACTGATACCCGCCGCAAACGAAACATTAACCACAAAGTTAAGCTCCGTCTTTATAGACAGCGGCAGTATAGGCATAAACGTTGCGCTGAAAAGGTTCACCTCGCATAGCCTTATGGCTCCGCCCTTGTTTTCGAGCATTTCACGCACGTCTTTTATGATATTTCCGCTTTCCTTATCCTCGCCGTTCATTATGGCTTCTATCTCAACGGAAACATCTCTCTTTTCTTCGTTATCCTGCTGCTTATCGTCCTCTTCCTCATCTGCCGAGCAGACCAGTATCTTGAATGTTACATCCGTCTGCGACAATGGCAGGAACTTCACGTTAAAGTCACGCTTTAAGCTGAGAGTGCCGCCTACGCCTATGATAAGGTATTCGCTGATGCTTACCTCAGCCTCCAGCTTCACCTTGTTCTTAAGCGTCATCTCATAGCTGAATGTGATGTTGAGCGCCGTCCAGTCCTGCTCATTCGGGAAACCGTTTATACATTTGAAATTAGTGTTCTTCGCCGTACCGACCTTTGCGCTGATTGTAAGCCCTTCGAGAAGCTCCTTTACATTCAGCTTTATCTGCTTGTCATTCCAGTTTACCCCGTCCATATATGTGTTGGACATAAGCTCAAACGGCGCATTGCCGTCACCAAGCTCCCTTACCGTCTTGCTGTCATATAAAGCAGCGGCAAGCATATATGTAAGCTGCTGTGTTCCTTCGCTTTCATAAAGCTGTTCTACCAGCTTTTCTGTGTCTATCGCCTCGGCAAGCACATCGTTTTCAACATACTTTTCCTTGAAGTAAATATCAAGTTCTTCGTATATATCATCAACATCACTGCCGACCGTGAGAATCTTGTATTCATCGCCGAAAAGTTCATACGAAACAACGTTCAGATAGCTCGGCTCTTCGGCATCGTCAGCGAATATTACCGTACCCTCGTGTATCGAGAGTGCCTCGAATTCACTGCGTGATAAGTAGATATGTTCCTTGTCTTCATCTTCTCTTATCCGACTTTTCGGGATAGTTACTATGCCGTCCTTCAGAACTACATTGTTCGTTTCTTCTCTGTAAACGAAAAGCGTAATGGTTCTTATCTTCTCGTCAGGCATAATGTCGGAATTGATACCGTCAAACCGTACCCCGTTATCTATAAGGCTCAGCACATATGCTCCGCCTTCCGTCCAGTTGATAACAGGCTTTACAGTGTATACTCCGCTGCCTGTATTTTCAACTTTGAGCAACGGCATTTCACCGAACTGATTTTCGATACTGATAACGTCCTGCAAATTATCATCCGTTATGCTCTGTGACGAGATAAGCGAGAATGAAAAGTCCTCAGGTGCGTCCGATATGGTTATCTCGTTGTAATCCGGCGTTTCCGGCTTTATCTTATCCTCGTCATATCCCGCATAAAGCGTTATATCACGATTTACAGGCTCGTCCTCATAGAACGGTGTCAGGCACTGCTTATCAAGATACCAGCCGTTATTGACAGCGTTTTTCTTTATCGCTTCGGGGAGCCTGCCTATTGTTTCTCCGGCGGCAAGCGTAACGCTGTCTATCTTATTTCCGCCCAGCGTATCATATGTAACAGTTACGCTGTCAGCGGTTTTTCCTGCCGTTACCCGTGCGGTAAACGTCTTTTTCGCACCGCCTGCGGTAATATCCTTTGTAACCGTCACATCTGCGGTATCAGCCGCAGCTTTGCCGATTTCCTCTGCGGCAACATCAAGCGGCAGTGCCGTCAAAAGCAAAGATACGCACAGCAGCGAGGCGAGCATTTTCTTTGCTTTCTTCCTGTTAAGTGCAAAAAGTGCCGCAGCGCATATTACCGCCGATATAAGCGGCACGGTCGGGTTTATCCTTCCGTCTGTTGCAGGATTGTCCGGAGTCGCTTCTACCGCAGAATACACGCTGTCATACTTCAGCGTTCCACCTGCAAGAAGTTCCGTTTCTCCGCCGCTTGCACTTCCGCTTTTAAGTTCATAGCCATCCGGTGCCGTAATATCGTAAGCAATATCGACAAGCCTGCCCGTACTGCCGTTTCTGATCTCAAGCGTTAACGCTATATCCTCATCCGCCGTATATTCTTCCTTGTCGGTTTTCAGCTGTACCGACAGCGCCGCCGCTTCTGCGGCTGATACCGCAAAGGTGACCGCCGACATTATCAGCGTCAGCGCAAAGAATAACGACAGGATGGTTTTGCATCGTTGTTTTGTTTTCTTCTTCATAAATGCCATATAAATACCACCCTTCCTCAGATTGCCGCTATAACCGCCATAATAAGCGGTTAAACCGACAGTTCTTCATACTATGATTATACAGCAAATTATTTCCTTATTTCGCTAACTTGCAAAATTGTAAGAAAAAAGATTTTCAGTCCGTCGAAAAAACCTATATATTTTTTTAAAAATGGGTGTTTAGCGTTGCTTGCTATGTTGGTTTTGCATCGTGCAAAACTTTTGGCAAGCAACCAAAGCGTCCTTGCTTTGGGGCGAAGCCCCCGTACAGGTCGTCAGCCATTTGTGCCACCGCATCGTGCAGTGGCTTTGTGCGGCTGACTGCAAGCATCCTTGCTTGGTCTAGGGGCGGTAGCCCCAGCAATATAGCCCCGGCACGGATGCCGGGCGTGTATGCCGCAAGGCTTTGCAGGACGCAAAGCCAACCAAGCATACACAGCCCTTCACCGAGGGGAAGGGGTTTGGGGTTTCGGCAAGGATGCCGAGATAGAACGCCCAAAGGCTTTGCAGGACGCAAAGCCCACAAAGCGTTCTTATAGGGATAGAGAATTTTCTCTATTTTTATAAAAATAGACTTTTTCAACAAGCTGAGATTTTTACTGTCAAAAAACAAAACCGCTGTAACACCCACACTGCTTTGCTTTTCTCAAAAATGTACAAAATCGACCTGATAATTTGTCTATTTTGTGCATTTTGCTTAAACCAGATTGACTTTTGTGGTAAAAACTTGTATAATGAATTTGGTAATCTGTGTAATTCGGAGGACTTTATATGAGCTTTTTTGATAAAGACGGAAACAGCCGACACGACTGGAATATATTTCTCGACAACTTCCCCACTATAGGTGTTTTCAAGTTGCCGCACGATTCGAATAAGGCGTATTACGATAAAAACGTTGCCTCTATGCTCCATATTGAAGGCGATAATATGAACAAGGACAGCTTCTACGCACTGCTTGACAGCCTTAACGAAAATCAGATAGAAGGCTATAAGAACATATATATGTATACCGCCGGCGGCGAAACAAGCTATATAAAAATCAAGATTGTATATGACACGGATTATATGCTCGGCTTCGTGCAGGACGTAACACAGATAATGGAGGCTCGTTCGCACAAGGATAACGCTAAGGAATATGATATGCTCACAGGTATGTATACCCGTGACTACTTCATAAAACGTGTACGCAGTATGCTCTCAGAGATAAGCGGTACCGCCCAGTGCTGTATGGCGGCGATACACATCAACGGCATAGAACGTGTAGACAGCGAGCTGAACTACGATAAGACCGCACTGTGCGTCGCAACTGCGGCAAATGCGATTAAACGCTTTGCTTCCGATAACGTTATAATCGGCGTAAAAAGCTATAAGGATTTTCTCGTATTTTTCAGGCAGATGACAAAGTCCGAAATATCCGACATTATGAAAAAGATGTACGATGCCGTTTCACGTTGCAAGTTGACCGATGAATTCGGCAACACCATCGAAACACGGAGCGAAGCATATACGATAACCGCAGGCTACTGCTGGTATCCCTCGCAGGCGGCTACTATAGATATGATGATAAACTATGCCGATTTTGCCCTTTTCAGAGCAAAAGCACTCGGCAGTATAAAAAGAGAGTTCTCAGCGGAAGAATATGTAGCCGAATGCAACAGCTATTCGGATTCAAAGCTCCTGACAGGACTTATCGACGAAAACAATTTCAGCTACTGCTTCCAGCCGATAGTGTCTACCGTTGACGGCTCCGTTTACGCTTATGAGGCACTAATGCGCCCGAAAAATTCGTCACCTCTCGAGATACTCAGGATAGCAAGAGAACACGGCAGGCTTTATGATATCGAACGGCTCACATTCGAAAACGTTCTGGAGATAATCTCCGCAAACCGTGCCCGTTTCGGCGAAAAGAAGATATTTATAAACTCAATACCCGATAGTATGATTACGGAGTACGATTTCAACAGGCTCTGCGAAAAATACGGAAATATCATGCCACAGCTTGTTATCGAGTTTACCGAGCAGGCGGACCTTACAGGCGACAAGATAGCAAGCCTGCGTCATCTTTTCAAGTCGAAGGGCTGTATGATAGCCATTGACGATTACGGAAGCGGATACTCCAACACTGCCGCTGTGCTGAGCCTTCAGCCCGATGTCATAAAAGTAGACCGCTCCCTCATAGCCGACATCAACACAAACGTAAAGAAACAGCACTTCCTCACAGGCATTATTGATTTTGCAAGGCTGAATAATATAAAGGTGCTTGCGGAGGGTGTCGAAACCTATGACGAAATGAGCGTCACCATACGCAGAGGTGTAGATTACATTCAGGGCTTCTATACCGCAAAGCCGCAGAAGGAGATCGTTCCCGATATACCCGATGCTGTCGCCGAGCAGATGCGTATGCTCAATATGTGCCGCCCCGAAATAAAAAAGGCTCGTGATTACATCGTCCACGACGGTTGCGAGGAGCATCTCGACATAGAAAAAATGCTTTCAGACAGATACACAGGAGTTATAGTTGAAAGTGCCGTTGCACACCTTTACGCAAACGGCTGTGATGTTATGTCGTTTGTTATCAAGACCGCAGACGGCTCAAAGTCGCACATAATACTCGAAAATGCCAACATAAAAGGCGCTCTGCGCCAGTGCATACGTCTTGGCGAAAATTCCGACACCACGCTCGAAATAAAAGGAACCGATTCGCTGAGCTATGACGGAATATCCGTTCCCGACTCATCAAAGCTTCTTATAACCGGCAACGGCAATCTCTACATTGATTCCTACCGTAATGACGGTTGCTGTATCGGCAGCAGCTATAACGATACCTTCGGCGAGATTACGATAGATATTAACGGCAATGTTGAACTGCAAGCAAACGGCGACCACGGTATATGTATCGGAGGCGGCGTTTCCTCCTGCGAAACACCCATAAAGCTGCTCGGCGGCAATATCAAAATATCCTGCACCGGCAAGGATTGCATCGGTGCAGGCTCCTATGACGGAAGCTGTGGTGTAGAAATCGGCAACGCTACGATAGATATAAGCTGTTCGGGCGATAACGCACTCGCTGTCGGCTCTCTTTGCGGATATACCGATATAAAAGCAGACGGCTCAACATTCCTTATCCGCTCACTCGGAGAACGTGCAGGCTGTATAGGTTCGCTGGCGGCGCTTGACGGTAGCACTCCGTCAATGATAAATATCAAAAACTCCACCCTTGACCTTTTGCTCAAGGCACAGTGCGGCTCGGCCGTAGGCTGCCGCAAAACAGCGTGCGACACTGTTATATCCGACTCGGACATCACCGTGCACGTTGAAGGTGACGCTGTCGCAGGCATAGGAAGCGCAGAAGGAAAAGGCTCTCTGCTTATAAAGAACAGCGATATAAAATCAAGTTCATCCTCAGGCATTTACTCGCTCGAGATAGGCTTTATGAACAAAGGCTGTATCATAAACAACTCCACCATAAATTCTCATCTTATCAATGACCCCGATTATCACGAGCCGTCAAAACTTATGCAACAAAATTAACATTATCATTCTGTAAAAAACCGATTATTGAATCCGCACCGTTAAACATATCGCCATCACCGCTTAAAACATTATACTAACCGACAAGGTATTAATATTTTCGTGAGTGTATCTGTGCAACAGCACTGACATTAGCTCTTCAAAAAAGCACTATCCCTCGAAAAGCACCACCTCACTCACTTCTTTTTAAAGCACTGTTTGTTTTGCATCCGCACTACCCCTTGCTTTGCACCAACACCCTTGCCTTTAAAAACGCTCAGATGGTTTCGCACTATTCTTAGCCAAGCACTATCACCCTTGCCTCCCCTCGAAAAAGGGGAGGTGGCACGGCTGGTAAGAGTTAGGCTTTTATCGATACAAAGTTCAGAAAATCTGTCCTTAATATCTCTCAAACAAATCCGAGCCGTGACGGTGGGGATTGTAGTTGCTTAGCAGTTGTTTTCCTAATTGCTTTGGTTCTTGTTCTTTCCCTCTTTCATATTGACAAGTGTACCCACTCGAATAGTGAACCCGAGAAGTGCTGTCCGACAAAAAGAACTATCGGTAGCTTGCTTCTTCATAGATAAATACTAAAAGATATAACAGAAGTATTTCAAACAAAGACTTTTTCTAAAAGCTAAACCCCCTCCCCTAAGCACAACGTGCTTAAGGGAGGGCTTTTTCGCATTTTAATATTAATATCGCCCACATTCACGCACTTATTTTTCGTATTTCCGCCCGTAAATGTCAAAATTGTTATACTTTTAAGAAGATTTTGTGAAATTTAGCACTCTCCTATTGACAGTGCTAAAAATCGTGCTATAATGTAGTTGTACAAAGAAAGAGAGAGGGTCTCCGGAAGGTACAGGGCGACAACAACAGGTTCTGTGACAAAGCAGATACCGTTTGATATACGGAAGGAGAAATGACTTATGTTACCCGCAATTTTCAATGAAAACTTATTTGACAATTTCTTCGACGATGATTTTATGATGCCGTCAATGTTCGGCAAGAACGATCCCCTTTACGGCAAGAACGCAAAGAACGTGATGAAGACCGATGTCCGTGAAACAGACAACAGCTACGAGCTTGACATTGACCTGCCGGGCTTTAAGAAAGAAGATGTATCGCTGAAGCTCGACAACGGCTATCTTACCATCAGTGCCTCCAAGGGTCTTGAAAAGGACGAAAAGGAGAAGAAGGACGGCAAGTACATCAGACGTGAGCGTTACGAGGGTCAGTGCAGCAGAAGCTTCTATGTAGGCGACGGCGTACAGGCAAAGGACGTAAACGCAAAGTTTGAGGACGGTATCTTAAAGGTATCCGTTCCGAAAGCCGCACCTCAGGTCGAAGGCAATAACGTGATTGCAATCGAATAATCCGACCTTTGCATTTGCAGATAACCTCATAATATAAAGTCCCCCGGGGCAAGCGTTCAACCGCTCGCTTCGGGGGATTTTTCTGCATTTATTCACAATATAAAACCACAGCGGTGCAAATTTTCTTCGGGCTGAATGTCCTTTTCATCATTACCGTCGCTGTCATTGTGAAGTGTCGCAGTGCATAACGCTTCTATCGACATATCTATAGCCTTTTTTACATCACTGCGAAACACAAAAGTAAAATCATCCTCAAGAGCCGCATTCGTATCTACTCTTTCGGCCATGACACGCTTCACATTGTCAAAGAGATTTCTCGCCTCTCTTGCGTTTCCGAAATTACATCCCTGTCGGTTTCTCATTTCATCAAAGCAATCGTATAAAATATCATCGCAGTTTTCGCTGAGGACGTATTTTTCCTGTTCCAGAAAACTGCCGAATATATCGCAAAGCGTTGAGTTGTCATATCCGTCAAATTTTACCCTGATACCTATTCTTGATGCCATGCCCGGATTTGACTCAAAGAACGCCTCCATCTTGTCCTCATATCCCGCAAATATGCAGTATACCGATGAGCGATAATTCTCGATATTCTGAACTATACAGTTGATAGCCTCTATATCAAACTGCGACTGTGCGTCCTTTTCCGACAGGGTATATATTTCATCAAACAACAGCACCCCTCCGCCCTTTTCCGCAAGGTCGCTGAACAGACTATCGCATTTGCGTGCGGTATGCCCGACATATCCGCCTACTATATCCGACTTTCTGCACTCGGTAAAATTGCCTGCCGAAATAAAGCCCTCTTTTGCAAGCATATCCGCAAACATTCTTGCAACTGTGGTCTTGGCCGTTCCCGGAGGTCCTGTAAAAGCCATATTGTACGCAGTACCGACAGGCGAAAACCTTATCTTGTTCATACGCATCTTGTCATACTTCATACATCTTACCTGACGGCACACTGTATCAATCTGCTTTTTCACGCCGATCAATTTCTGTGCGGATGCACAGCACGGAAGATTCGTTTTATCGTGTATTATCAGATTCGGAAAATCCTCCGCTTTAAGCGTGCAGTCCGTCGGCGGCGAATTTTCGTAATGCTTTGATATTACATATCTTGCCGCTTTGTATGCGGTGTATTCATCATAAACGTTTTCGGCGGCGGCAAACTTTTCTATGTATGGCTTTACCGAAGCATACGAAAGATGGTTTTCCTCAAACTGCTTCTCTATCACATCTGCCAGATACTCTGTGCTGTCGGCAGGAATGTCTATATGGTCAAAGAACATAGATTCCGCTGTCACTTTGCAACCATCGGCCTGCATATTATCCAGCCGCATATGGTCCGGATCCTTCTTTACCAGCACAAATATTATTCTATTGCCATACCGATCGATTATGTCTACGTTCTTCTTCACCGAAGAAGCATTTTCGGCCATCATTACGAAATACATTATATCGATCGGCAGTTTTTCATCACAGTGAATATCTGCTTCATCCGCTTCATTATCTGCTTCGTCATCTGCTTCATTATCCGGCTTTTCATACAGCTCATATTCCGGCAGACAACATTCAAAATCCTCAAAGCCGTATTTGTCATCGAACCCATCATCGTAATATTCTTCGGCTTCTTCGTATTCTTCGTATTCTTCAGCTTCATCGTCTTCATCGCCGAAATACTTATCGTATTCATCATCCGACACACCGCCGGATTCGTTTTCAGACTTTGAAAAACCGTTCAGACCGAAAAAGACAGATTCAGGAATAACATAGTCTTCATTCTCTGCATTTTCTATCCTTCGTGTAAGCGGAATATCAAAATTGTCCGACAGTGCCTTTGAAATAACCGTCACAGACGCCAGCATATCAATCATATCATAACCGCTTATAAGGATATGGTTCACACGCTTATACGTCTGTTCAAAGCTCCTTACATTACAGCGGATATTGTTCGCATAACAGCTTACATTTTTAAAACGATCCCTGCTCTCAAGTTCTTTCGCAAGGCTGTCAAACTCAGCCTTGCCAAAGTTTATGTGTGCATCTCTCAGCGAGGGAAAGCTATCTTTCAGAAACATATAGTCGCCTCCGTCAATGGAAAATATTATCATCCGTAACCCCTGACCGCAGAGCATCGAGCAACGGCAAAACGCTCTGTCGGTCGGACGGTTACGTTTTCGGCTTCAGAGAACCGACAGACTGCCGGCTATCAGTCGCTTTCATCGCACAGTCTGCGGAAAAAGTCGTGATTATCGGCGTTAGCATAGCTGAAGCCGTCTGCTTGTCCGATAAAACTTAAAAAGTCTGTATCCGGAGAATTATCCCTGCTGTGATAGAAATCAACGAATGATGCAAAACTACCCTCGTCCCTTGCATACCTTGCGTTTTCGCCGAGCAAGGATACCACGCTCTCAATAATTTCATCATCGCTGAGCAGTACCGACGACACACTGCATCTTCTGTAGTAAGCAGTCATTTCATCCGGATTTCCGCTTCTTGAATATCTGACATACATACAGTACATAAGCGGCATGAAGTAGCGTTTATTCTTGCCGAAATCGGTAATAATGTCAAAATAGTCCCATGCCTTGATTTTTATGATACGGCTGAAAAGCCTTACAAGTCTGCGTAAAGGAGCGGTTCTTATGTATCCGCCGAAATAGCTGTCCTTGTTTTCGGCTGTGACAGCAAACATCTCTATAGGATAATTCTGCGTTTCATCGTCATTTGCAATAAGCATAATCGACCTGCTCTCCACTGCACATATCCTCTTTGTTATTGCCGCCGCTATCACAGGCTGTCCTGCCTTGATCATAGCGATTACAGAGTCCTCTGCGTCATCCGAGCGGAACATCATATCATCGGGCATGCAGGCTATATGTCCTGCCACCGTTTCAGCTGTCATTCCGGCCGACAAGCTGTCCGCTATACCCAGCTGGTACGCTGTAATCAAAAGCTGTAATCCTTCAGCCGATATACGTTCTCCGTATAATTCTGCGGATGTGATGCTTGCCATAGCCGATGCTTTTCCGCCGCTATTCGAGAGACTGCTTTCTGCAACTTCGCAGAATCTTCTGTCCGGCTTGAACTCTCCTGTCTGCGTATCGGTGAAGCTGTCGGTATCATCACCGAAGAAATCATTCAGCTCCTGTTCGTTCATTTCATCCATATTATTCACCTCGTTATTCATCTCATCGCTCATCTTATCATTCATCTCATCGTTCATCTGCTCTTTTTCCTCGCACTTCTTGATTTCTTCAAGCGCCTTGTCAAGCGCTTCAGATGTTTCTATCGGTTTTGATTTCATATCGCACCTCCGAAAGTCAGCTCCGCATCGTCGTTATACTTTATCAGATAATAATCGCTCAGTTCCTCCTCTATTTTCTTGCTGACCTCTGAGTACGGCATATCAAGGACAAGGCACAGCCTTACCTTTGCCGCATCCGCAAGCACCTTCAGAAATGCAATGTAATCAAGCATCTTTATACCGCCGAAGCTGTTTACGGGCATCATATTGCAAGGAAGTGCATTACAATCCGACAATACGATTACCGAGTACGGCTCTGCGTTTCTTGCGTATACATTTACATACTTATACGGATCGCTCAGCTTCAGTATTGAGGAAAGATCGTTCAGAGGGAGATTCATTCTCTCAAGGCACATAGCTTTCAGCATCGCACTGTCGCTTGCCGCATAATTGTCATGCGCAACGATTATCTTTCCGTCACGGACATTTCTGTAATCATTATCGTATGAGAAAAAGTTGGTGTTTCTCAGCAGGAACGTTTTTGTGTCGATGCCATAATAGCCTGCAATGTTGTATATTGCCGTCATCGCCATCTCGGCATACCTGATACTGTTTGCATCCGCCGTATAAGGTGTCGGGATTATATTATAGGTGGCTATATCAAACGTTCCGTCATCAGTATCACGGGTGATATAACGAACAGCTCCCATAATATCCTTCAGCACGAGCGGGTCTTTTTCACGGGTGAAAGCCTCACCGCAATCAGTGATATAATCAAGCACGTTCTTATTGCAGGTAAGACCGGCGATAACAGCGGCGTGAGAAGCGGAAACTCTCTTTATATAATGAGGGTTCTCCAGTGTATCCTCACCGTAATCCGCAGTGGTGTCGTCCTTGAAGCTTTCCTGCTCAGTGATATAACGGACAACCTCACTGTAATCTCTTTCGGCGGCAGTCATCAGCACACGGTAGAGTTCTACCTGCGATACCCCGCAGAAACGGAGTATTCTCAGGCACGACATTATAGTATTCTGACTTGTGAATGTTCTCATGTACGAACACATGACTTCGATAAGCTGATTTACCGTGTTTTCGTGTTCGCAGCCGTCAGTGTTATCGTCATCGGCACGAGGTACATCCGGCTTTCTGACAAAGAATGCCTCTGCATTATCTGTCATGTCAGCCATCTGATCAATACGCTTATCGTCGTACCTGATGAGAAAAATCATCAGAATCAGCATAAGTATGTCGGCGGATTCCGTTCCCGCAACCACACCGTGAACTACATCGGCAAGCTCATTGCTTGTCTGTTCGTTTTCTGAATTGGCGATAAACCTTTCAATTGCCAAAGCTGAATTATGGATTATAATCATATCCATACCTCCTCAAGATTTTAAATTCAAGAACATTTTTGTCCTTGTGAGGCTTATTATATCACACATAATTTGGCTTTGCAATTGACTTTATGTTCAAAAATTTTTCTACAAAAATTTCATATTCACCAATTTGAAATTTTTGTAAATTCGCTGAGAGCAGGACAATTTTCACCTAAGCCACAATTTTTTCATCTAAGCGGTAAAGTATTCCGTCTAAGCCGGAATGTTTTTTCATCTGGAAAATCATTTCCATTTGGCAATATGCACAAAGGCCATCCCCGACCTCCCGACAAAAATTTTTTAATCTCTAAAAAAAATTTTTGTTATTTATTTAATATAAAACAGACTGTCGAAAAACCGATTATTAAAACAGTATAATGAAATGTATTACCAACACTGCTTAAAACAGCTTCCGTACCAACAAGGTATTAATAATTTTGTGAGTGTATCTGTGCAACTGCACTGACATTTACCTTTCAAAAAAACGCCACTAACCTGAGATATATGTACTAATATGCGGACGTGTAGCG
>OGNQ01001391.1_pt1 | contig 16970 bp, 15 predicted proteins | sample 1573481 | NCBI WGS metagenome assembly OGNQ01 (sample SAMEA2581920, study PRJEB24529) | metagenome | biome: Human gut stool | place: China | collected 2011 | reverse complement strand
ACTGTCCGATGCAGACAATCAATATCACATATATCAATTTAAGAGTCAAATAATGCTGCCTTTGAATCTGTATTTTGTCAAAAATGATATTATCTGTAAAAAATGATATCATTGCAAATACTATTGACAAACAAAGAATTTTTATATTTATTTTGTCTTTTAATGCCTTGTACATTATTTTCCCTCCACTTATGTACTACTTTCATGCCACACTTCTATTTTCTTTAATTATTATTCATTATAAATTCTTTCTGTCTCTGAATCTGCTCTCCAATATATTCATATAACTCATCACTAAGTCCCTTGATTCTCTTCTCTAAATGCTCTTTATTTTCATCCGTATAAGAAGCCTGCTGTCTGATCTGATTTCCTATATACTCATACAGTTCATCACTTAACGCCTTTATTCTGTTATTCAATCTATCTACTTCTTCTGACGACATTGGAAATTTTTCAGCTTCTGGTTTTACATCTTCCTGCTTTACAGCTTCCTCTTCTCTATTTTGTCTCAGCTGTTCATTCTCTTCTTCCAGTCTTTTTATTCTTTCATCCATTTTAGATAATCTATAATTACATTCTTTTAATCTCTGTTCCAATTCGCTGGTTTTCATAAAATATTTACCTCCATATCATTGGTTTTATTTATTCTCATCTTCACCAAATATAGCTCTTGACATCCTGTATCTGCAGCTTATTCCTACTTTTGAGATTGTTGTTTTAATACCATCCTGCTCTAAACTCTCAATCGTTTTGGCAATTCTCTCATTATCTAAAACACTGTTTACACGCCGCAGTATCTGACCCATTTTCTGATTCGCTTTCCCCGGATAATATACCTGCCTCGTCTCCTGAACCACAACATCAGGCACACTTTTCTGCCTGCTCATATCCATTAATCTGTCAAATGCAAATCCGACATCAACATTTTTCACACAATCTTTCAGCCATTCATAGCCTTCCGGAATCCATTCAGCATTTTCAATCCATGTAATAACCGAATCATTATCTAATATCCGAAATAGTTCCGCCTTAATCTGACCATCTTCTCCATCATTTCTGGAATCAAACAACATATTCATACAACGAACTACATGTCCCACAGCATACTGGTAAAAAAAGGTAATATTCTCATCTTTCCACACACATTGCACACGTAAAAATTTTTCATATTCCTGCAGCAAAGAAACCTGATTGTCGAACATTTTGCTTCTGTAACATGTTGTCAGTGAATTTTTTCCCCATTGCAGATAGTAATAGAGAACGTCTGAAATAAATACAATTCTTTTTAATCGGGAAAAATATTGTAAGTTCAGTAAAAAATCTTCTCCCAGTTCCTTATCAAGTGGAAAACACAATCCGTACTTGTCAAAATATTCCCGTTTATATAATTTATTACATGGTCCTTCAAGCAGCACAGTATACAATAATATTCTTGAAAAATCACCCAGAAACTTTTCTCTCGAAAGTACACATTCTTTTCCAAGATACTGTGGCAGCCAGTCATTGGAACTGACAGGTCTGTTTCCTTCTAATACCATATAACGCATTCCACAGACTACCATATCAGCTTCATAGATATGCATTGTATCTACCAGTCGTTCCGTCATATTTTCTGTTATCACATCATCTGAATCAACAAACTGGATATACTCTCCTGTCGCCGACTCAATTCCACAGTTTCGCGCATTGCTGACTCCACCATTTGGGACATCCAGAACTTTAACTCTGGCATCAATTGCAGCATAGTTCTGGCATATGATAAGTGAATCATCCTTCGATCCATCATTAACCAAAATAATTTCTATATTTTTATATGTCTGTTTCAGTATCGATGTGATCGTATACCCAAGATATTGTTCTGCATTATACACTGGAACAATAATACTGACCTTCTCATTTTTCATTTTCTTTCACGCACACTCCTTGCCATACCATACTTCTCAAGCCCTTTTGACAAAAGTTTAAATTCCTCAATATACCACGGATCAACATCATGCTGTTGCAAATAGTCCACGTCTTTCCTTGCCTGTTCTACAAGTGCTTTTACTTTCGGTCCATTCACCTGCTGACGATAGCACTGATAAATCCGGTCTAAAAGAATCCAGCAATAAATATCATTCATTTTCCTTTCTAATGACTTTATCCCATGCTTTTCAAAAAAATCTACTCTCTCACGAAATGCCCAGCAAGCATCAAGATTTGCTTCTCTGAACTTTTCTCCTGTAATACTATCCGTTCTTCTTCTATCATAATTGTAAAATGAAAAATCAATATAAACTAATTTTCTGGCATTATACATATATTTATAAGTTGTATACTCATCTTCATGCAGTTTGCCTTTCGGATATCTGACATTTGCAATCACACTGCGTTTATAGAGTTTATTCCATGCATTTGGTTTAAAATATCTCCAATCAAGCATTGCCTCCAAAGCAAAAATATTATCTCCCTCCACCACATTTCCTGTACAGTTTGTCTCTTCTACAATACAGTCTGCATACAGATTTCGATAGCTGCACTCTGCAATATCAGCATTATATTTCAATAATGTACTATATAATACCTCGTACATCTTGTCATCTATCCAGTCATCACTATCAACAAACGCTATGTACTCACCGGTAGCAACCTCAATGCCTGCATTCCGCGCATCCGATAGTCCACCATTTTCTTTATGAATCACCCGAATTCGCGAATCTTCCTGTGCATACCTGTCACACATCTCCCCACATGCATCCGGTGATCCATCATCTACAAGTATGATTTCCAAATTACGGTATGTCTGCTTTCGAATTGACTCTACACAACGATTTAAATAATTCTCTACCTTATAAATCGGAACAATAACACTAATTTTTCCTTCTTCCATTTTCATACTACTCCACTATTTATCCAAAAATTCTCCAATACATCTTCCCTAACGTTCTTCGAATTCCACTTCCCTGTGGAAATATCTTCATCAGCAGCTTTCTGGTTCTCTTAAATGCTCTTGCTTCAATTACTGTATCTACTGTCACATTCTGACCGCCGCCCTGATGCTGCATTCCACTTAAAATTTGCTCATAATATGGTGTTTTTCTCGCCATGTCCCAGAATACATATCCAAAATCTTCATCCGGTTTCATCCACGGCTTCAAAAATCCGGCATAATGAATAATATATGGATCTTTTCTCGCATTTTCATAGTCATCCAAAATATAATACGGTGCGTATTTAATCACTTTCTGCCAGCGGAAATGATCACAGTCAAAGATCATATTCCATTTCATATCCAGATAAGTTACCCTGTCTTTACATACCACATTCAGAATATCCTGATCTGAAAAACGGTAAATTCCTGTATCCGACATTTCGAGTAGTTTGTCCACTGTCACAACTTTACTCATCTCTGTAACATTAAACACAAGTACTCCCGCCTGAAAATATACAAACGGATTTTCGAGTCCCAGTGTATTTTTACAATACTGACGCATTTCTGAATTTTTCATATTGCACTGTCCTGCAAAATCAGGATCAAGTGCACCCGCAATCAGACTGTTTCCCATATCTGTATCGTAAAGTTCTGCTACATCATGACAGATGATCATATCACAATCCAGATATACTACTTTCGGATATACCTTTAGAATATCAAGGATCAGGAAACGGTAAAATGTTTCTGTTGTAATGTGCTGCTTTGCCTGCAAGACGTAGCCGGCGACCCTGCTGCTCACATTCACGAAAATAAATCTCACATTCGCTCTATTCAATCTGTCCGTAAACATTTTCTGGCTGTCAGCATTGATATCTGTATGGAATACATAAATCTCATACTTCCGGTCATGACTTGTATGTTCCACGATCGACTGTGCACAGGTATATAAAATCGGAACATATTTCTGGTTTGCTGCAAGTACTACCGGTACTACATCCCCATCTGTTGCCTGTGTAACTTCTGTCTCTGCATCTGCATTGTGAATCAATGCAATCTGCAACTCTCCCAGGCGGTACTTTCCCTGTTTTTTCAGGTACATATAATAGATACCCGCCAATCTTTCTCCTAAATGACCAGTCGTGCGGTATCCCTCTCTGGAATACTCGCTCATATCCGCACGCTTTTCAAATTCTTCTAACACATCAAAAAGAATTTTCGAATAATCCTCAAAAAGTTCTTTTTTGGCAATAAACATGTTGCATGGATAAAACGTATGACCTTCAAAAAGTTCTCTGGCTGTCTCACTCAGATATGAATACTTTTCATCTATGATTTTTAAAAATAACTCTGCATCCTCGATATGTAACTCCGGTGCCTTTTTATAATGCTCATAAACGCTCTTTGCATTCATATCAGAAGTAGGTACACCTTTGGCAATCAAGAAATCATACTTTTCAATATAATCCTGCACTGCTTTTTCATGCAATGCCAGTTCATCCATTGCCTTCTGATCCAGAAAATCATATTCAATCGTTCCCCATGATGTCTCTTTGATCTTTTTTTCACTAAAAGAGAAAAATCGTCGATAATGGCAAAATCCATAGTAATCTGCCTGCATGTTTTTCCATGCCCAGTACTGAGTTGTAAGTTCACAATATGATTTATTCAAAGACGAAATATTGTCCCCTTGATTATCCTGATACACACCTTCCGGTACTTCTTTCGTCTGAAAATCACTTCCTGCAATCACATTATAAAATAACGAATTATTAACACGCATCGTATCACGGTTTGGGGTATGTGTCACAAAAATCTTAATATCACTCATTTTTATTTTAACTCCTCAATTTTATCTAATGCCGCTTCGATCACTTTGTCCATATCATAATATTTATAATTACCAAGTCTTCCGCCAAAAATGACATTGTTCTCACTCTCGGCAAGCTGACAGTATTTTTCATAAAGGGAATTATTTTTCTCATTATTTACCGGATAATATGGCTCATCACCCTTATGCCATTCACTGGAATATTCCTTAGAAATAATCGTAACAGGCTGTTTGCCATACTCAAAATGTTTATGCTCAATAATTCTTGTATATGGAACTTCTCTGTCTGTGTAATTCACGACAGCATTTCCCTGATAGTTTTCCATCTCATAACGTTCCTGCTCGAATCGAACAGAGCGATACTCTAGCACACCAAGTTTATAATCATAATATTCATCAATCATACCTGTATAGAGAACTTTGTCCGCAACCTGTCCATTCTTTGCAATAAATTCTTTATAGTCCGTGCCAAGTAAAACTTCCGTTCCCTCTAACATCTTTTCAATGATTGCTGTATATCCACCGATCGGGATTCCCTGATACCGGTCATTAAAGTAATTGTTATCATAAGTAAAACGTAACGGCAAACGTTTGATGATAAAATCCGGCAGGTCTTTGCAGTCTCTTCCCCACTGTTTTTCCGTATATCCCTTGATCAGTTTTTCATAGACATCACGTCCGACAAGGGATAATGCCTGTTCTTCGAGGTTTTTCGGTTCCGTAATATTTAAATCTGCGATCTGTAACTGAATGATGTCTTTTGCTTCCTGTGGTGTAACAATCCCCCACATTTTGCTGAATGTATTCATATTAAACGGAAGGTTGTATAATTCATCTTTATATCTTGCAATCGGTGAATTAATGTAATTATTAAACTCTGCAAACTGGTTAATGTATTCCCACACTTTTTTATTTGAAGTATGGAAAATATGCGCGCCATATTTATGTACATTAATATCATCTATCTTTTCACAGTAGATATTTCCACCAATATGGTTTCTCTTATCAATAACCAGACACTTTTTCCCTCTCTTTTTCATTTCATAGGCAAAAACCGCTCCATAAAGTCCACTTCCTACAATCAGATAATCATACATCATAACTTTTTTCTCCTGTTTATTTTAATTTCCAATATAAATTTCCGACTGTCCGCCGTATCCAGCTTCCCTGTGGTAAAATCTTTTTCGCCGTTTTTCTCATCACATTTACCACAGCCGTTCCCGGATTACCTTTTCTTTTTTCCTGCCCACACAGATCATAAATTAACTCTTCATAATAAGGCGTCCTGCGTGCCACCTTCCAGAATTTCTTTGCAAAATCATCTTTTGGATTTTTCCAGGGCTTTGCCGCACCTGCATAATGGATGATATATGGATCCTTTCTGGCATTCTCATAAGCATCCATAACATAATAAGGTGCCGATTTGATCACATGCTGCCAGCGATATTTATTACAGTCTGTCAAAACATTCCACTGCATATTCAGATAAGTAACTTTACCCTCACATACGATATTCAAAATATCCTGGTCGGAATATTTGTAAATTCCAGTATCTGACATTTCAAATAATTTTTGAACACTAATCTTATCTGCTATTTGCCCCATATGGAACACTAATACACCAGCCTGAAAATAAGCAAGAGGATCCTTTAATTTTAAGACGTCTCTGCAATAAGCAAGTGTGTCAGCATTCGCTCCGTTACATTGTCCTGCGAAATCCGGATCAATCACTGCTGCCAACATATTATCACCGAGTTTAACATCATATAGCTCTGCGATATCACGCCGGATGATCATGTCACAATCCAAGTATACCACTTTCGGATACATCTTTAAAATATCAAGAATCAGAAAACGATAAAATGTTTCCGTGGAAATATGTTCTTTCGCTTTTAACTGATATCCAGCCACCCGGCTCCTTACATTAACAAAAGAAACATCGAAATTTTTCTTTTTAAGTTTTCTTATTTCATTTTGGCTTTCCGGCTCAATATCAGTATGAAAAATATATATTTTATAATCTCTTTGTTCCGATATATGGTCTGCAATCGACTGCAGACATGTATATAAAATTGGAACATATCCTTGATTGGCAGCTAACACAACCGGTATTTCATCGTCTTCTGACACACTGATTTTTGAAGTACCTTCATTTTGTTCAATCTGTGCCATCTGCAGCTGTCCCAGACGATATCCGCCTTTTTGTTTCAGATATTCAAAAAAGATTCCCGTCATGCGTTCCCCTAAATGCCCCGGTGTGCGCAAACCTTCTCTGGAATATCTGCTCATATCACATCTCTGTTCAAATTCATCCAGAATATCAAACAGCATCTTAGAATACTGAAAGAATAATTCTTTATTCATAATAAACATATTGCATGGGTAAAAGATTTTCCCATGCACATATTTTTCAGCCACGTCATTCAGTTCGGGATATTTTTCACGAATAATAGAAAGAAAAAGATCTAAATCTTCTATATGGAGTTCCGGTGCATTCTTATAATGCTGATACACAGACTTCGCCTGTAATGCATTTACCGGAATCCCTTTTGCAATCAGAAAATCATACTGCTCAATCGTCTGTCTCATGGATGCTTCATCCATACAAAGTTCCTGTTTCACGTTTTCACTCAAAACCGGGTAAATCAGGCAGCCACAATCAGCTTCCTGCAGATTCACTTTGGAAAAGGAAAAATATCTGCGGTAATGGCAAAAACCATAATAATCTGCAGTTTGATTTTTCCACGCCCAATATTGTGTCGTCAGTTCACAATAAGATTTGTTCTTAAATGAAATATTGTCCCCCTCATTATCCAAAAGCATTCCTTCCGGAACTGACTGAGTCAGAAAGGCACTTCCTGCTATTACATTATACATCAGTGGATGCTCTATTCTCACTGTATTGCGATTTGGCGTATGGGTTACAAATAATTTTATCTCACTCATAGAATCCTCTTATCATTCTTCGTTTAGAAATTCATATATGCATCACAAATTGTATCAGCATCACCACACATTTTCACATGTCCTTTGTCAAGCCACAATGCATGATCACATAAATTCTGTACAGATGTTATAGAATGTGACACATATAATAATGTTGTTCCTGTTTCTAACATATGTTTCATACGTTTTTCGCATTTTTCCTGAAACTTATAATCTCCTACGGATAATACCTCGTCACAGATCAGGATATCCGGCTGAACCATCGTTGCCACAGCAAATCCAAGTCTTGCCGCCATACCGGAAGAGTAATTCTTGATCGGCATATCCAGAAAATCCCATAATTCAGCAAAATCAATGATTTCCTCAAACTGCTCTTTCATAAAACTCTCTGAGTACCCCAACAGTGTTCCATTCAGCAGAACATTCTCGCGGGCAGTCAGTTCACCGTCAAATCCGGCTCCCAACTCAATCAGAGGTGCGATCGTTCCCGAAAGGCTCACACTGCCCTTATACGGTTTTAAGATACCACAGATCAGCTTTAACAATGTGGATTTTCCGGAACCATTCGTTCCTACGATTCCCCATGCTTCCCCTTTCCGAACCTGAAGGCTTACATTCTGTAGGGCAAGGAATTCCTGAAACATCAGTTCTTTTTTTACCATTTTTATTACATATTCTTTTAAATTATTGACCTGCTGTGATGCACGGTTAAAACGCACTGTTACATCCGACACATCAATAACAATATTCTTGTCATCCATCTTCATTCTCCTAGATATATAAAATAAAATCGTCCTGTTTTCTTATAAATGCCCATGATCCAACAATCAGAAAGACAAATGCTATCGCAAATCCGTATACCACATCTCCTGCAGCCGGTAATGTCTGATGAAGTGATATCGTACGGAACTGTGTGATATACTGATACATAGGATTAAAAATTTTAATTGCTTTCTGCACTGATTCCGGTAACTGTTCCATCGGATAGAAAATAGGTGTCAAATACATCCATGCCGTTGTCAGTACATTATAAATATACTGTATATCTCTGAAGAATACAGCTGCCTCCGCCAAAAACAAGCCAAGACCAAGGCTGAAAATATATACTTCCATTAAAATAACCGGGAAAAAAAGCATTGCCCATGAGAACTGTACCTTAGTAATAACAAATACAATAATCATAGCTCCCAGAGAAAAGACTAAGTTGACCAAAGAACTCGTAACCTTAGATAAGGTAAACACATATTTAGGAACATAAACCTTTTTCAATAATGGTCCATTTCCTGTAATGGAAAAGATCGCCTGATTTGTTGCTTCTGTCATAAATGTAAACAACGTCTGTCCAATGATAAGATATGCAGAATAATTGTCTATATTAAAACGGAACATTTTGGAAAATACTAAATACATAACGACCATAACCATTAATGGATTTAATACGCTCCATACATATCCCAGAAAACTTCTTCTATACTTTAACTTTATATCTTTCGTTACCAGCTGTTTGATCAGATATCTGTAATTATACAACACCTGACATCTTGTTTTCATTTTATTCATTACTCGCTCTGATTCCTCTTTTCTTCCTATATTTTTCATATAAAACTGCTATATTATAACATAACTTATTTTAAATTCCAATAGTTGCCTTTACATTTACTTTTGTCTGTTTATAATCATCTTGCGTCTCAAAAACTTAATTTCACCAAATACAATCATCACAATATAAAATGTAAAAGAAATCTTTTTTTTTCTTCTCAATATCTGAAAATTTCTTTTTCGCCCACAATGCATCTCTTTCAAATGAGACGACAATCCACTCTGCCCATAATATTTCCGTCCAATACCATAATCAACCAGTTTCTTGGGTAAATAATACACCTGGTTCCATTCAAAAAAACGCTGGTAATAATTCATATCTTCACAGTACTGCATAGACTCATCAAAATATCCGGCATCTTTTACTCTTGCCCTGCGTATCACAACGGTTGAGGTAAATATAACGCTCTTTGTGCAATATTCTTTCAGCGATAACCGATGTAACAAATAATCTTTTCGCAGAAAAATTCTTAAAGGTCCTTCTTCCAGCCCGCCACAGAGCAGGTCGATCTGTGGATTTTCTTTTAAATTTTTTTCCTGCCATTCTAATTTTTCAGGCGCCCAGTAGTCATCCGAATCCAAAAATGCCAGATAATCTGCTGTTGCCATACGGATTCCCGCATTTCTTGCAGCCGCCACACCAGCGTTTTGCTGATTATATAAAATAATGTTCAGATTGCAGCTTTCACGTTTTTTATACTGCTCCACTTTATCTGCCGTAGCATCTGCAGATCCATCATTAATTACGATCACTTCCCGGATGAGTTCCGGTTTTGTCTGATTCCGCAGCGAATCTAATGCCTTTTCTATCGTATTTTCACTATTATACGCCGGAATAATAACACTGAACATATCCCTCACCTCCGGTATACTTTTCTCATAATCTCATCCACAGTTTCTTCACTGAACTGTCTGATTTTCTGCCGGTTCTGTTCGCCCATCTTTTTTAGTTGTTCCGGTTTATTTCTTTTATTTTCAAATATTTTTTCAAACGCTTCCCCATATGCCCCAGCTTCTTCCGGTGCTGCCAGACAGCCTCCCACACCATCTTCGATCAGGTCAACATTTCCCCTGATCCTGCTGCACACAACAGGAAGCCCTTCTGTCATTGCTTCCATCAATGCCACGGATAACCCCTCTCTGAACGAGGACAAAACAAAACAGTCCGCACACTGTAGAATTTCATGTACATCACTGCGGAATCCGGCAAATTGTACATTTTTTTCTAAATGGTGCTCTTTCACATACTGTTCAAGTTCTTCTTTTTCCGGTCCAATTCCACACATCACATAATAAATATCAGCTTTTTTCATTTTTTCCAATGCTTTTATGACAGTTTTCTGATTCTTATTTGCTGTAAATTCTGCCACCTGTACGATCAGAAAAGCTCTCTCAGGTATACCAAGTTCCTGTCTTTTTTTATTCTTTGCTTCCTGTGGCATATCGTGTGGTGTTACATTTACTCCAATACCCGGAATATAAGTAAGCTGCTTCATATGAAATTTCTTTTTTGCAAGCTCATAATCTTCCTGATTGATCACCAGCAGTTCATCTGTATATCGTGACAGAAATTTTTCCACCGGATAGAACAGCAGCCAGTTTTTTGCCGGCGCCCCTTTAAAAAAATGAAACCCATGTGCCGTATAGATTGCATGTGTCTTATATTTATGTGCAGCCAGCCTGCCAAGCACCCCGCCGATCGGGCTGTGGCAATGTACAAAATGATATTGATTCTTTTTGAATAATTCTTTCAACTGCCGGTACGCTCTTGCATTTTGTCCAAGTTTAAATACATTTCTGGCAAAATCAATCTGATGCCACACAACCTGTTTTGATTCCAGTTCTTTTTTTAATTCACCGATCTGTTCTGGTGCACACGTATTTCCCTCTGCAAAATTACATGCCACCTCTACCTGATATCCCATCTGCAACAAAATATCGATATTTCTCATGTTGAACTGCTGTATCATGGATGCTACAGAAGCCACCAGTAAAACCTTATCTGACATGAAGTTTTTATCTCCTTTTTATACCCCAATAAACTTTCCCACAGCCTCATCCAGCCGTTTTAACATCTCACATTCCCTCAATGTCACTTCAGATACCCAATCATCATAGTATCTATGCGTAGTCAAATAACTGAATAGCCTCTAATATGGACGTTTTTCCCGAATTATTTTCCCCAATTATAATGTTGATCTGACCAAGATTCTCCATCGTCAGATTACGCAATCCGCGATAGGAACCGATTGTTAATCTTTTTAACATCCTGCCACCTTTTCATTGTTATAAGCGATTATCAGAATTTATTATGCCACAAATGTATTCTGTTGCAAAGAAACGGGACTCTCATCCTCAAACACATCTCTCCACACTCTCCTTCAATCCGAACCGCTGATATCCATCAATTTTTTCTCTGCTCAGTTCCTGGTCGATCACCATAGATCCGAACGCCTTTCCTGCCATACCGCCGATCTTCCCCGGCATTTTTTTTGCCAGCGCCACAAACGGATTCATCCAGTTACACAGATGTACGTTTTTCCCTTTTGCCGTAGCAATCGCTGCTACCATCTGTGCCGTGGTCACGCAGGAAGCATTCTGCGGCAGAAAGACTCCTGACTTCTGACTCTCCACAAGAAGGCATAAAAACTCTGCGAGATTCTCCACATAAATCATGCTCCGCTCATTTTTTACATTTGGAAATACCGGTACCTTATCCGCTAACTTTACAAGCATCTTAAAATTACCTTTGCTGTTTTTTCCATAAATCATCGGCGGACGGACGATTGCAAGTGCAGTATTGTTTTTTCCATCATCTTCCTTAAGCTCCTCAAACAGTGCCTGTAGTTTCTGCTCTGCCTGCCACTTGCTGTCCCCATAAAAATTTGACGGAGCAGGCTTTGTATCTTTTGTAATATGTACTGCCCCTCCGCCATTACTGCTGTCTCCGTATACGATGATGCTGCTCAGATAAATATATTGTCCTGCGCCGTCTTCTGCTGCTTTCTTTGCAGCTTCGCATGCAAGATCGCAATTTACGGTATAGTATTCCTGTTTTTCTTCTTCCGTCAGGTTTCCGATATCCGCATGTGCCTTACCAGTCACATTTAAGATACTGTCATATTCTGACCAGTCCGCCTCTTTCCATGCATCCCCACGCAATGAAACCCGGGTAACTTCAAACTTCCCCCGATAATTTTGTTCTACATATTCTCGAAATGAATTGCCAATATAACTGTTGGCGCCTAAAATCAATACCTTTTTCATTTCCCCTTCATGCTCCCTGTTCCACCTTCAACCACTCCATCCTGTCTCAAAACGCTTAAGAATGTACCAAAGAAACACCGTACATCCATTGTAAACCCATATTTTTTCACATACTCGCCATCTAATTTTGCCTTGACCGGAATTTCAAGTTCGTCACGTCCGTTGATCTGCGCCCAACCGGTTAATCCAGGTGTCACATCATTTGCACCGTATTTGTCACGTTCTGCGACAAGGTCATCCTGATTCCAGAGTGCCGGGCGAGGACCTACGATACTCATATCCCCCTTAAAAATATTAAAGATCTGTGGCAGCTCATCGAGGCTGGTCTTACGAAGAAATCTGCCGGTTTTTGTAATGTACTGTTCCGGATTTGCCAGCATATGTGTCGGCATATCTTTCGGTGTATCGGTGCGCATGGTCCGGAATTTATAAATCTGGAAATATGTCTTGTGGATGCCGACTCTCTTTTGTGTAAAGAAGATTGGTCCCGGTGAATCTAATTTGATCGCAATGCATAAGATCAAAAGCAGCGGGGACAATATAATGATCGCAAGTCCGCTGAGTAAGATATCTATGATTCGTTTTATATAACGGTATCCTGTCATTTTCTGTCTGTCCCTTCTATTTTTTCAAACTTTTTTACAAACAATTGTTCAAATTGCTCTTTGGTATATGTATTGGTTTCATCAAGAATATAGCTTATATTTTCTCTGGAAAATTGATAATCAGGGATCATTCCTGCTTCTATCAGCATAATAAGACTGTCATATATTTTCCGGTAAATTTCATCCTTTTTTATGCTGCCATTTTTAAACTCCACAAAATACCACTTTCCATCTTCTGTACAATACAATGCATCATTGGTTTTCGGTTGTTGTGCAATTTTTTTCATCTGGCAATAATACTTTGAAAAACGATCAAAATTGACAGCAAGTAATCTGCTTTCCGTCATATAATCAGAACTTGCATCGTCCTTAGAACAGCGTTTTAATGTTGCAGTCATCGACTGCATAACTTCCGGAAGTTTTTCTATTGCCTCTTTTGTCATTATATCCCCATTTCTTCAAAATCAAATTCTTGCCTGCTTTCTGCTATTTAGACATCTGAATACTTTCTAATTTTTCAAACGGTTTTGCTAACAACTGATACACAGACTGCAGATTTTCTGTAACATCTTTCATAACCGTTTCTTTTCCATCTGCCTGTGCAAGGTAATAATTCGTAATATGATCCACATTATGTTTTTTCGTATATGTTTCAATCGCCTCTAGAAAATAAGGACTGTGTGTAGTGATTAGTATCGTAAGATGAAGATATTTTTCCAGTAATACGATCAATTCTGCATATATAAGCTGCCATTCCGGATGTAGGTGTATTTCCGGCTCATCTAGCACCATCACATCTTTCTCATGGATTTCGCCTTTTTCTAACAAAGTGCGAATAATTGTAAATGCCTTGATTCCCATGGATAAATTTCCAATTTCAAAATAATGCATTTCTTCATCTGCCAGAAAAAAATCCCCATCCTCATTTTTTATTACTTTTCCGATCGTTACCTCAGATAACATTTTCAGTATATCACTGATTTTTTCTTCTGCCATCAGTTTTTCAATCGCATTGTCCGGTATATTCGCACTTAATTTCTGAAGCAAGTGCAAATCCTGTTCACTCAGCCCATCACTGTACTCCCACGAATTCATATAATCCATAATTGCCGGCGAATCAATTGAGATTGCTTCATGCATGACAGATATTTCTCTTTCTATCATATATTCACTATTCTGTTTTATCCCAACCTGTATTTTTTTCCCTTGAATAAGCAATATTGCTTTCGCCTCGCTTTCTGGCTCATACAGATCATTCATCTGACCATAAAAATATCTGCCGAAAGTGTCTGCTATCAAGGTCTGCTCCACAGCCTCATTTTTTAAATTTAATATACTATTTACTTTCTCTAAAACTTCATGGCACAATGCATCTCTGCTTTCATCATCAATCACATTTCTGAGATTATCATATAATTCAGAAATAATTTCTATTTTTCTCTCCTCATCTGCTGCCATAATCAATTCTGCTGCATTTGCATATCTTTTTCTGCTGGTTCGGGAAGGTACATTCACAGTTACTCTCTGATCATCATTTTTCAAATTATGATACCAGCTATTCTGCCAGTTATAACGGAGCAGTGACTCTATCTGTTCTTTCTTCTTCTGTGAAGCTTTTTCATCCACTTTATACATGGAATTAAACATACATGACAAAATCTTTCCTACCGTACTCTTTCCCGTATTATTTTCACCGGCAATCACAGTAATTCCGTCAAGTTTGATAGATGCCTGTTTAATTTTGGAAAAATGCTGAATTTCCAGTCTCATACTTTCCCCTTTCTACTCCTCCTTCGGCTGATACGTCGGCACAATTTTTTTCACCCACTCACGAATATCAGATGGCTCTGTCACTACATACTCTTTTAATTCTTCTAACTGCTCTAAAAACTTTCCTTCATCCAGTTCGATTGGTTTTCCGATGTGGATCAGGTTATTCTCGGTATCCTGCAGTCCTTCTTCATCCATCAGCATCTCTTCGTATAATTTTTCCCCAGGACGTAGTCCGGTAAACACGATCTGGATATCTTCATCCGGTTTATGACCGGATAACAGAATCAGGTTTTTGGCTAGATCAAGGATTTTGACCGGTTCTCCCATATCCAGAACAAAAATCTCTCCGCCTTTTGCATAAGCTCCCGCCTGTAATACTAAGGATACAGCCTCTGGTATTGTCATAAAATAGCGCACGATATTCGGATCTGTGACAGTCACCGGGCCTCCACGTTCGATCTGTTTTTTAAATAAAGGGATCACGCTTCCGTTACTGCCAAGTACATTTCCAAAACGCACTGCCACATATTCCGTCTCAGAGCGCTTATTGTAAGTCTGAATGATCATTTCACAGATTCTTTTACTTGCGCCCATGATATTGGTCGGATTGACCGCCTTATCGGTAGAGATCATCACAAACCGTTTTACATGATAACGGTCTGCAGCCTGCACGATTTTCCATGTGCCAAGGACATTGTTCTTGATTGCTTCATTCGGGCTCTCCTCCATCAACGGCACATGTTTATGAGCTGCCGCATGGTAAATGATCTCCGGATGATAGGTCTCAAAAATCCAGTTCATTCGATTGGTATTCCGCACAGAACCGATCAGCACAACCAGATCAAGATCCGGGAATTTTACCTTTAATTCATTCTGTATATCATATGTGGTATTCTCATAAATATCTAAAATAATCAGCTGCTTTGGTTTGTGTCCCGCGATCTGTCTGCACAACTCACTTCCGATAGAACCACCCCCACCGGTTACCATGATAACTTTCCCGGACACATAACCCATGATAGACTCAAGATTCACCATGACCGGTTCTCTTCCAAGCAGATCATTTACATCAACATCTTTTAATTTGCTGATACCAACTTCACCATTGACAAGCTGATAGATTCCAGGCAGACGTTTTAATTCGCAGCCGGTCTCTTTACAAATATCAAGAATCCCCTTCATCTGTTTCGGGGAGGCTGATGGCATCGCTATAATGATCTCATGCACATGCAGTTCCAACACCTTATCCCGGATGCAGCTTCTGTCACCGATCACCTTTGCTCCATGGATATAATTACCAATCTTCGTCTTATCATCATCAATTACACCGACAACTTTTTTCTTTACATAACGGCTATTGTTAATCTCTTTAATCAGCTGATTACCAGCCTCACCTGCACCGATTACCAGTACATTCCTACGATATGTGCCGTCTCTTCGCATATTCCGGATTGCCCTAAGTCCACGATAGGAATATCTGCATCCCATGATCAGCACAAGTAAAAATAACCCATATAAAATATAAAAGCTTCGTGGAACCGGGAACATATCTCCCCAGTTACGTACCAGGATCAATGCAGCTACCACGATCGCATCCAGTATACATGCCGAAACAACATACATCATTTCAAGTGCCCCTGCATAACTCCACAGACTTGAATATAATCGGAGTGCCCAGAAGATGATCAATGTGATCACCATCATATACGGAAGTGTTCTCCATACTTCATTCAGATATTCTGTCGGTACATTGTAAAAGTTCAGATCAAACCGTATTATCAGCGCAAACATACTCGCAACAAATACAGCAAGCATGTCATAACACATCAAAAAAATACGGCGCATAAATAACTGTCTATCTTGAATTAACTGTTTCATCTATTGTTATTGTCCTTTATATTCAAAATGCTGTTATACCCAAGGGTATAACAGCATTATTATAGCATATCTATTCTGTTTGTGTAAACCGATTCCCTTTTTTCTCAGGGATTTCGCTTTTAACTTTTTTATCTATGCATTTTTATAAATAATCCAGTTA
>OGNQ01001389.1_pt1 | contig 16995 bp, 13 predicted proteins | sample 1573481 | NCBI WGS metagenome assembly OGNQ01 (sample SAMEA2581920, study PRJEB24529) | metagenome | biome: Human gut stool | place: China | collected 2011 | reverse complement strand
ATGAGCGACACTTCAATGAGCGTCCTTACCTGCATCACCAGTGTTACCTGTTCCTTACCAAAACCTCCAAGGAGCGCATGGCACACCAGAGCAATTTTTCCACCTTGTGCCGTGGGCATATCATTCCCAAGGAAATCAAGGACAAGGAAACGGTAGCAAGATTCCTTGATGCCGTGGAGCAGTTCGCGAGAATTATCAACGACTCCGGCTATATCTCCTTACGCAGACTGACGGATGATGAAATCACAGGTACGGAACGAACGACTGGACTTGTAGGCAAGTACCTCTCGCTCTCCACTGAGAACGTGCAATGTTTGGAGGACATGGAATTGTCTGCAAGTGGTATGCGTATCGGAAACAAACACCTATGCCTTCATACCTTGTCGCAAACGGAAGACCTGCCAACGGAAGTATCTACGGACAACCGCTTTGAGCGATTGTCCACTGACCGAAGTGACTGCCGACTTTCCTTTGCCGCCCCAGTTGGCTTGCTGTTGTCCTGCAACCATATCTACAACCAGTATGTATTCATAGACAACAGTGACGAGACCTTGCAGAAGTTCGAGATGACCAGTTCATCACCTCGTTCTAGACAATCCATGAGTTGCTTCTATTCTGGGCGTGTCTTCTCTTGGCTTGCACTATCTTCTATGATACGGCAACAGCCATACTTCTCCATCCAAGCCCGGTCAAAGGTGAATGTGTCATACTGCTCCGAGTTAAATATGTAACCTACTTTTGCCATAGCTATTATACACTGATTTGTAATTTGCCGACAAAGATACTTATATTCCATCAAAGTATAATCATACTCTGATAATTATTCTTGAATGTTAGATGAATGCAATCAATACTTTGCGTAAATGCTGTGCTCATCATGGTCGTGTATGGTATCGTGTTATGCTTGTAATGCTTAAAAATCTGACATGGTTGACACAAAGGCTATGGGATTTACAAATGGATGGGAACAAGAGCCTTTGTGGAGAAAAAGTAGCAACGAAAACTCAGCCGTAGACCTCTTGTCTACGGCTGAGTAAAAACGAGAATTTCAAATGTCACGAATGAAATAATGCCTTCCAATTTCTATAAGGCATCTGTTGCCAATACATTTCCATCTCGCAACACGAAATAGGTTCTGCCAGAACTGTATATTATCCGAAAGAAACTGCCTGACGCTACGGGTATGGCATTTTCTCCATCAAACAAAATGACTTTTGTTGCAGTATAAACTAACGCTCCTCTCTGCGTAAGAGTCATCCCTATGAAATTCTCAGGTTCATAAGCAAAAATTTCTTCCGTCCCATTTTCATTAGTTTCATACAATGAATTACCAGCCACGAACCATACAGCATCATTTAACAGTTCTGCACCATAAATATCTGCTGTAGTGGCATACAGGAGTTCCGTATTGTCTGTAGTCAAGTTGTATCTGTACAACAGACTGCCCTCATTCTGATATACAACGAAAAGGAAAGAGGAATCGTTGGCTGCAAACAACCGAAAACTTGCAGTGTCCAATTCTGCAACAAGTGAGCATTTGTCCTTTCCTATATCATATATTTGTGTGCTATTGCGTACATAAGTACGATTTGCGGAAGTTACCACCTGGTCGTACCATAGATTGTCCAGGAATTTCAGATGCTCAAACTCTGGGCATTGCTTTCTGTCCAAAGCACGAAACTCACCACTGTCATTCTCTTTTACAAAAAGACCTGAGCCTGGTATTACCATGAAATTATCATAGTTGAGCTTCGTGGAATCCAAGGTCGCAATTGATTCAAACGCCAAGGTGTCTTTATTGACCGTATCATCCGTTTGTGCCAAGGCACACATCGATATATTATACAAGGCGAACAATACCAACAATTTCAAGAATTTACAATTCATAATACACGAGTTTTTATTTTCTTAATACCCTACTGCTTTTTACAATATACCAATCGCCACGCTGTACCACAATAAGCGGTGAGCGTCCTTGCGTGCTGAATCCGCCGTTTACGAATCCTACATCATACATTAGTTCACGATTGTAACGCATTACTGCTGCTGTTATTCCAGCATCCTTTGTGCAAAGGCCTGGTTTTATGTCACGCCAAGTAATAATCTCCACACGTTTGTCTTTCGGACAGAAAAAATCATCTTCACTCATAGGTATAACAGGTCGTACTGGTTTGGCTGGTTGTTTCGGATTTACTGGGCGTATAGGTTTTACTGGATGTTGACGAGTTGGAGGAACTTTTTTAGCAATAGTTTTGGGAGGAAATTGTCCAAGTGGCTTACGGTAAACCACAGGCTGGCGCCGTACTGGAGCTTGGTCTATCGGGACACGAGGTGTACGTGGAACACGAGATGGCGGTTCAATACAAGGTCTCTGTCCTGGATTTCGCTGCGGATACTCATTCATTCCGCCATTTCCTCTTGCTTGCCTACCATCATTTCCATTAGGTGTGCTACGTTGCATGCTACTTATATGTGCTTTCTGTATATTTCGTCTTTGTGGACGGCTTTCGCCATTGCGTTGGCGCAAATCATCAACGCCGTAGTTGTCTTGCAACCGTTGTACTTGCTGCTGGTTTTGTTGTAGTCCGAGTTGGGTGCGGTTCTCTATCTCTGCTGCACGTTGCTGCTGCTTCCGTTGCTCTGCCATTCTTTTCTCACGATTCTTTCTTTGTGCCTCGCGTATGGCATTGTCAAGTTTGTTACTTAGGTCATTGTGTTGCTGTTGGGTCCATTGTGCAGATACAGGCTGAATCACGCACAATGCAAACAATAATATCAAAATGTGTCTCATAAAAAAATATGTTTTGTACGATTATACATAAATTATGGTATGCACGGTTCAACCGTTACATCACGTTTCTTCTTATTATGCAGAACTGTAAGCACAACCTTTTTATATAGTCCCTTGCTCTTCAATAAAGCATGGAACTGTTGCGGAGTTGTCACTTCATATCCGTCAACGTGTGTAATGATGTCGCCTTTTTCAATGCCTGCACGTTCAGCAGGATAAGCCATCACTATATCTTTAATCTTCAGAGCCGTACTTTCCGTGTCGAGCTTTACACCTATAACAGGTTGTATGTCCGCCTTGTGCAAATTGACAGAATCAGAGATCACAATGTTTTCACTGATAAGCCTTTCTTCTGTAAGATATGTCATTTTCAGTGTCTGTAAGCGGTTGAAGTAACCTAACGGCTTTTCTCTGAGGGAATAATATCGTTTCGGACATTTGTGTTCCTTCTCGAAAAGTTTTTTGGCATTTTTCTCCATGTCAAAAGGAATTGAAATGGTAGTGCCATCTTCATACCAATACCAATTATCCTCTCTTCTGATTTTAGTAAAAATAGTGTGATATTGTGAATTTGAGTATTTAGGATCATTGTCCCCTTTCACGCTCACGTCAGAAAATGCCACATCCGCTTCCATCTGCCAATCATTCACTTTGCGTAGTTTTATTTCCAATATATACGAATATTTGCGAGGGGCAAAAATCGCACTTGACACTGCATCTACGACCATAGATGAAGCCATCCCTGTAATATCCCCCAATAGTGAATTTCCAGTATTCTGTGCCACTTTCATGCCAATAATGCTCGAATATGTATTGCCGTATGTACGCAAAAGTCCATTCAACAAAGGGCTCGGCTTTTTCAAATCTTCATTTGAAAAGACCACATAAATAGAATCGTTCGTAAAGGCATACTCATCTTGGGCATCCATAGGTTTAGCCAACCAATTCAAGAATCCCGTATTGTTTCTTAGCGTGAATACAGGAATGCCTTCTGACGAGTTTTTTATTTCCAGTATAAAGATAGGCAAATTATATTTTTTAATTGCTAACCTGTCTGACACCCAAGTTCCTTCAATGGTTTTATCTACTGGCACATAATTTCTTATTTCTTCCAAGTTAGTGCTGAGTGCCGTTACATATTTTTCTTTTTCTGTTTCATCTGAACTTGAAAAATTCACTAGACTTGATATTTGCCTTTTTAGCGTCAGAGTATCGCTTCGCATTGCTGCATATTCTCCGCGTATATAATACAATCGGGCGTAATTGGCATCCGTGGGGTCGGGTGAGAACGATTCATACAAATCAGACAATACCAAAGCCGATTTCATATCACCGTCAGAGTGAAATTTGTCTATTCTCGTCATAAAGTACTTGCATACTGACCTTTTTTGCAAATCAGACAAGCCTCCGTAATAAATAGACAGTCCAGTTAAAGCCGTTTCGCCACCTGTTCCATTGGTTTTCTCGGATATGTACTTGTCGACAAGTTGTTCTATACGTGTCAGATTTAATGAGTTGCCAGACGCTTTCTTCTGGGCGAAAACGATTCCAAAAGAAAAAAGGAAAATGAGAATGAGTCCCAATAGTCTCAGTCGTTTCATAGTGTAGTGTTTTAATTGAAATATTTTCTTCTGCTGAAGTGGAAACATATAAAAAGGCGTGCAACCGTTCCGAACTTGTCTCTTATGTTGGTTACCGCCAAGTGACCTATCCTATAACAAGCGCAGAACAGTCCACGCCTTATGAGCGTGAACCTTCTTACTGCTTGTTCCCATAGGATGAATGATTGGCGGTATTCACATAAGAGAGAACAAGAGCTAAAAGCTCAATATCCAAAAAGTATAGAACGGAAACGCTGGTTAAAGATTTTGAGGAAACCCCAGTTTGAGTCTCTGTAGAGGATGGCTATTCATGGAATGGCTTAATCCTTAGCGTTTCATTCTTGTGTAATGTCTGTTTCTTATTTCTTAATTTTAATGTTCAACAATATGTTCACGCCTCAATGAAGACACGAAGTCCACACAAAGGCAATTCGTTCACAAAGGTAACTATTCTTATACAAAGAAACGATAAATTCTGCAATATATTTCATTCTCGTTGGACTATAAATTAGAAATATGCCTGATTTCTCATAGAAAGTTGCCTAATTTCTATGAGAAAGTTGGCAACTTTCTCAAAATAATCTCAGAAAAGCTTGGTTGGATGAAATACTTTGCTTACATTTGTGGCATACTACAATTTCACATATTTTGGAGACCCAGAAAAAGAGGCAGGCAAAAGAGATTGTTTGTATCTGTGGTAGTTGAGCAAATGGACAAATTTTGTTTAATATTTAAAATATGTGAGTATGAAGGATTTTTCTAAGAACCATCGTAAGGGGCGATGCAAAACACCCCAAACCAAGTGGATTCCAGTCAATCCCTTTGAGTTATTCCGTGACAAACACTTGAATGACCCAGATTCAAAAGTTCGTGTTTTGACAAATCCTGAGATTGAAGATTTCCGCAATAAGGGCTATAGTGTTGATATTGTAGACAGAATTCTACCCAAATGTACACGCAAGTACCCATATAAAGGTAGCGGTATGTCTATAAAAGTAGTTCGCGAGCTAAATAAAAAAAGCAGAAAACAAGAACTACTGGAAAGGCATGTTGTCGTTATAAGGAAGATTGGCGAGTTGATGAAAGAAGTGGATGATTTGTTTAAGAAAAGTGCCACATCTGTCAGCATTGCCCGTACACTGCTCATTATCAGCGACATAAAGGCTGACAGATGCTGCCCCGAACAGCTGTATCTATCAGCCTATCTACCAGTTCATCTACCAGCCTATCTGCCTGTCATAAGGGCATGGCAGCCTACGCGTCTCGGCGCACGACGAGGTAGCGCGCGCCGGTTTCGCACTTGCGGCGACGCATACCCTGCAGGTTGGCCAGCTTTCGCCCGAACGAAATCAGGCTGTTCACCTTCAGCGAGGCACCCACCTTACGCTTTATGACATCGAATATTTCCGCCGCCGACATCCACTCGGCATTCTCGTCGAGCGGATCCTGCGCTATCGCGAAGCAGAGGTCGAAATACTGGTCGGCAGGTTCCTGCACCTCGTAGCGGCGGTTCCAGAGCATTATCTGCTCGGTCTCCGCCTTGTCGAACCAGCAGCGGTGTCCGTTGCGCAAGAGCTGCAGCGCCTGGGCGAAGAGCTGGCGATGGTTGGGCACACGGGTGGTGTCGATGGGTGCCGTCAGCTCGATGCCGATGAAGCGACGGTTGCCCGACGGGTCGGCGAGGATGTCGGTCATGTTGCTCGTGGCGATGAACGATGCCTTGCGCGGCAGTTCCTCGATGCGTGTGCCATAAGGCCGTTTCGCCTTTATCGAGGGCAGTTGTATGATGTTCTTCAGAAAGCCCTGCTGCACGCGCGGCGAAATCTGGTTGAACTCGTCGAGGTTGATGAGCAGCTGCTGCGACATGGCGAGCATCACCTGTCGGCGGTCGGAGATGGCAAGACTGTCGGTGTAGCCCCACCTTAGTGCGTCGGGCAGCAGTTGGCGGCAAAACGTGCTCTTGTTGTAGCCCTGCGGCGAGATGAGCAGCGGCGCGACGCTATTGCCATAGACTCTGCCCTGCGTGTTCTGCCACTGGGCGACCATGGCGAGCAGCCATGTGGTGAACCACTCGCGCCACAGCGGAGCATCGGTGGGCACGGTGCCGGCGAGGTCGCCTATGTGGTCGTGCCCGTCCCATGAGCCTTCGCAACTGGCGAGGTAGTCGCCTACGGGGTCGAACGCACGCACATAGTCCGACTCGATGTAGTTGTTCACATCGTTCTGGCTCACCTCTATCCCCTCGCGCTGCACCTCAAGGACGATGCGACGGCGCGTGCGTGGGTCGAGCGGCTCGAAGTGGGCTTCGGTACTGCCCGTGTGGCGAAACTCTGTGCAGTTCATTACGATGTTGTAGCGGAAGGCGTAGCGCATGGTGAGGAAACCGATCATGCGGTCGACGGCGTTCATTGTGTCTTTGTTTGTTGTGTCTTTCATGTGTGTATTGTGTGTGTTGATATAGTTAGTAATATTCCGGCAGTGATGGAGCGTTACTCCGGCGCTACCGGAATGATTCTCCAGTGCTACCGGAATGGCATTTTAGTCATGCAGGAATATCTGCGTTTGTGTAAAAAAATTACTGGAAGTCGAGGGTTTCTTCTGAGCAATCGAATTCTATGTCCTCATAACCATACTGTGAAAAAAGTTGTTTTATCCACTCCTGCTGTTCAGGCAAGAGTTTATGTTCGCCGTGGTGATAGCGGTAGTACGTGCTGCACCCACCGAGATACTCCCTCATGAGCGAACGCAAAGTAGGTGCGTCGCACAGCTTCACGTCCTTGAACAGGCGGCTGAAGCCCCATGCCATACGCACGATGCGCAGCCGTTTGAACTGGGCACATTCCCCGTCCGGGCGCAAAGCGTGTGGATAGACGGCGTTGCCCCATATGCGCGACTCGCCGAGAGCCACGGTGGCACGATAGCGCAGGCACTCCTCGCGTCGTTTGCAGTCGGTGTTGAAACAGTAGATCCAGTTGTGCGGAATGTTGCTGCTCTTGATGGTAGCGTTGATGATGTTTGTGTTTTCCATAATACTAAGTTTTTTAAATGTTCATGTATGTTTTCTAAAATTGCCGCAAAGGTACAATTCTGCGCAAGCGTTGTCAAGAGTTCGGCACATTTTTTTTCAAACTCGCAGGCGGATGGTTGAGGTGCTGGCGGCAAACATGTCGGTTCGGGCTGGTAGATGGACTGACAGATAACCTGATAGATACAGCTTTTGAACGCATCATCTGTCAGCCTTTACACTACTGATTATTAGCGCAATACGAGAACGCTGACAGATATGGCAGCATTTTTCGCAACACAAATGGAAGGTTTTCGTTAAGCCAGATGAGCAGAACTAAGTTTACTTAAGCTCTGCCATGGCGAGAAAACGTGCCATGAAATGAAACGATCTACACCTTAGACCGAGGGTCGAGTCGATTACAGAATACAATGTGGAGTCAAATTGCTCCATAATTGGAAATATACCTCCAAAAGATGTGAGTTTCTCGGATTTTATTTGTATTTTTGCCATGCCTGATGAGGTTTTGTTTGATTATTACTGCAACACTAAATTAAGTGAATCCTCTGACATGGCAAAATCCTGGGCCGCTCGGCTCTGCCGCTTGCCAAAGCAAGAGCTTTTTGTTGCTCAGGATATTATAAAAGTTAAAATTTATAGTGTTGCGGAATTAAGGTTGATGAATAAATTCTACATATCTCTTTTCTTCTTGTTCATGGCAATGACATCATTTGCTCAAGAACAAATATCGGGTATTGTTGTAGGCGATAATAGTAAACCTATTGAATTTGCGACAATACTACAATTATCTGCCGATTCTACAGCCATAGAAGGTACTGTTTCCGACAACAATGGTAAATTTAAACTACCAAAAGACACCAATGCGAAACTTCTAAAAGTAAGTTACATTGGCTATCAAAATCGAATAATAAACCTCCCTCTAAAGAAAGATACTATTCATCTTTCTATAAATCAAGAACAGCTACAAGAGGTACTTGTTACCGCTCGCAAACAATTGACAAAACGCATTACCAGTGGCATATCTTACGATATGTCCCAGAACAAACGTGCTCAAAGCGAAAGTTTGCTTCAAGCCTTACGCTATGTCCCAACATTGGATGTGGCATTAAATGGCAATGTCACAGTGAAAGGCAACTCCTCATACCGAATTTATGTGAATGGACGTTCTTACGATATGGCGCAATCCAATCCACAGCAAGTCTTGCAAAGCATTCCTGCAAAGTCGATTAAGAAAGTAGAAGTGATTACAGAACCATCAGAAGCCTTTGGCAATAGTCCAGGCGAATACATTATTAATATCATTACAGATAAAGATGCGCTGGATGGTATCTATGTAAACACTACGCTTCAGGGAAATACTCAGCCAGCGACCAATGATGGCATTATGGTGATGGCGAAAAAGAAGAATGTAGATTTTTCTCTATCATATAATTATGATCTTAATGGTCAACACAATCAACCACTGACTCAAGAGATAAAAACACCGGAATCCACGACTTTTCTTAGCAGTATCGGCAATGGTAACTGGCAGACTCATCTTGTTAGAGCCATTACCGATATCCGCATTGACAGTGTGAATACAATTTATGCCGACTTTCACACCAGTTTATTGCGTACAGACATTACTGGCTCTTGGGAACAACACACTACAATAGATCCCAAAATCTATCGTATGGAACAATTGAATCATGATATTGCTGGCACTATCGAGGCGAATGCCCTATATCGTAATTATTTCAAAAAGAGACCTGGTATAGAACATTTTTCTTTGGGATATCGCTATACTCACAATCCAGACAAACATCACTTTGCAACTACTGTCTATAGCGATAATGGCACAACCATCAACAATCAGCAGACAGATGGATCAATGAATGAGCACACGATTAGAGGGTCTTTGTCTCAGCCTATTGCTAAGAACCATACACTCAGAATTATTGCAAAACAAGTATTGCGAGATGGTAGTGTAGAATCCTCCGACGACAAAAATATTGCATATAATCAGTCGTTATCTCAAGCAACTGCATATTATAGTGGTCAGATAAGCGACTGGAACTTTTATGCCTTGCTGGCAGGAGAAAATGACTATATGAATATGCGCTTACCTCTCACTGGCGAAGAAAATAGGCACAATGAGTTCCACCTCTTACCACAATTAGGTGCGTCATGGAACGCAAATCAATACACCCAACTATCGGCTCAGTATTCACGCAGCACTACACGACCTGGGTTAGCAATGCTTAATCCTTTTTATAGAGTAATTAACAACAGTGCAGCGTCACAAGGCAATCCGAATCTGTCATCCGAAATGAATGACATGCTTTTAGTCAAATTCCTGTATATGCGTGGAAATTTGTATTGTCAAATGGGCATAACCGGTACTATCACTAATAATGCTGTATTCTATTACGAGAAAGGCATAGATAGCGAAGGCCGACTGCTGAGCACCTACGATAATATAGGCAAGAGCAAAAGCATAGGTGTTGACCTGTTTGCTAATTGGCGTCCATGGTCTTTTGCGTCCTTTGCTACATACCTTAAAGCATCACATGGCAATATTAAGGCTGAGGAAATGAATCTGAATCAAAATTTCTGGACATATTATGCAAATGTTTCAGCAGACTTTTATCTACCAAAGAATTGGAGTTTACAAGGTCGTTACTCGGCTTCAAAACAGGCTCCAATGCTTTGGGGTACGGTAAATACAACTCATCGTTACTCTTTCAAAATAGACAAAAGCCTAATGGATGGCCGTCTGAATATTGGAGTAGAGGCAAACAGCCCATTTTCCAAATACTCAAGACTTGAGCAACGCGTAGTGAAACCAGAAATGGAGACAATACAAACTAACTACATAACAGCACGTTCTTTTGGTGTTTATATCTCTTATACTTTCCGAAAAGGCAAACGCGTGAATATTGAGCGCAACAATACGTTAAAAACAACCGACCAACAAACAGGTGTAGAATGAAACAGATCTTTCAACACGATTCAATGGAATGCGGAGCTGCTTGTCTAGCAATGATCTGCTCTCACTTCAATAAGCCCATGCCATTGAAAGAAATTGTTAAAGCATGTAATGCCACAAGGGAGGGCGTTTCTATGCTTGGACTTAAACAAGTTGCAACTGAAATAGGGTTCGAAGTGATCATTGCTCAAGGTAAAATTGAGGATTTGGACAATGAGGATTTACCATGTATTCTTTATTGGAATCAGAATCATTTTGTTGTGTTATACAAAATTGACGTAAAAAAACAACAGTATTATTTAGCAGATCCGGCAAAGGGCAAGTGCAAATATGGAAAAGAGTATATTCAAGAGCATTGGATAAACATTGACGATAAAGGAAATCAAAGTCATATTCATTGTCTGGTAGCAACTGTCCAGTTGCCAGCAATGCATTGACAAGCAGATTGTTAAGGTCGGAAGCCACGTTGAAGTCGTAGCTTTTGCCAGAATCAGACCTGTAGCTCTGATTCGGTGTGGTCAATTCACGAATGGCCCTAAGTATTGTGTCTGCCCTACATGTACGGAGGTGTGGATGCAAGCAAAGTGTTTCCATAAGGTGTGAGGACACGTCTTCGACACATGACCCTCCACAGAAATATACACACATCAGAGAACGGATTATCTCGCTATATTGATAGCCATACACTTTGCTACGCAAACCTAAAGTAGAGTCTATTGTATGAGACAACATCCTGTCGAATTTCTCCATAATTGGAAATATACCACCAAAAGATGTGAGTTTCTCGGATTTTATTTGTATTTTTACCATGTCTGATGAGGTTTTGTTTGATTATTACAGCAACACTAAATTAAGTGAATCCTCTGACATGGCAAAATCATGGACCGCTTGGCTTGTCCAAGTAACCGGCTCTGCCGCTTGCCAAAGCAAGAGCTTTTTGTTGCTCAAGATATTATAAAAGTTAAAATTTATAGTGTTGCGGAATTAAGGTTGTTCATTTTCTTATTTTAAAAGACCAATATTATTAACAAAAGACACATGAAATACATACTTGCCACAGATTCGTTCAAGGGCTGCATGTCATCAGCAGAAGTGGAGAACATAATCGCCGGGGTGTTGGAGGCGAAGGGCATAGACACGCTGTGCCTGCCGATGTCGGACGGCGGCGACGGAATGCTTTCGGCGTTCACGACAGCCACGGGCGGAACATTGGAGCCTGTGTACATACACGACCTGATGATGCGCCGCACGGATGCCCATTACGGCGTGACGCCCGACGGCACGGCGATAGTGGAAGTGGCTCAGGCGTGCGGACTCAGCCTTATCAAGGAGGAGGAGCGCAACCCTATGCGCGCCACAACATACGGCGTGGGCGAACAGCTCTCGAGAGCCATCAAGCGCGGATGCCGCAATTTCATCATCGGACTCGGCGGCACCGCCACGAGCGATGCCGGCATCGGAATGATAAAGGCACTGGTTGACATCTTCGCACGCGGCAAGAACTTCGACGAGGCGCTGAAGACGGAGCTTGGCGAATGTAGGTTTACCCTCGCCTGCGATGTGGACAATCCGCTCTGCGGCGAGAACGGCGCGGCACATGTATATGGTCCGCAGAAGGGTGCCACGACAGAGATGGTAGCTCAGCTCGACCGCCGTGCACGGCTGTTCGCCGAGAAATCAGCTCTGCATTTCGGCTTCGACCGAAGCGCAGAGCCTGGAGCGGGAGCAGCCGGCGGACTGGGTTATGCCTTCATGCAGTATCTCGGAGCAGAGATGAAGTCGGGTGCCGACTTGCTACTCGACATCATCGGCTTCGACGAGAAGATAAAGGGTGCCGACCTTATAATAACGGGCGAAGGCGGCGCCGACCGACAGACACTCATGGGCAAGTTGCCACAGCGCATACTGATGCGTGGGCAGCAGACGGGCGTGCCCGTAGGGCTTGTGGCTGGCAGCGTAAGCGACAGGGAACTGCTGCTGAAAGCCGGCTTCGCTTTTGTAGAAAGCATCACGCCCAACGGAATGCCGCTGGAGGAGGCTATAAAAAAGGATGTGGCAAGCAGCAACCTCCGCCGCTTTGCCGATTCGCTCGGCTGAAACAGCGGTTTAAGCTGCTAAAAACTCTTTCTATCAAACTACAATGACATACGAAACCGCATAAAAGGAAAATGTGAACAACTTGTGATATTTTATGAATATACCTAAACGGCTATAAATGCGTAACTTTGCAGCCGAAATATTAATATAGGTATGAAGAAAACATTGTTCACATTTGCCTCAATGCTCTTGGCAAGCCAGGCGATGGCGCAGGAAACGCTGTCGCTGGCGCAGTGTCTGCAGATGGGTATTGAGCGAAATCTTAATTTGAAGACTTACGAGGGTAATGTGCTCAAAGGCAAGCACAACATCAGCGAGAACCGTTCGCGCCTGTTGCCGCAGATAAATATCGGCGCAGCGCTGAACGACAACTTCACTCCACCCGTGTCCGTAACCGACGGCAGAGCCTACGGCAAACCGTACAACGTGACGAAGACGCTGCAGTACAGCTCGTCGGCAAGTCTGCAGCTGCAGATGCCGCTGTACAGTCAGACGGCGCTCACGGCGCTCGAGATCTCGAAGACGCTCGACCAGCTCAACTCGCTCTCTTACGAGAAGGCGCGCGAGGACCTCATCGTGCAGATAAGCAAGATGTACTACTTAGCGCAGAACACTGAGGAGCAGATCGGCATCATAAAGGACAACATAAAGCGTCTGGAGGAGCTGCGCGACATCACGCAGGCGTTCCACGACAACGACATGGCGCTGAGCGTGGACGTGAAGCGTGTGAACGTAAACTTAGAGAACCTCAGTGTGCAGTACGACAACGCGAAGGCGATGCTCACGCAGCAGTATAACATGATGAAGTACGTGATAGACTACCCTGCCGAGAAGGACATCACGGTAGAGAAGGCTGACATAGAGGAGGTGAACCTGGCGGCGCTCAGCGGACTGAACGAGAACCTGTACGAGCTGCAGCTGCTCAGAACGCAGCAGACGCTTGCCGAACAGCAGAAGAAGCTCGCCAAGAGCGGCTACCTGCCCACGCTGGCGCTCACCGGCAACTGGACGTACATGGCGTACACCGACAAGTTCAAGAACTGGTTCCACTCCGGCGAGTCGAACCACTGGTATAAGTCGAACGGCATCGGACTCTCGCTGCGCATCCCTATCTTCGACGGACTGGAGAAGCGCTCGAAGATAAGAAAGGCGCAGGTGGACATCGACAACGCTAAGCTCTCTTACGAAAACGCGCTGAAGGGTATGCAGACGCAGTACGCCAACGCCGTGAACGACCTCGCCAACAACCAGCGCAACTTCAGCAAGCAGCGCGACAACTATCTGCTTGCGGAGGATATATATAAGGTGACGAGCGACCGCTATCGCGAGGGTATCGCCTCGATGACCGAGGTGCTGCAGGACGAGATGAGCATGAGCGACGCGCAGAACAACTATCTCACGGCGCACTTCAACTATCAGGTGTCGAACCTCACGTTGCTGAAGCTCACAGGTCAGTTGGAGAGGCTCACGAAGTAGAATTTTGAGTTTTGAATTATGCGCTGCGCGCATTTTGAGTTATTCAATTTTGAATTAAGAATTCACAACTCAAAAACTCAAAACTCAAAATTCAAAACTCAAAATTCAAAATCGCAGGCGAAGCCGAGAATAATTCAAAACTCAAAACTCAAAATTCAAAACTCAAAACTCAAAATGGAAACAAACAATAACAACACGAACAATAACAACAGTGAGACTGCACAGTCTACACACGAAGTGACAGCAAAGCAGCTCAAACGCCAGCGTATCCGCCAGATTGTGGTGAGCCTTATCGGCGTAGCCATCCTCGTATGGGGTATCGTGAAGATTGGCTGTATGTTCATGGACTACAAGAGCAACGAGAAGAGCGACGACGCACAGGTGGAGCAGTACATCTCGCCGGTGAATCTGCGCGCTTCGGGCTACATCAAGAAGATTTACTTCAAGGAACACCAGAACGTGAAGAAGGGCGACACGCTGCTCGTGCTCGACGACCGCGAATATCGCATCCGCGTGATGGAGGCGGAGGCTGCGCTGAAGGACGCTATGGCTGGTGCGAACGTGATAGATGCTTCGGTGCAGACAACGCAGACTTCGGCTACCGTGTACGAGTCGGCTATCGCTGAGATAGAGATTCGCCTCGCTAAACTCGAAAAGGACCGCCAGCGCTATCAGAACCTCGTGGCTCGCAACGCTGCCACTCCTATACAGTTGGAGCAGATAGAGACCGAATACAACGCTACGAAGAAGAAGCTCGATGCCACACGCCGCCAGCAGAAGGCTGCCTACTCGGGTGTGAACGAGGTGCAGACACGCAAGAAGAACACAGCGGCTGCCATAGAGCGTGCGCAGGCAGCACTCGAAATGGCTAAGCTCAATCTCTCCTACTGCGTGGTAACAGCACCGTGCGACGGCAAGCTGGGCAGACGTGCCCTGGAGGAGGGTCAGGCGGTGAACGCCGGACAGACCATCACCTACATCATGCCGAACACGCAGAAGTGGGTCATCGCCAACTACAAGGAGACACAGGTGGAGAAGCTGCACGTAGGTCAGAAGGTGATTATGACCGTAGATGCCTTCGAGGGTAAGGAGTTCGAGGGCAGAATATCTGCCATATCGGGCGCAACAGGCTCTAAGTATTCGCTCGTGCCTACAGACAACTCTGCCGGCAACTTCGTGAAGATTCAGCAGCGTGTGCCGGTGCGCATCGAGTTTGTGGGAATTTCAAAGGAAGACAACGACAAGTTGGCTGCCGGAATGATGGTTATTGTGAAGGCTCAACTCAAGTAAATGACACAAGCAGAGATATACCAGGCAGTTTCGCCGAAGCTGCCTAAGAATTTTCCGTTCTACGACTGGGTGCCCAAGCCTCTCGGCATCGCCTTCCTCGTCATACTTTTCATACCTATAATGACGGTGAGCGGAGCCTACACCGTTAACAGCAGTGAAATGGTGGGAGGACTTGGCATCCAATCGGAACACATAGCGTTCATCAGCTTCGTGACGTCGATAGGTATGGCGGCGTTCTCTCCGTTCTTCTACACGTTGGTGAGTGTGCGCAGGCAGAAGATGATGAGCCTCGTGGGCTTCTCCATCTTAGCAGTGCAGAGCTACATCTGTGCCAACACCGACAGCCTGTTCATCCTTGCGCTGAACAGCTTGATAATGGGCTTCGTGAGACAGACACTTCTGATGTGTAACCTCTTCACGCTCATCAAGTACGGTTTCGGCATCGAGGCAACACGCAACGTGACGCCGGGCAACGAGCCGAAGGACGAGGCAGGATGGGATGCTCTCGACACCGAGAAGAAGGCGAGCCAGCCTATCATCTACTTCTTCTTTATGCTGCTCGGACAGATAGGCACGTGGATAACGGCGTGGTTCGCATACAACTACCACTGGCAGATGGTGTATTACGCTATGCTCGGCTCCATTCTCGTGGCACTGCTCATCACCTTGCTTTGTATGCCCTACAACCCCTACCCTACGAAGCACAGTCCGCTCTCGTTCTCGAAGTTCGGCAACGTGGTGGTGTTCTGCCTCATGTGCTGCTCGTTCGTCTACGTCACGGTCTATGGTAAGGTGTACGACTGGTACGATAGCAGCCGCATTTGCTGGGCTACGGCTATATGCGTCGCCTCTACATTATTATTTATATACTTGGAGAAGACGCGACGCTCGCCCTACTTCATGCTCAAGGCGTTCAAGTCGCGCAGCATACAGGGCGGCATACTGCTCTTCATCGGACTGATGATATGCAACTCAAGCTCGATGCTCGTGAACATCTTCGTGGGCGTGGGCATGAAGACCGACCAGATCCAGGTGGCTGCGCTCGGCAACTGGGTACTCCTTGGCTACTTCATCGGTCTTGTAACGATACTCATACTGAACAGCAAGGGTGTCCACTTCAAGTGGTTCTTCGCCATGGGCTTCCTGCTCATCGGTGCCGCCTCGCTGTTCATGTACTTCGAGGTGCAGACCGACGGCATGTTCGAGCGCATGAAGTGGCCCGTCGTGATACGTGCTACGGGCATGATGCTGCTCTACTCGCTCATCGCCGTGTATGCCAACCAGCGCATGCCCTACAAGCTGCTCTCTACGTGGGTGTGCATCATGCTCACCGTGCGTATGGTGATAGCACCGGGCATAGGTTCGGCACTCTATCAGGTAGTGTTTCAGTACCGCCAACAGTATTACATCACACGCTACGCTCACGACTACGACCGCACCAACGCCGAAACCGCCAAGACCTACGATATGACGGCGCGCGGAATGCAGTATCAGGGCAAGAGCGAGACCGAGGCGCAGCACATGGCAGCCATGTCTACGAAGGGAAAGGTGCAGGTGCAGGCTACGCTCTCGGCTATAAAGGAGATGGCGGGATGGACTATCTACGCCTGCATCATCCTCGCCGGTGTGATGCTTGTGGTGCCGTGGCCGAAGCGCGACATATCGAAAGATACACGCGAGTGGTACATTAACTATTAGGAGGAGGGCGTGTCAAAACTCCCAATATAAATAACTAAAAACTCGTTGT
>OGNQ01001369.1_pt1 | contig 17158 bp, 17 predicted proteins | sample 1573481 | NCBI WGS metagenome assembly OGNQ01 (sample SAMEA2581920, study PRJEB24529) | metagenome | biome: Human gut stool | place: China | collected 2011 | reverse complement strand
TTACTGTGCCTACCGGAGTAGAACTACGTGGTGCAGCCGATTTCGGGAGTATTCCCCGTGGGCACGGAACCATTTTTGAGGTATATGCCGGTAAAGGACAGCCTTCTGGAGAATCATTCTTGAAACTTGAAGCCGGTAGTGGTGTTCGTGGAATATCCATTAATTATCCTGAACAACTCTCTTCCATGTTGCCTGCGATGGCACAGTATCCGTACACCATTCAGGGGAAGGGGAAAGATATCTATATTGTCAACGTCGGCATACGTGCAGCTTGGAACGGACTGGATTTGTTCAGTAACAAGTGCGATAACCACTATGTGGACTATCTGGCAGGACATGCTTTCAAGAATGTGATTCGTATAGGCGGAGGTTCGCAAGGCGGTATGGTTAATAACATGCAGTTCAATACCATTGTCTATGCTTGTGGTGCTGAAACAAAATTTGGATCTTGGTCTAATAATGCCGATGCTGATAATGGCAAGGCATACGATCAGAATATGAAGGAACTTCGTTTTATTACGGTGGAAGACTGTACGGATGAGATTCTTTACAATGATTTCCATTACGGAAGCAAATCAAAATTTTTCCAAGGTTACTAAACTTGTTGATGAAAGAGGAACAGCTGTCATTCTTAAGAATAATGTTCCGCGATATCTCGTTATTGAGTTTAGTAAGGCGGATGAAAGTGCGGTTGCACCGGATGAGGATGTGCTTGCCATATCAAAAAGACTGCTAAAGAAAAATAAAGAAGCGTATGAGGTACTTGCCAAATGAAGAGACTGAGTAAAGAGCAAATACTAATGCTCCATTCTCAGCTTATAGAAGAATACGGCGGAAGTGATGGGGTAAGAGATTATAATCTCTTGGATTCAGCATTAGAGAATCCGTTTCAATCCTTTGGTGGAGAAGAATTATATCCTACGCTTCAGGCAAAGGCGGCAAGATTGGGATATGGACTGATAAAAAATCATTGTATGATTGATGGAAACAAACGCATCGGCACACATGCAATGCTTGTTTTCCTTGCCATAAATGGTATTGAGCTCGATTACACGCAAAAGGAATTATATGAAACGATCCTTGCTATAGCGGATGGAAGCCCTGAATACGAATGCCTTTTGAAATGGATCTTAGAGCATCAGGTGTGATGGATAGAGTATTGAGCAAAGCAATGAGTCAGTCAATCACATAGAGACCAGGGATATTCTGGGAGACACGAAGAAAGACCTATTGTGGAGTTATTATCCACGATAGGTCTTTCATATTCAATCCGTTAAAAAATCTTCCTACATTTTTTTATAGGCGTTACCCCATTCGACCATTGAGTCAAGAATAGGTTTCAGAGTAAGTCCCAATTCGCTGAGACTGTATTCAACTTTTGGTGGAACCTCCGGGTAAACTGTGCGAATAATGAGACCATCATCTTCCATGGAGCGCAAACTATCGGTGAGAACTTTCTGACTGATCCCTTCAAGATTTTTCTTTAATTCATTGAATCGCCAGGGGCGTTCCAGCAGATTTCGGATAATCAGCAATTTCCATTTACTGCCGATGAGCGAAACTGTGGTTGCAACCGGACATTCCGGTAATTCTTCTTTTGTTAACATATGATCCCAAAAGGTTTTGATGGTATTTGTCCCCAGTGACTTCATGATACAGCGATAAAGTACGTCTCTGCTTGCCAAAAGTTTTCTCACTGGTTAAATGGCAGATTGTCTTATGAACAGATAGAACAGCTTTGGTGTGGCTAATAGATGAAGAGGAAACAAGTCTGTAAATAATAGAATCACATTGACAAAATGGAAAGATTACTTCATAATTAACTTTGAAGTAAATTACTTTAAAGTTATAAAAGGAGAAGCTCGATGCAGCAAGTGTTCATAGGTAGAGAAAAAGAGCTTGCAGATCTGGAGGAATTATATCTGCAAGAGAGATTTCAACTGTTCGTACTGTATGGTCGCAGGCGTGTAGGGAAGACGACTCTTCTGAATGAATTCTGTAAGGATAAGGATGCGATTTTCTATTCGGCGGAGCAGAGCAATAATAAGCTTAATCTTGAAAAATTCTCATCACTTGTATTTCAGTTTTATGCTGAAAACAGCCTGGAACCGTTTTCGTCGTGGAGTAATGCGCTGTCTTACATTGATGAAAGGCAGGGTAACAAAAAACTGGTACTGGTTATCGATGAGTTTCCTTACCTTGTGAAGAAAAACAGGGCATTATTGTCAGAATTTCAACATCTGATTGACCATAAACTGACAAGCGGAAAGATGTTTTTAATACTAAGCGGAAGCTATATGGGATTTATGGAAAAAGAAGTACTTGGTTCTAACAGTCCTCTTTTTGGAAGAAGAACTGCGCAGCTTCATATGAAGCCATTTACTTATCAGACAAGTGCTAAGTTTATGACTGGTTTTTCTGATGAAGAAAAGCTTATGCTGTATGGTGCATATGGTGGAACACCATTATATTTGCAGCAAATAAATGAGAAGGAAAGTTTTGAGGAAAATATTAAGAGAACCTATCTGAAAGTAACTTCTTATCTTTATGAAGAGGCATTGTTACTATTGCGTCAGGAAGTGCAGGAACCGGGGGTATACAGTGCGATAATAGAAGCGATTGCAAGCGGATATACCAAAGCAAACGAGATTTCCACAAAAATCGGCGAGGACTCAGCCAAGTGCCTGAAATATATTAAAACATTGTGCGAACTTGGAATCCTTCATAAAGAAACACCATTTGGAGAAAAGGAATCATCCCGAAAAACGATTTATGACATCTCGGACTTTATGTTCCGATTCTGGTACCGATATGTATTTGCCAACAGAACATTGATTGAAACCGGAGCACAGCAGGCAGTATGGGAAAGACGAATTAAGCCGGATTACTACAGTTACATGGGTCTGGTTTTTGAAAAAGTCTGCATGGATTATTTGAATGCGAAGAATGCGAAAGGCGAACTGCCGATATTATATACCTCTATCGGAAGATGGTGGGGAACCAATGCTGCAACGCATGGTCAGGAGGAAATTGATTTAATTGCAAATGATGGAAAAGATTATCTTTTTGGAGAATGTAAATGGCGCAATGAGAAGCTGGATATTTCTGTATTAAAGGATCTGAAAGCAAAAGCGGATGTGTTCAGTATGAACAGAAAGAATTCTTACTATGTGCTTTTCTCAAAATCCGGATTCACAGAAGCTGTTTTGAATGAAGCGAGATCTGATGACGGTATTCTGTTAGTGGATTTGGCGGAGCTTATGAATTTTTAGAAAAAACTGACCGTTTATTAGAGAAATCTAATGGCGGTCTTTTTTGTCCCAAAGTAATGCTACATCGACAAGAGTAGCAGGGCAACCAAAGGAGAATTTCATAATGGACGAAAAAGCAGAGATTATTTTTATGCAAACAAGATTAGTCAGACTGGCATCCGAAGAATGGCATCTGTCAGTAGAAAAGATAGTTGAATTATTTAAAAAAGTTGACGTTTTGGGTATATAGAAAAAGGTTATGGGATTTTCCATTGTGAAGGTGATGAGGTTGTCCTTGATGATATCACAGAGTTTTTGGAAGGAAAGGGGATTAAAATAAATGCATGATTTATCAGATGGATTGATTCTTTAGCATGGAAGCTATTGTTTCAAAACGAAAGATGCAATCAAATGTTTGAAATTTGTGGAGGGCGAGAAGAAGTGTCTGGAGTAACAATTTCAAAAGAAAAAATGGATTTTACAATTGATCTTCTCATTACTATGGCAGTTGAAGAGATTGCTGAAGAGACAGGAAAGGACAGTAAAGAAGTATTAGGTGATTTCTTGTGTTCTAAGACGGGCAAGGCTTTATATGATAAGGAAACAAGACTCTGGTGCAATGGCCCATCATATATTGCAGAATTATATATGAATGAAATAGGTCAAAGGTGATTGAAAGTTACATTTAACAGGGAATAATCAATTGGCTATACAAAACAATTAAATGCAATTATTGTTCTGCTGACAAGACAATAATAGATGTATTCTAAAGAGTGATATGTATATAGTGTGTGTCAAAAAGATTCATATAACTAAATAGTGTATTTGAATGATATTCATCCACAATATATGAAAACGTGATTGATATATTGCGGATGAATATGCATAATTCCATTTTCGACTTAAAGAAAAGTATAGTGGCAGAATTCCTTGATATTACTTGGATCTTGCCTTTTTTCCTTTTCAGCTTCGTACTTTGATTTGACCTAATATCACAGATGAAGCAGTACAAAAGTATATAAAAGAGCAGGAAGAGGAACATCAAGGCAAGAAGATGCAAGAAGTACCGCTTTATAGCAGGCCGGTAAAAGTGCTTGCGATACCGCTCTTTTGGGCGAGCAGTAAAAATGCCCTTTTGAGGGCTAATACCAAACCACCAGTACAACTGGTGGTTGTTGACTTACTTTATTGATTTAGTAAAACGTTTCATGGAATAGTTCACTCAGACGAATTGAAATACAAAAAGGGGTATGATAATGTTACATTAAACACAAAAATGTTTGAGCATGATGTGTTTATGAAGCTGTCGGCAGGCTTGTAGGAGAATATGAAACTGATAAAAATTGGAGGATAACACATGAAAAAAGGGTTACAAAAAATGGTTTCAATAACTATTGCATTATCAATGCTGGTGGTAGGATTAACAGCGTGTGGATCAGAAAAAACAGTTTCTGATCCACCAACATTATCTCAAAATGAAGAGGATGATTCTGCAACAGGAAAGAATACATATAAAATTGGTGTAGTTGCAGGAGAATCGTCCTCGCCATGGTATATTCGTTCAGCAGAAGGAGCAGAGATGTTTTCCAAAGACACAGGGTACGAAGTGTTTCAGAAAGCCCCTACATCTGTGGATGCGGCAGAGCAGGTTCAGGTTGTTGAGGATGTAATTGCCCAGGGGATTGATGCATTATGTATTATTCCCATTGCTCCTGAGGCTTTAGAACCAGTGTTAAAGAAAGCACGTGAAAATGGAATTATAGTTATTGCACATGAAGGCTCCACGCTGACTAATATCGATTATGATGTAGAAGCTTTTACAGAAAAAGACTATGGTGCTTATATGATGGATTTACTGGCTGAGCAGATGGGATACAAAGGAAAATATGTTTGTATGGTGTCTTTCCTTACAACATCGTCCCATAATGCATGGATTGATGCTGCTATTGAACATCAGAAGGAGGCTTATCCGGATATGGAGCTGGTCGAAGAGGAAAGAGTGGAATCACAAGATAGCCAGGAAGGTGCTTATGAGAGAGCAAAGGAATTGTTGAAAAAATATCCGGATTTAAAGGGTATTTTGGGTTCAAGTTCTTTTGATGCTCCGGGTTCTGCAAAGGCTATTGAAGAGTTGGGATTAGTTGGTCAGGTATTTACAACAGGAACATCTACGACATCTTCTTCAAGAAAATATATTGAAGATGGCACAATGACGAATTTTACACTTTGGGATCCGGCCATTTCCGTATATGCAATGTGTGATTTGGCTGTAAAAATATTAAATGGTGAAGAAATCAAAGACGGAGTGGATCTTGGTATCGATGGATATAACAGCATGACTCTGGATGAAACAGGAAAGATTTTAATGGGTTCTGGCTGGGTATGTGTAACCAAAGATAATATGGAAGAATATAATTTCTAGTTATGGAATTTTGAGAAACTTGGAAACGGAGATGTGAACAGGTGAGTAAAAATATACTTTGTCTAAAAGGAATCAGCAAAGCTTTTGGAGGTGTCCATGCACTGGATAATGTGGATCTGTGTGTGAAAGAAGGGCAGATACACTGTCTTATGGGAGAAAACGGAAGCGGAAAGTCAACACTAATCAAAGTAATATCAGGTGTGTATCAGCCGGATAGCGGAGAGATTATGCTGAATGGAAACCTGTATCATAAACTGAACCCTGCCGAATCTGTTCGGCAGGGTGTTCAGATAATATATCAGGATTTTTCGGTTTTTCCAAATCTGACTGTAGCTGAAAATATAATTTTTGGACAGACAGTAGCGGAAAAGCAAAAGCTTACACATAATAAGAAAAAACGACAAAACGCTGCAAAGATTGCACAAGAGATAGGGTTAAAAGCTGATTTATCCGAAATAGTAGAAAATTTAAGTGTGGCAGAAAAACAGATGGTGGCGATTTGCCGTGCACTTTTAAATGATGCAAAATTGTTAATTTTTGATGAGCCTACAACTGCATTAACACAAAAGGAGGTAAAAAACTTATTTGCCTTGATACATAAAATGCAAAAGAAGGGAGTCTCAACATTATTTGTCAGTCACAAATTAGAAGAAGTTTTTGAAATAGCAGAAGAATTTACTATTCTCAGAAATGGGAAAAAGGTTATTACGACAGATGCCGCTTCCATTACAAGAGAAAAATTTATTTTTTATATGACAGGCAGACAGCTAAGTGAGAAGCAATTTGTAATGAATGTCTGCAAGACAGGAGACCCGTTGCTGGAAGTCAGAGATTTGTCCATGGAAGGCTTTTACAAAAATGTGAATTTTTCTCTATATCCGGGTGAAATACTTGGAATTGTAGGATTACTTGGCTCTGGGCGTACAGAACTTGCTTTGTCCTTGTTTGGTGTAAAGCCAGCAGATAATGGAAAAATATTAAAAAATGGTAAAGTTATACAGATAACATCAATTCTGGAGGCAATGAAAAACCGAATTGGGTATGTTCCAGAAGACCGTTTGTCAGAAGGTCTGTTTTTGCCACAAAGTATTAACTGGAATGTCGGAATTGCTAATCTGAAAGCATACAGTGGCCGATTTGGAAAGCTTGAAAAGAAAAAAATGGAACAGGTGTCAGAAGAGTATGTAAAGCAGCTGGACATTGCTACGGATAATATTGATAAAGCATCTAAATTTCTCTCTGGGGGAAATCAGCAAAAAGTAGTTATATCCAGATGGCTTTCATGCAATCCGGATATAATGATATTCAACTGTCCGACAGTGGGTGTAGATATTGCGGCTAAATATGATATTCATGATATTCTCAGAAAACTTGCTTCAAAAAACATGGGAATTATTATTATTTCTGATGATATTCCGGAGGTTTATGCAAATTGCAACAGGATATTTGTTATGAATAAGGGACAAATTATTAAGGAACTGGAAAATGTAGAAACTTCAGAAGAGGAACTGTATGCATTAATGAGTTCAAATTCTTAAATCCGGAGGCGTTTATTAATGAAAACAAAAAGTAAATTTTATAAAAAAAATGAATTTTATATAGCTTGCCTGATTTTCCTTTTAGCATTTTTTATTGAAATGAGAAGTGGTCTGTTTTTTACGTCAAATAATATTCTTGATATTTTACGTGCAATGATTGTTCCAGGAATGTTAGGACTGGCAGAATATATTGTAATGATATCAGGAGGCTGTGATGTATCTTTTCCGTATGTTGCGGCACTTAGTATGTATAGTACAATTATTATATTGAAGGCCGTCAATTTTACGGGAAATGTTATAGTAGCCTTTTTGATTTCCTGTGCGTTTGGAACGGTTCTGGGATTGATAAATGGGTTCATTATTATGAAATATAGATTTCCGGTATTGATTGTGACTTTGGGAACCTGTTCGATATGTACAGGCATTTTATTCGGAATTCTGAATGCGCATGAGATTCCTACCATGCCAGAACCAATTCAGAAGTTTGCAAAAGTAATGCTGATTAAAACATATAGCCAGAAAGCGGGCATGGCAGGAAGTCTTCCTATTGTATTTTTATTGTTTGCAGGACTGGTTGTTCTGGTATGGTTCATTATGCAAAAAACGACAATGGGAAGAAGTATTTTTGCAATTGGAGGAGATGTCAGTTCTGCAGAAAGAATTGGTATCAAAGTAAACCGGGTTTATCTTTTCATTTATGGATTCGCAGGTTTTATTGCCGGACTTACAGCCATGACAAGAGTAGTTTTAATGGATACATGCCATCCTAATACATTTTCTGGCATGGACATGACAGTTATAGCAGCAGTTATTCTTGGAGGAACAAAAGCTACTGGAGGAGCCGGAAGTATTACGGGGGTGCTACTTGGAACCTCATTATTTGTAATTGTAAACAATAGCTTACAGTTAATGGGTATTCCAAATTACTGGCAGAAGTTCTTCCTGGGAATGTTGATTGTTCTGGGAACTGGAGTAGCAGCACTCCAGGTTAGCAAAACGAGAAAGAAAGGAACAGCTGTAAAAGAAGAGCAGATAGAGGGTTAGCGTTTATGATGGTTAATAATTTTTTGAAAAAAATAAAAGTAAAAACCCGGATGAATTCAATGGGTGACAGCGTGCGTAAACAGGTCATATTGCTCATAGTCTTGTTTCTGACCATGTGTATATTAAGACCGTCTATGTTCTTAACAATCAATAATCTTCAGGCTATGACATATCAGTTTCCAGAGTATGGATTGATTGCATTGGGAGTAATGTTTGCTATGATCGCGGGTGGAATTGATTTGTCCTTAGTTGGTGTAGCCAATCTTTCGGCGATTGTGTGTGCCAAAATCCTGATTACCTGTGCAGAAACCGGTATGTCGGAGCCGGCAATTGCAGGAATAATAGTATTATGTGTACCTGTCTGCATGATTATAGGGACCTTGTGTGGTGTCCTGAATGGGTATTTGATTTCCGTTTTAAAAGTACCGGCTATGCTTGCAACATTGGGAACAATGCAGGTATTTGCAGGTCTTGGAATGATTATTACAAAGGGTAAAGCTATCACGGGAGTACCAGAGATATATGTCAGGATAGGCTCTGGAAAAATACTGGGTTTTATTCCAACACCGTTATGCATATATATCATAGCTGTACTTGTATGTTCTTTTCTTATGAGTAAAAGTACATATGGTCTTCGACTAAGAATGATGGGAACCAGTAACAAAGCGTCTGAGTTTGCGGGGCAGGATAATCGTGTAATTATAACTAAGGCTCATATTATGGGAGGAATCCTTGCTTCCTTTTCGGGACTTATCATGCTGGCAAGAATGAATTCAGCACGACCTGATTTTGGAAGTTCATACACCATGCAGTCTATTCTGATAGTTGTTCTCGGAGGTGTTTTGCCGGCTGGAGGTTTTGGAACGGTACGAGGTGTTGTACTGGCAACGTTAATTCTTCAGTGCTTTTCGTCAGGCTTAAATATGTTCCCTTCCATAAATCCATATTTGAAGCAATTGGCATGGGGGTTGACTTTACTTATGGTTATGATTATCAGTGTTCATTCCGGAAGTTTTAAAAAGTTTAAATGGAAAAAAGCATGACAGGTAAATAGCACGCAGGAGGGAATGGGATAGGATTATGCCGACAATTAAGGATGTTGCAAAAGAAGCAGGTGTTTCCATTGCGACCGTATCCAATATAATGAATAATAAGGCGTCTGTGAGTGAGGAAACTTATCAGAAAGTGTATGAGGCAATTGAGAAATTGGATTATAAGCCGAATATGCTTGCTAGAAATCTGAAATCCAACGGAGTAAAGTTTCTTGGAGTAATTGTACCTACTTTTTTAGGAATTTATCAGGATATTTTAGAAGGAATTCAAAGAGAATTATCTGAATATGGATTTTACATTATATCAAGAACGACCGGTGACATTCCAAATAGGGAGCAACATGCTATTGATGAATTTATCAGTCTGGGGGTCTGTGGCATTTTTGCAGTAACTTCCTTTAAAGATATATGCTACTACCAAAAAGCGGTAGATGCAAGAATTCCAGTTATCTTTATAGAACGGACCGTGGATGAATTAAATTTTTCCAGTGTAGTTTTTGATAACCGCAGCTTATCCCGGGGAATATTTAATAGTTTACTGGATGGAGGCTGTGATATATCAGATATTTATCTGATTACTGGAGAAGTATCCTTCAGCTCAGAACGGGATTTTGTTGTAGGTGCACAGAATGCTTTGTTACAGCATAATTATACGGAAGAAGAGTTAAAGCAATGTGAGGTTTCGTTTAGTGAAATACAGTCTTTTGTGGACATTATGGAAGTTTTTGATGGGATATCCGTTTTTCCAAAATATTTAGTTTTGACAAGCGAACGGATTTTGGACAGTGTGTTAGAGATGTTTTCCGTCAAGGGTGTAGAGAATGTACAGATTTATGTACCAACAGGAGATAGATGGAATAGCTGTCAGATGAATCCAATGATTCATCCTATTCCCAGGAGAGCAATTTATGGCGGACGAAAATGTGCACAATTAATGTTGGAATTTATCAGGAAACCAACCGCCAATGAAAATTTGCAGATGGTAATTCCAACAGAATTGCCTAAAAGAAAACCATTAATAGAAAAAGGGGCAATATCAGGTGGCGAGTTACGCTTGTTACTTACGGCTAATGCAATGTCTTCAGCTATCCTTAAATTAATTCCGGGGTTTACCCGTGAAACGGGAATTACAATAGAAACCAAAGTATTTAATTATCAGCAGGAATTGTATGATGAGATTATGAAGCAACACGAAGAAGGTTCTTCCTATTATGATATATATATGATGGATTCTCCCTGGATTGAATATTTTAGACAGATTAAGTGTGTACTTCCCCTAAATGTTTTTTTGACACAGGACTTGGAATATGTACATAGTTTTGTCTCGGATATATGGAATAAAATACAGGGAAGAAATAGAGATATTATGGGTATTCCTATTGTAAGCATGACACAATTGCTATTATATAGAAAAGATTTGTTTTCAAGTCCGGCCTTGCAAAGAGCTTTTTATAAAATAAATGGTTTGGAAATGAATCTGCCTGCAACCTGGACAGAGTATAATTTACTGGCACGTTTTTTTACCAGGCAGTATTTTGAACATTCACCCACGGAATATGGAACCTGCCTGCAAGGGAAGAAACCAAATGGAATTATACAAGAGTTTTTTCCAAGACAATGGAGCTTTCATGCAGAAATTATGAATAAAACAAAAGTTGTTATGAATTCTGTCCAAAATATACGTGCGGTATCAAATCTAAAGGACACATATGCCTATTCATATCCGGATATATGGGATTTAATGGAAAATGAACAGATTGCAGAGTTTGCCAAAGGCAATATTGCAATGATTAATACTTATAGTGGACATTTTAAAAGTATTTTGGATTCCGGATTTCGGTGTGTGGGAGATAACATAGGTGTGTCCGTGCTTCCGGGTAAATATTCACTCATTGGAGCATGGCTCCTGACAATCAACAGCAGATGCAAAAATCCGGAAAAAGCATTTTCGTTTATTAAATGGATTACAACAGAAGAACGTGCAATGCAATGTAGTATTTTGGGAGGTTTCATGCCGAAGCAGTCTGTCTGCATGAATGAGCAGATTAAGACTATTTATCCATGGAACGAGTCACTGGGTGATTATGTAAAAATGGAGCATCAAAGAGAAAGTCTCAGAAATGTGAAAGGTACGTATATTAACAATTATACCATAGAAAATATTATCGCAGATGGTCTTCAGGCAGTTTTACAGAATAAATGTGAAATTGAAGTAATGCTTCAGAACTGCCAGGAACAGATATACACAATGATACATGAATGGAAGTAGCTAATATGATAAAAATAATGCCATCTATGCTTGCTGCAAATCATGGATACATTCAGGAAGAAGTAAAAAGAGTTGAGAAATGGGGTGTTGATGCCCTGCATCTGGATATTATGGAATTGGATGCTGTGTCAGATATAGGATTTTCTCCCCGCATGATAGAAGCTATCCGCTCATACACACGGCTTCCTTTAGATTGTCACATGATGCTATGTAACTATGAAAAAGGAATTTCATGTTTTTCAAAATGTGGAATGGATCGACTTGTTATGCAGTATGAAACAGCAGAAAATATAAAAAGCCTCATAGAGCAGGCACGTTATTACGTAAAAAAAGTCGGAGTAGCTATTGGGCCAAATACACCGGTGGAAGGAAAAGAATCACTCTTTCAGATGTGTGACATAGTTACATTTATGAGTGTTGAACCAGGACAGGCCGGTTCCGTGTTTTGTGAAAATGTATTTGAAAAAATAATGCGTTTTCGTCAGATTACATATTCATGGGAAAAGAAACCGGAAATATGTGTAGATGGCGGAATTAACTTAAAAAATGCTATAAGATGCCGTGAATATGGTGCAGATGGAATTATTGTCGGAACAGCTCTTTTTCATAATGATTGCCCGGAGAAGTTTATTACAACAGTACGAAATGGAGGATAAGAAATGATTTGTTATAACGAAAAAATAAAAGTAAATTCAGAGGTTTGCCATCCTACTTTTTTTGATATTTCTGATAAAATTAGGAAAGCAATTCAAAATTCAGGAGCTAAATCAGGTATATGTGTTGTCTATTCGCACCATACAACTTGCTCTATTATGATTCAGGAACTTTCCCATGATAAAAATTATTATGGTTTGGAATATTTGCAGCAGGATATCTGCAATGTAATGGAGAAATTGATTCCTACCTGCCGGTCAGAGGGTCAATATATGCATCCAGGACCTAAGCATATTGACTTTGCAATGAATGAGGTAGGTGAAGTTGGCGAATGGACATGTTTAAATACGGATGCGCACTTGAGATCCTGCATTTTTGGTAGGTCAGAAAGCATTGTGATTGAAAACGGAAGACCAGATTTGGGAGAATTTGGTCATGTGTATATGATTGACTGGGACCAGGTCAGAGAAAGGGAGAGAATGGTCCAAATTCAGATAATCGGAGAATAAATTCTACTTATAAGATGGGGTAGACTATGGAAAAATATAGTATTGGAATAGATTTTGGAACGCTCTCGGCAAGAGCTGTATTAGTAAATGTTAAGAATGGAAAGATATTGTCAGAAAGCGAATTTATCTATCCGCATGGGGTGATTGAGGAAAGTATGCCAGATGGAACACTTTTACCAGAGGGATTTTCATTACAACACCCTGAGGATTACCTGGATGCATTGAAAAAGGTTATTCCAGAGCTTTTAAAAAATACAGGGGTGGAAAGATCGCAGATAGTTGGAATCGGAACAGATTTTACATCTTCTACCATGCTGTCTGTTTTAGAAAATGGGACACCATTGTGTTTTCTGCCAGAATATAAAAACAATCCTTTTGCTTATGCGATTCTTTGGAAACATCATGCTTCTCAAAAGGCAGCGGATAGGATTAATCTGATTGCAAAAAAAACAAATCAGCCATGGCTTGATAATTTTGGGGGAAAAATTTCATCGGAATGGGGTATTCCAAAATTATTGCAGATATATCAGGAAAACAGAGAGATTTATGATCGCATGAGTGTCTGGATAGAGGCTGCAGACTGGATTGTCTGGATGCTTACAGGCATAGAAAGTCACAGTTACAGCACCATGGAGTTTAAAACGATATGGGATCAGCAGACGGGTTTTCCGACCAAAGATTTTTTCCGTAAAGTAGAAGCCGGGTTTGAAGAAAAAGTGATTGATAAGTTGGGAAAAAATTTTTTGCCTGTTGCTGCAAAAGCGGGAGGATTAACTGCTAAGATGGCAGAGATGACAGGGCTGTCTGAGGGAACTCCGGTCAGTACAGGTATGGTAGATGCTTATGCAAGTTTGCCTGCCGTAGGGATTGATCAGCCTGGGAAAATGCTGTTGATTGTAGGTACATCCGTATGTGAGATTTTAGTTGAGCAGGAAGGAAGAAATATTCCAGGGCTGTGTGGAAAAGCAAAGGATGGTATTTTGCCCGGATTCTTTGCCCATGAAGGAGCACAATCAGCTGGTGGTGATATACTGGCATGGTTTGTCAATCATTGCTGTAGTGAAGAGTACGTAAGAGAGTCCGGGCAGCGTAAGGTATCTCGGCATCAGATATTGACAGAGAAAGCAGAAAAGATGGAGCCGGGGGAAAGCGGGCTTATTGCTTTAGACTGGTGGAATGGAAATAACTGCATATTGGATGATATGTACCTGAGTGGATGCATATTGGGGATGACATTGTCTACAAGATCAGAAGATATTTATAGAGCTTTAATGGAAAGTATTGCCTTTGGTACCAGAGTAAATGTAGAACAGTTTGTAAAATATGGTGTGAGAATAAATGAAGTCTTAGCTTCTGGCGGAATTTGCAAGAAAAATTCATTGATGATGCAGATATATGCGGATGTATTGAATATACCTATATCTGTGTCAAAGGTATCGCAGGGGCCGGCACTGGGCAGTGCCATGTTTGGAACTGTGGCAGCAGGAAAAGACGGCGGTGGTTATAATACTATTTTTGAGGCAGTTACTAATATGAAAGCACCTATTGAAAAAGTATATTACCCTATTCCACAGCATGTGCAGATTTATAATTGTTTATATGAGGAATATCGAAAATTACATGATTATTTTGGTCTTGGAAGTAACAGAGTGATGTATCATTTACATGACATGAAAGAAAAAGTGAGGAGATAAGTATGGATTCCTATGAATGGATTCTGGAAGAGCTAAAAAGAGCACTTTATTCTGTAGAGAAGGAAGAACGGGTTCAGTTGAAACAAAAGTTACTACAGGCAAAAAGGGTGTATATTGCAGGAATGGGACGTTCAGGATTGATTGCGGGGTGCTTTGCCATGCGTCTGGCACAATTAGGGTTGCAGGCAATGTTGGTTGGTGAAACAACAGTAACGGCTATCCAGCCCGGGGATTTACTGTTAATTCTGTCAGGTTCCGGAAATACAAAAACCCTGGTACAGTATGAAAGTAAAGCAATAAAGGCTGGAGCAGAGGTGGTATTGTTAACGGTAGATACAAAAGGTGAAATTGCTCAGAACAGTAATCTTGTTGTGACAATACCAGCGGCAGTAGCAAAATTCTCGACAGATTCGGAAAGTTTCTCTGTACAGCCTATGGGAAGCTTATTTGAACAAAGTGTGCTTCTATTATTAGATATCATAGTTATGGAATTAATGAAGTCGCTTGGTGAAACAAATGAAACAATGAAAGCAAGACATGCGAACCTGGAATAGGGTGAGTATTAAGTGTTGCGGGAATGGTTTTGAACGAAAGAAAAGGGAGATAGATATTAAATGGAATTGGGATTATGCTTGTCTTTTTGCAATAAAAGGTGGAAAAACCCTGAGACATTAGCAGATTTTGTGGATTCACTCGATATAAAAAAGGTAATGTTTTCTTGGGATATGGTCAATCCATGGTGGGATGAAAAACGACGAAACATTATTGCAGTAAATTATGCAAAGGAATTTAGAAAGCGTCATATTGAAATAGTGACATCTTTTTCCGGAACAGCTGCTTATGTATATGGAAATCTTCTTGCCGGAACGGAGTTGGAAAGAAATATTGGTTTGGATTTTTTTAAAAGAGCCATAGATGTGGCTTCTGTTATGGAGATTCCATCCATTGGGACGCCGGCCGGCTGTATGTGTCAGGAGGATTTAAGAGAGGAACGTACTTATTTGAAAAGACGGGAGGAAATGATTGATTATATTAAAGAGTTATGTTGTTATGGAAAGGAAAAAGGTTTAAGGGAAATTCTCCTGGAACCGACACCTGTCAGAGCAGAAATACCTAATACAGCCTCTGACTCTTTAGAATTAATGAAGCAATTAAAGGGAGAAACAGATATTCCCATTGGACTTGTTTTGGATTGGGGACATGTTTTATGTCCATCTTTTAACGGAGAGCCCAGTGATATGGAGTATTGGCTGGATGTATGTGGTCCTTATGTAAAAGCATGCCATTTGCAACAGTGTGATGGAATTGCAGATTGTCATTGGGGATTTAATAATCCGGGTATCGTGACAACAGAGATGATGCGAAGAGTCATGAAACATCCCGCTGCACATGTAACGCAGTATTTAGAGTATTGCCCGGCGTTTGAAACATCTAATGAGGAAGTGGTTCAGACTGTAAGAAATTCTTTACAGTACCTTAGAAAAATAGAAGTTTAAAAAGTTTAGTGACTGTCTAGAACCAATGTCACTTAGTTAAGCAAAAACAGTTATCTACAGAATACAGTTTTGATAGATAAAAATTGCAGTAAATCTGCTTGTTTTAAAGAGAAAGATCAATGCCGGTATTGAGCAGATCAATGATGTGGTACAGTCAAATTCTGCAACTTCACAGGAAAGCGCGGCTGCAAGTCATGAGATGAGCAGTCAGGCAGAGAACCTGCGGGATATGATCAGCCGGTTTAAGGTGATGGAAGTGGAAGAATAAGGCAGCGGCTAAACCGTTGAAATAAAGTCCCGCTTAAACTGGATGGCGGTGATTCCTTCATAACGCTTGAACATTTTACAGAAATAGCTTGCGGTACAAAATCCGGTTTCTGATGCAATCTGCTCAATGGTCATGGATGTGCCGGTAAGAAGCTCTTTGGCAACCTGAATGCGGCGTTTGGCAGCATATTCCATAGGCCGGGTATGAAGCATGGTGCGGAAGAGAAGACACAGATGCTGCTTGCTCACACCACAGTAGCTGCATAATTCTTCCATAGTGATGGAAGACTGATAATGATTGTTGATATAATCAATGGCCTTGATTAGTGCCGGATGATAGGTGCTGCCGGATTCCCTGTGGGAAATGCAAAGGTTGAACTCCACAAGGAAGGAGTATAATAGTCCGGATGCACGATAGTTGCCAAGCAGATTGTCCGAATGCAGGGCGTCATGCATGGAGCGGAACAGATATTCCAGCCGGGTAGTTTCTGTCAGATGGAAAATACCCGGCTCTTTCATGTCAAGATTTCCTAATAGCAGGGGAAGAGCATCCCCGGCAGGGACAATCCAGTGAATGTTCCATACATCCTCATCCGGATAATATTCATGCGGAAAATCAGCCGGGAGATAGAGAACCGTATTTGGTGGAATCAGACATTTCTTATTTTCATAAAGTAAGGTACCACTGCCCTTTGTACAGAACAGAATCTGGGGGCAGGGGTACCCGTTCCTGCGGATCACGTGATCCTGACATTGCTGTAATCCCATATTCATTAAATAAACAGGGAGCTCCTTTTCGGAGCCGATAATCGGATAGTCACAGAAAATCATAGGGAATACCTCGGTTGAAATTATATGAATGTCTATTCAGAACCCCATTCGTAAAACCGTTGCTAAAGCAACTTAGGTTTTACTCATGTGGTTACTTCGCCATATAAATTATGTCAAATGTCCTTACGAAT
>OGNQ01001349.1_pt1 | contig 17437 bp, 8 predicted proteins | sample 1573481 | NCBI WGS metagenome assembly OGNQ01 (sample SAMEA2581920, study PRJEB24529) | metagenome | biome: Human gut stool | place: China | collected 2011 | reverse complement strand
AGGCGTCGAAGGTGGATTCCGTGACATAGCGGTAGATATGCACTTCCTTGTTGCGGTTGCCCTGACGGATGATGCGCCCGCTGCGCTGCTCCAGATCGCCCGGCCGCCACGGGCAGTCGAGGTCGTGGAGCGCCACGAGCCTGTCCTGCACGTTCATGCCAGCGCCCATCTTGAAGGTGCTGCCCATGAGCACCCGCACCTGACCGGAGCGCACCTTTGCAAACAGCTCCTTCTTTCGGACTTCCGTATTCGCCTCATGGATGAATGCGATCTGCTCGCGGGGGATTCCTCTGGCGACGAGTTTTTCCCGGATGTCGTCGTAGATGGTAAAGGGCGGCTTCTCCGGCCCGGTTTCCGCGTCAATGGCAGCCTCCAGCGCGTGAAGCTCCGGGCTGTCCGTGCCTTTCGCGGCGATCCTGCCGCTCTGCGCCGCCTTGCCCTTGGGAGTGGACAGGTCGCAGAACACGAGCTGCGTCAGCTTCTCCGCCTGTCCGTCCTGCCAGATGCGGTGGATGTTGTCCACGCACAGATTTACCTTGCTGTTCGGGTCGTCCGGCAGATCGGGGTTGATCACCCGCTGATCGAGGCCCAGCTTGCGCCCGTCCGAGGTGATTTTCAGCATATTGTCCTCCGTGGGAGCAATCGCGCCGGAATGTACCTTGGCGGCGCGTTCGGACAGCTCCTGCACCATCTGCTGTTGCAGTGCCGTGGGCTGACTGACCTCGTTGTGGTAGACAGGCGTAGGCGTGGGAAGGTTTAGCTGATCGGCGGTCTTGATGTCCGCTGCCTCCCGAAACAGGTTCATCAGCTCCGGCAGATTGAAGAACTTGGCAAAGCGCGTCCTCGCCCGGTAGCCTGTCCCCTCCGGGGCAAGCTCGATGGCGGTGGTGGTTTCTCCAAAGGCGGAGGCCCAGCAATCGAAGTGGGTCAGGCTGTTGCGCTTGAGCATATCGTGCTGCAAATACCGCATCATGGTATACAATTCCGTCATGGAATTTGAGATGGGCGTACCCGTGGCAAAGGTAACGCCCTTGCCGTGGGTAAGCTCGTCGATATAGCGGCATTTGAGCAGCATATCCGAAGACTTCTGGGCGTCGGTGGTGGAAAGCCCCGCCACGTTTCGCATTTTTGTGTAAAGGAACAGGTTTTTGAAGCTGTGCGCCTCGTCCACATACAGCCGGTCTACGCCCAGCTGTTCAAAGGTCACAACGTCGTCCTTGCGGGCGGCGTCATGGAGCTTTTGCAGCTTGGTTCCCAGATTTTTCTTGGTGCGCTCCAGCTCCTTGATGGTAAAGCGCTCGGCGCGGCTGGCCTTGAGTTCTGCAATGCCGTCCTCGATCTCCCATATCTGCTCCTGCAAGAGCCGTTCCTGCCGCTCTCTGGATACGGGGATGCGCTCAAACTGGCTGTGGCCGATGATAACGGCGTCATAGTCGCCGGTGGCGATGCGGGCGCAGAACTTCTTGCGGTTACGTGTCTCAAAGTCCTTTTTGGTAGCCACAAGGATATTGGCGGAGGGGTAGAGCCGCAGGAACTCCGAGGCCCACTGCTCCGTCAGGTGGTTCGGTACGGCAAAAAGGGATTTCTGGCACAGGCCGAGGCGCTTGCCCTCCATGGCGGCGGCGATCATCTCAAAGGTCTTGCCCGCGCCCACCTCATGGGCAAGGAGCGTGTTGCCGCCGTAGAGGTCGTGGGCGATGGCGTTTCGCTGATGCTCCCGCAGGGTGATCTCAGGATTCATGCCCGGAAAAATCAGGTGCCTGCCGTCATATTCCCGGGGACGGGTGGAATTGAAGCGCTCATTGTAGAGCTGCACCAGCTCCCGCCGCCTGTCGGGGTCGCGCCAGATCCAGTCACGGAACGCCTCCTTGATGGCCTGCTGCTTCTGCTGGGCGAGGGTGGTTTCCTTGCTGTTGAGGACGCGCTTTTCCTTGCCGTCCGCGTCCCTTACGGTGTCGTAGATGCGCACGTCCCGCAGGTTCAGCGTATCTTCAAGGATTTTATAGGCATTGGCGCAGTCGGTGCCGTAGGTCATGCGGGCGTTGATGTCGTTGTAGGGGATGCTGTTCTTGCCGGAGATGTTCCACTCCGCCGTGAACTCCGAGTAGTTGACCTCCAAGGAGCGGCGGGCATACAGAGGCGGCTCCAGCAGCTCGAACATGAACTGCTGAATGTACTTCTTGTCGATCCACGTTGCGCCGAGACGCACCTCGATCTCCGAAGCGTCAAGGTCTTTGGGCTGTGCGGCGCGCAATGCCTCCACGTTGGGCAGATAGCCGGGGCTGTCAACGGCGGCGTTCTCCGCCTCCCGCAGCTTCTGCCGGACGTTGCCGGAGAGGTATTCGTCCGCCGTCTGCCAGTCGCCGTACACAGGGTCGAGGAAGATGACGCCGTTCAGCTCGTCGATGATGTCGTCCTCACTCTTGCCGGTGAGCTGGGACATATACGCCATATCCACGCGGGCTTTTTCCCCGATGGACAGGGCGAGGGCTTCTGCGGCGGTGTCCACGCTGGTGACGGACTGCCGCTGCCGGATGGTGCGCTTGGTGAACATATCCGCCTTGCCCTTGAGCTTTGTCTTGTCCTCATCGTCCAGCATTTCAAGGGAGCAGAGCAGGTAGTAGGAGCTGTCGTCTGCAAAGGCGAGAGCGTTGCCCCGGCTGTTGATGAGGCCGTATTTTTCGGTGAAGCGGTCATAGAGGCGGTTGAGCTTCTGCTGTTCGGCGCGGATGGAAAGATCGTCGGATTCCCACATCTGGAGGTCGATGAGCCGGTGAACGCAGTCCCGCAGCTCTGCCATTCCCTTCACGCGCTCCTTTGCGGTGGCGTTCAGGTTGGGCTTGACCATGACGGAGTTCTCCCGGTAGTACACCTCACCGTCCACCACGGCATAGCTGTAATTCTTCACGTTGGGGTCTGCGGGAATGGTATCCTGTATGGTTTCGTTCTCACCGAGATCCGGCAACTCTGCGGCTTCGTACTTGCCGCCGATATTCTGAATGGCGTATCTAAGCTGCGTGGCAAGGTCCAAATCCTCATACGGTTCCACGGTAAAATCCTGCCTGCCGTACTGCGTGCTTTCCGAGGTCTGCCGCCCCAGCACCATCTCCGGGTGGTCGATGAAATACTGATTGATAGAGAATCCGTCCTCATTTTCGCCCAAATGCACCCAATCCGGCTCAATGTCAATAGGACGATCTCTTTTCTGCAAAAAGAGGATGTCCGACACAACCTCCGTACCGGCGTTGGCCTTGAAGGCGTTGTTGGGCAGGCGGATCGCACCCAGCAGCTCCGCCCGCTGCGCGATGTACTTACGGACTTCGGGAGACTGCTTATCCATGGTGTAGCGGGAGGTCACGAACGCAATCACGCCGCCGGGTCGAACTTGGTCGAGCGTCTTGGCAAAAAAGTAGTCGTGAATGGAAAAACCGAGCTTGTTGTAAGCCCGGTCGTTGACCTGATACTGGCCAAAGGGGACATTGCCGATGGCAAGGTCGAAGAAATCCCGCCTGTCGGTGGTTTCAAAGCCTGCCACGGTAATGTCCGCCTTGGGGTAAAGCTGCTTGGCAATGCGCCCGGTGATGCTGTCCAGTTCCACGCCGTAGAGCTTGCTGCCCTGCATCTGCTCCGGCAGCAGGCCAAAGAAGTTACCCACGCCCATAGATGGCTCCAGAATGTTGCCAGTCTGGAAGCCCATATTGCCGACCGCTTCATAGATGGCCTTGATAACCGTGGGGCTGGTGTAGTGGGCGTTCAGGGTAGATGCTCTGGCCGCGGCGTATTCCTCCGGGGAAAGTGTGGCGTACAGCTCCGCAAACTCGTCTGACCAATTTGGCTTATTTTCATCGAACGCATCTGCCAAACCGCCCCAGCCCACATAGCGGGAGAGGATTTCCTGCTGTTCCGGGCTGGCCTGCAAGCCCTCAAACTCCAGCTCCTTCAGGAGATTGATTGCCGCCATATTCGCCCGGAACTTGGCCTTTGCGCCGCCTGTGCCGAGATCATCGTCCAAAATGCGGAAATTCTCCGCAGGCGGCAGCGGTGCGGGCGGGTCAATCTCCGGCTCGTCAAAACGCAGAGTGCGAATCTCCACATCATAGGGGAGGTTGTTTTTGTCACCGGGATATACCGCCACGGTTTCCTCGGTGTAGGTGTGGTTTGGTTCTTTTTCGGGGACAGCCGTATTCTCTGCGGCGGTCTTTTCCGGCTGCGGATACCGCTCCATGAGCCGTGCGAAGCTCTCCCTGCTCTCCGCACGGGAGATGGGATAGAAAAGCGTCGGGTCGCTGAGGGTAATATCAAAGACGCCGATGCTCTCGATGATATAGGGCTTGCCGTTTTCCAGATACACCGTATCCCCTACGGAATACGGGAATGGCTGCGGGGAGGGAGCCGCTTCGGGAGTTTCTGTAACTGCTTCCTCTGGTTCATGCCAGCGGTGCTGATCCACATCCTCATCCGAAACATGGATGAGGTCGCTGAAATCGAGGTTTTCCAGCTCGTTGGCAATAAGCTCCTGCAAAGAGCCGTACTGCCGGGTTTCCAGATGCTCGTCATCCAGATAGCGCTCCAGCCGGTAATTCACAAGGTCGATGTTCACCTGAATGGGAATCTCATCGTCGGTGACGGTGGTGTAGGCGACGCCGATTTTCGTGGGGTCGCTGAAATCCGCCTCTGAGCCGTATTCGCTCCGGCAGAAGTCAGAAATCAGCCCCTTTGCACGCTCTAAAAGCGCCTGCTCCGCCTGTCCTTGCAGCTCCAGCCGGTACGCCTCCGCCTGCCATTCGCTTGTAAATTCCTCGGTCACGCCGTCCGCGTCCACATAGTAGCCGTGGGTTTCGTCGTCCCACACGGCGTACAGGGTACGGAAGCCCCGGTCAAGGCTTACCACATGGAAACGGTCTGCGGGGATAATGGCTTCTGCGGTCAACTCACGTCCCTCACGTCCCGCTACCTCTGCGTGCGCCCGATCATCCGGGTAATCGCCGTAGATGCGCAGATACCTTTTCGTCTGCTGGTCATAGATGGCAGCGCCGTCGTAGGCGAAGCCGTCACGTTCCATGGTGCCGTCCACATAACCCTGCGCCGCCGCTTCCGCCTCTTGCAGCGTCTGGTAATCCAGCTTTTCATCAAAGCCGTTTTCCATGTGATGATATACAACCACCTGATATGGCGGGGCCATCCGTTCGGCATACTCGTCGATGGCCTCTTTTGTCAGCCATTCCGGTTTTTCCGGCAGGGCGTCGTACAGTTCCCGCAGCTTGGCGATCTGTGCGTGGACATTGCCCGCCCACAGGTGCTTTTCCGCACGAGCGCCAGCGCCTAAGAAGTATTCGCAGTCTGCCCGCAGCCTGTCCAGCAGCCGGTATTCCTGACTGTGATCCGCGATTGCCTCCTGTTGCTGGGCAATCCGCTCCACATCCGCCATGACCTGCCGTATGAAGGGGCTGTTGCGATTAGCTTCCGCATCCACAACCTGCCCATTTACAATACCGCGTTCAGCAAGCGCTTCCCGGATGGCGATGGGGTCAATATTGTCAAAGTTGTCCTGTTCCTGCTCGGTGTAGAAGATATCGGATTGAATGAGCTGCGCAATGCGCCGCTGCACCTTCGCCCATGACAGCGTGACCGGCTCGGAATTGCCCACGGAGATTTGCAGCGGCTTGGAGCTGTCGCCTACGCCGTATTCCGCTGCCAGCCATGCGGCGGTGTCCCGGTCGCGGGCGTGAGCCTTCATATAGCGGACAACTGCGTGCTTGCTTTCAATCCTGCCGTTCCACTGCTGCAAGGCCGCGTCAATGTCCTCCTGCGTCACCTTGTAGGGCGAGGGGGTTATCGTGGTCGCCAGCGTGGGATACAGCTCGTCCAAAAGCTCCTGATGCAGCCGGTTGTGGAACGCGGGCATATCGAAATAGAGCCGTGTGAGCTGCAAATCGCCGGATTCCATGACAATACGCCGGATGGCGGCAGCGCCCTCCAGATAGGCGTTCTCCCGGTCAGAGTTGTGGCAGGCGTTGAGGAAAGCATCATCCGCGACAAGCGCGTTGCCCACGGTCAGCTTATACCCCTCAAACAGCTCTGCCACCGTGGGCTGTGGCTGCTCTGCGGCAGGATCGCGGAATACCCTCGTACCGTCTGCGCCAAACTCGGCTTCGTATGCGTCAATGGCGGCTTCTGCTTCATGGTCGATAGAGCGCAGAGTGTAAATGTGGCGCTCACCTCTAAAGTCTGGCGCTTCGGCAATCGTCACATCATACTTATCGCGCAATTTCTCTACATACATCTCTAAATTGTGCGACGGAACACCGCACATGGCAACACGGCCAGCGCCGGGTATCGCTCTTGTGGTAAGGTTGAGGTCAAGCAGCTCCACCGCCTGTTTTGCGTCCTCGCCGTACATCTCGAAGAAATCGCCCACCTGAAACAGCACGATGTCGTCCGGATGGGCTTCCTTGATGGCATTGTAGTCGGTCTGCGCCGTGCGCTCCGCTTCCTTTTCCCGCTGAAGCTGGGCGTACCGCTCCTTTTCCCTTGGGGAGAGGAAGCGGTCCTTCTGAATGAGGCTGTCAATCCTTGCGGCCACCTTCGTCCAGCTCAGCTCCACATTGGCGCAGTCTGCCTTTTTCAGCGTAATGCCTTTTGCACTATGATCTTCATAGCTGCCGCTTGCTCCGGATACAGCATGGGTATGACCTCCTGTGCCATACTCATCTTTAAGAAAAGCTGCCTTTTCCTTGCCGGTGTGGTCGGCGGTGAAGTATTCGTAGATTCTGCCATTGCCGCCCTCCACACCGCTGCCGCGATCCAGCGCGTGGTCAATCTCGTCCTCCGTGATGAAGCGCCCCAGCTCCGGCACGGCGGCCATTTCGGAGGAATACTCCCTGCGGGGCAAAGGCAGCTCCCGCAGGCTCTGCCAGATGTTCTCCAGCTTGTGGTAATGGAAGCGCAGCAGGCCTCTGTCCTGTTCATGGGCGGCGTAAAACTGCGCGAACTCGCCGGAGAGCGTGTCGCGGAAGGAAGAATCCGTCAGGCGTTCGGCAAGGCGCTCCGTTTCATCAGGAAATCCGCCGCCCCGCAGCGTATCCATGCAGGAGAGATAGCCCTGTTCCCGTGCCTCGTCGCTGAGATCGTGTTTCAGATACCAGAGGGCTTGGGCAAGCTGCATCCGCTCATGCTGCCCTGCCTCGGCAAGCTCTACATTGGAGGCATACGCGCCGCTGTCCATAAGCTGGGAAATGCGCACGGCGGCGTCCTGCCATGCGATTACCTGCGCGCTGCGCACATACTCCGCGCTCCTGCCGGGGGCGATGTGGATGCCGTCAGCGGCATACCACGCGGAAAGCTCGCCCTCCGGCGTCTTAAAGCCGTTGCCGCCGTGGAAGGTGTTTTGCAGCAGCGCGGCAATGTCCTCCGCAGACTTCTGCTTCTGGAACGCGGCGGCAATGACCATGCGGGTATCGTCCTCGTTGCCGCCCAGCCGCAGCACATGGTCAAGCTGCGCCTGAGAAACGGAAAAAGCGAAGGGCGTCTGTGCGCTCTCCGCTTCTTCTATGGCTGTAATCTGTTCCGCTTCGGTGGGGAAAAAGGATAGCTGGCCGCCCCGTGCGGGGTGCTCTGTTATGCGTAGATCAGCTCGCTGAGGATGATCTCCTCGGCCTGCGCCTTGCAGGTGTTCATCAAGCCCACCCATTTCATGGGATCGCTGGCTTTCAGCGCTTCCGTCGCTCCGGCCTCCGCCGCCAGCTCCGGCATCATCTGCTCTAAGCGGCTCTGCGCTGCCTGCTCGATCTCCAGCAGGTGCGGAAACAGAGTCTCCTCCAAGATCATCTGGTTCCAGAGAATGGGACGATGCTCCTTCAGGTACTTCTGGCGCATCCGCCCGTACTTGCCGAGGGGCTGCTCCGGCACCTCGATCTTCAGGTCGGGAATCAGGTAATCTCCGTTCCTCGTGTAAGTCAGGTTGTTCTCCATGCTCTGCCGTCCTTTCCGCGCTGTGTTCGCGCTCATAATTTCGTATGGTGACTTCGATCTGCCGCAAAACCTGTTCATTGATCTCGCTGACCGCCGTGCCGAGTGCCGCTACCGTGCGGGGGGTGTTGAAATCAAAGATGCTGAAAAAATCCTCGTGTTCAAAGTGATCCTCCGGCTGCATCCCGCAGCGGGACATGAGGGAGTAGGTGATGCTGACCGCCGCGGCGTTTTTGAACGCCACCTCGATGTTGTAATCATCATACTCCTCCAGATAGGAATCCGCAACGATGCCGAGGATGTCGCGGGAATGGTCGCGCCAGTATTCCGCAGCAAGCTGAGAAGCGACGCTCTCGAACTGCTCCGCAAGGCCGTTTTTGCCGGAAACGCTGTAATTACGCTCCAGCATGGCGCTCACGCTGTCGGTATGCGCGTCTTTCAGCTCCCACAAGTTGACGCGGCGGGCGTTTTCCTTGCCGCCGGTGTCGGAAACGTCAAAGACGTATTTGAGCCGCGGCTTGTAGCCGGTAGCGTCGATGAGGGCGATGCCCGTGCTGCCGCGCCGGACATAGCGCCCCATCTTCTCGTTCCAGAAGTCGTACTCCGCGCAGGCGGTGGCCTCCGGGCGCTGCATATAAATCATGAGCTGCTCGTTGTAGGGGTATTTATACAGCCTTGCGGCGGTGGTCAGGAACGCCGTCCACGCCAGATGGCTGCCGGTGATCTGCCGCGCGGTGCGCTCCGCCTGCTCCGCGTAGGCTTGCAGTTTGTTGGGCATAAGCTAAATCCTCCTCTCGTGGTTTTCTGGTGAAGCCGTTTCTTTTCGCCGCCTCGCTCGACGCCTGTTTCCGTTTCTTGCTGTACGGCGCGGTCAGGTGGAAGGACAAGCGCCCCTTGCGGATAGTGAACTCCATACAGCCCGTGTCGGGGTCTGCGTCCAGTTGACAGCACTCTGCGGGGTGATGTGCGGCATAGGCGGCAAGACGGTTTTTAAGGTCGGTATTGTGGGTGCGGATATGGATAAGGGAATCTTTTTCGTCAAATACGATTTCCGTGATTTTCTGCGCTTTTGTCAGTCCTGTTCTCATAAATGGCCTTTCTGCGTCTCCTACGCGAAGCAGGCGCGATTTTGGGGTATTTTCTCCGGCTCATGACTTGGGAAAAACGGCGATTTTCAAACTGAAACGCGCCGGATGATACATTCCTCATCCGGCGCGCTCCCAGCGGCGAATCTGCGATTTTTCCGGCTCTTGACCGTAAAACAGTCAGCTTTGCTCAGAGGTCAAAATCCGGCGTCAGGTCAAGGGCGGCGTACTCCGCGTCGGTAATGCCCCGCAGCTTTGCGAGGGCGCTGTCCGTCAGCTCCCGCAGCTCGGCCTCCTCCGCGTCCAGATACCCCCACATTTCTGTGAGATCCGCAATCAGCCCCTCGCGGGTGCCGTCTGCGTTGTAGATGCTCATGAGGTTGATTTCTTCATGGGTAAATGGGTTGTTTTTCATATCAAAGCTCTCTTTCCGCGCTCCGTTTGGGCGCTGTCTTGTTTTTCGACTGCTCCGGCGTCCTTTCCCTGAGCTTCTCCAGAACGGAGGGCTTCTTCTGCTCACGGTGGGAGGCCGCAGCCAGCTCCGTCAGGGAGATGGAAAAGCCCGCCTTGACCTGCGCCTCAAGATCGGCCACGGTGGGCTGTTTGGGGCCGTTGTTCAAGATGCCGTCTATCATACCGTAGTCGTCCTCCAGCAGCATCTCCGCGTTTTTGAGGTAGTTCTCCGGCTTGAGGAAATTGGGAAGCTCCCGGAAGCCGATGCTGTCAACGTAATGACAGGATACTACGCCGTTTTGCTTTAGGGCAACGATGTCGCTGACCGACAGGCTGTGTCCCTTGAAATCCGCAGGATGATCCACATTGAACCGCTGATAAATCATATCCAGATTGGTTCTGGCATTCCCATAATCCATAAACCCGCCGGTGTAGATCGCGTCGTAGCCGCCGCGCTCCGGCGTGACGCCCTTGCTCTGCAAGTAGTCATAGTTCATGAAGCGGTAAGCGTCCAATTCACCGCCGCGCCGGATCTGGTAAATGAGGAAAGCGTCCTGCGGGTTTTCCAGAAACAGCTTCTCCGTGTCCGCCTGCTCGCTCAGCGTCACAACGCCGCGCACCGCGTCCCATTCCTCGCGCTCCACGCCGAACACGCCGGTGTGGGAGGAAATGTCCTCAGCGTCCAGCGCCATGGCCTCGGTGCTGTCGGCATAGAGCAGGAACACGGGAACGTCCTGCATGAACAGCTCCATGGCGCGCTCCTTGGTCAGCGGCAGCATAGCATTGCCGTCCGTGTAGCCGTACTGATACATTTCCAAAAAGCCGATGCCGGTATCCGGCATGGGATAGCCTTGCTCCAGCTCCGGCAGGGGCGGCAGCTCATCCTCAACATTCGGCGTTTCTGTTTCAATCTCCGGCTGCGGCTCCTCCTTTGCCCGCCATTCCTGACGGAACAGGCCGTTGAAGCGTTCCAGAAGCCCATGGGAGCCGTCGTCGATGCCGATCTCGTCTGCCAGCTTGACGAAATCCTCCAGCTCCTTCCGCAGCTCTGCGCCCTCTCCGGCAAGCAGCCTGTCCGCAACCGAAGCCGCTGTGGGTCCTTCTGCGCTGTCGGGAACGTTCAGACCCCGGCGCAGGAACGCCGCGTAGTCGGCGGCGAAGGCCAGCGCGTCGGCGCGGGAGGGCGGGATGGTGACAAGCTCGTATTCCGTGTCCTTGGGAAGCTCGATGCCGCGCTCCTTGCAAACCTCCGCGAAGTGCTTCTCTACATCCGTGATGATGCCGTTTGCGGTTTTGCTGATGGTGTCCAGACTGGCACGGAACTCCGGCAGCTCGGCGTTTTTTGACCACGTTGCCACATAGCCGAAGCTGTTCGCGCCAGTTTCAACGCCGAAGTAGGCGCAGACCATAAAGGAGATGCTTTCGGCCTCCACCTCCTCGGTATTGCGGCTCTTATGCCTGCGCTCCTCTGGCTGCTGCAAGCCGTAATTGTGGAGCTTGGCGTGGGCGATCTCATGGACGGCGGCGGATACCGTCTGCACCTCGCTCATGCCCTCCCGCAGCGTGATTCTCTGGGATTTGGGACTGAAATAGCCGTCCATCTCTGCGGACAGCGGCTTGAACTCCACCGGTACGGGAGCGGAGCGGCGCAGTGCCTCCATGAACGCCTCATAATTCTCCACGCTGCCGGTCAGGTTGGCGACGGGACTGGCCACGCGCTCCGGCAGGGGCTTTCCGTCCGTCTGGGCGTAGTCGAATACCTTGACCGGGCGGAACATGGGGATTTCAATTTCCTTTTCCTCGGTGACAATTTTGCCGTCCGCGTCCAGAATTGGCAGTTTTGTGTCCGGGTCGAGCTTTTCCTGCTCGATTTTCTTCTTATACGGCGTAGGCGCGATGATGGTGATGCCCTTCTCGCCCCGCAGCACATGGCGGGAGAACTTGTCCCGCCAGCGGTTGTAGCCCGCCACAAAGGTGGCGTCCGGGCGCTGCAAGTGGATGAGCGCCTGATTGTTGAGGGAATAATTGTGGAACCGGCTCATGGTGCGCAGGTAATTGCGGTACTTTTCCATATCGCCGGATTCAAAGATGTCGCGGATGCCCGCCTCGATGCGGTCGGTGATCTCCTTGAGCTGTTCTCTGTTTTTACCGGGCTTCTCTGGCATTTTAGCCTCCTTTCATCAGGTCGATACGCAGGAGCTGAAGCCCCCGCGAAAGATATTCCCGTAAATCCGTTTTTCCGCAGAGATAGCGGATGTCGCCTGCCTTGTCCTGCTCACGCAGCGTCCACAGGTCCACCGCCCACCGGACAAAAACCGCGTCCGGCGCGTTGAAGGGCTTTTTGCGGCGAAGATAGAGGCTGTGCCGCCCCAGCACCATGATCGTGCAGATGGTATTGACCACATCGAGAGAACATTCGTTGAGAACGGCGATCCTCCGTTCATACGAGGCCGCTTCCAGCAGCTCGCGCAGTGCAGGCTTGGCATTTTCAATCAATGCCGGATAATCCACTCTTGTCGGATACTGAGATTTTCGTGTCATAGGCACTTCCTTTCATTTCATGGGCTGTTTACCCCTAAAATGGCAGCGCCCGCGCAGGGGTAGGCTTTCCTGTGCGGGCGCTCGGTTCTTATTCGTTTTCGGAGTATATACTCCTTGCGGGCGGCGTATATCCGGCGTTTTTGGCGCGTTCGCTGGCGGCTCTGCGCCGCTCGTCGCTGAACGGCTCCCGGACGCTGACGCAGTTTTTCGGCACGGCGTAGCTGACCGCTCCGGCATGGACGGCCTTATCCGGGTACACCTTGTCCGGGTATTTCTCCGCAAGGCGCTTGAGCTTGCGCTTCAGCTTGGGGTCGTGGGTGTAGATGCTGGCGGTGGATTCTTCCTCGTTGTAGAGGATGATACTTTCCTGCTCCAGCTTGGAGAGCTTCATGTCCTCGCCCCCTTGTCAAATTCCAAACGGAAGCGGACGCTCTCGCCGGTATCCTCCAGCACGGCGGTGGCATCGTAGGTGCCGCCGGTCTTTTCGGAATAAAGGCTCGTGAGCTTCACCCGCCCCTCTGTCAGCAGCGCGGCGGCGATCTTCTTTGTCAGGGCGACGTGCTTTGCGGCAAAGAACCTGTTGTCCCGCCACAGCCCGAAGCGGCAGTCGTTTTTCTCGCAGAAGAAGCCCTTTTTGCTCTCGCTGACCTCGCCGCCGCAGCGGGGGCATTTGCCGATGATCTCCCGGCCGGAGGGGAACAACACCTCCGCGCCGGAGATGACCTGATAGGTTTTCACCAGCTCGGTGAGCATATCCGCAATGCCGGTCATGAACTCGTCCGGGGAAAGCTCGCCGCGCTCCACCTGCTGCAAGCGGTATTCCCATTCGGCGGTGAGAAGCGGGGACTGTAACTGCTCCGGCAGCACGGTGATGAGGGAAACGCCGGTATGGGCAGGCACAAGGCTGACGGCCTTCTTCGCCCGCTTGCGCTCCACAAAGCCTGTGGCTACCAGCTTTTCGATGATGGCGGCGCGGGTGGCGGGCGTTCCCAGCCCCTTTCGTTCCGCTTCTTCCGGCATATCTTCCTTTCCGGCAGTCTCCATGGCGGAGAGCAGCGTATCCTCCGTATAATGCTTGGGCGGTGTGGTCTTGCCCTCCTTTACGGCAGCTTCGGCGCACTCCAACACCTGCCCCTCCGACAGCTCCGGCAGCGCGGCGTCCCGCTTTTCCTGCGTGAGATACTGCTTCCAGCCTGGAACGAGGGTGGTTCTGCCCTTGACGGTGAATACAGCGCCGCCGCACTCCAGCGTAACGGCAGTTTCCGCATAGCGGTGGGCGTCGCTGACCGCCCGGAGAAGCTGACCTGCCACAAGGCGCAAAATCTCGCGCTCGCCCAGCGGCAGGACGGAGGTATCCGCCTTGACCGCGCTGGCGGTGGGGAGAATGGCATGGTGGTCGCTGACCTTGCGGCTGTCGCAGACCTGCTTTGCGTTTACGCCCTCCGGTGCGGTGGTTTCACAGATGGCGGCGGCAACGGCCACAAGCTCCGGCACAGAGGGTTCCAGATCGTCTGTGAGGAAGCGGCTGTCCGTGCGGGGATAGGTGCAGAGCTTCTTTTCATAGAGCGCCTGCAAGTAGTCGAGGGTTTGCTGGGCGGTATAGCCGAGGCTGCGGTTGGCCTCCCGCTGGAGGGCGGTCAGGTCGTAGAGCCGGGGCGCGTTCTCCGTTTTCTCTGTGCGCTGCACCGCCTTGACCGTGACCGGCTGACCGGCGCAGGCGGCGGCAAGACCGTCCACCTCCGCTTTCTCTTTGAACTTTTCGGACACGGCGGCAAAATCGCCGCAGCGAAGATTTACCGTGTAAAAGGCTTCCGGGCGGAACGCCCCGATCTCCGCCTCCCGCTGGACGATGAGTGCCAGCGTGGGGGTCATGACGCGCCCAACATTCAGGGTGCGGTGGTAGAGTACGGAAAACAGGCGCGTGGCGTTGATGCCCACCAGCCAGTCCGCGCGGGCGCGGCAGAGGGCAGACTGGTGCAGCCCGTCGTATTCCCGTCCCGGACGAAGGTCCGCAAAGCCCTTTCGGATGGCCTCGTCCTCTATGGAGGAGATCCACAGCCGCTTCATGGTTTTCGTGCAGCCCGCCATATAGTAGACGGTGCGGAAGATCAGCTCCCCCTCGCGCCCTGCGTCGCAGGCGTTGACGACCTCGGATACGTCCTCCCGGCGCATGAGGTCCCGCAGCAGCTCGAATTGCCTGGATTTGTCCGCTTTCAGCGTGAAGCGCCAGCTTGCGGGCAGGATGGGCAGATCGTCATAGCGCCACTTGGCGTACTTTTCATCGTACACGTCCGCGCCCGCCAGCTCCGCCAGATGCCCAAAGCACCAGCTTACAAGGTAGCCGTTTCCCGAAAGATAGCCGTCGTTGCGTTTGGTCGCGCCCAACACGGCGGCGATGGACTGGGCGACGGAGGGCTTTTCCGCGATCACTAATTTATGGTGTGTCATATTCATTTTTCTCCTTTTCTGCATAGCAAAAAGCAGCCCCGAAGGACTGCTTTTCGTGTCTGTTTTTCTAATCGTATATGGGTCAGGGCCGTTCAAGGCACCGCTTCCGGTATCGCTCGGCAGCCTCGACAAAGGCTTTGCGCTCGGCGTCGGTTGGGTCCCGTGTTCCATCCAAAAGGCGGCACTGTTCATAGCTTTCCACCGCGCCGATCAGCCTGTCCAACAGCGCCTCCGGCGTGAGGCAAATCTCAGCGGTGTCCCAATTTTCACGCCTGTCATCCCATGTGAGGTAGGTACAGCCGTGCCGGGTCGGCACCACCTCCACGCCGGTATCTTCTGTAAGGTGCTCCCTGAATGCCTCCAGCACCCGTTCAAAGCTCAGCATCCGTATCACATCCTTTTCCGCTGCATTTGGTCTTTCATGGGTACATTGTAGCATCGGTGGGAGAATGCGGCAAGGGTCGGGGGCCTAACGCTCCGGCGCTTTTGCCCGCAGCTTCTCCCGCAGGTCGGTGTCACGGTAGCAGGGGCGGAGGCAGACGGTGCCGTAACGGGAACAGCCGTAGCAGAAATGTCCCTCCGGGGCGGGGGTGCGCGGCGTTTCCTCCTTTCCCGGATAGGGGCGCTGCATCATCAGCCGCTCCAGCGGGTTTTTGGTGAACAGGGTCATGCATCCGCGCCCTCCATTTCCTCCGGCTCGTCCGCATCGTCCTCGTTTTCATATTCCTCATCTTCATCCTCATCGCCGTAGTCGTAATCGTCCAAGTCTACAGGTCCCTTTGTGTCGGGCTTTTTCTTACGGAGCTTGAACCAGTACAGCGCGCCGCCGCCCGCCATCAGGAGCAGCAGCACAATCACAACAAGACCGCTGCCGGACTTCTTTTCGCCGCCGTCCTTGTCGGGGCTGTCGCTCGTATCCGGCGTCGGGTCGGGCTCCGGCGTCTTTTCCGCGGCCTTTTCCTTTCCCATGCACTCCGTCATATTGGTCTTGCACACCTCGCAGGCGGTGTTGACCGCACCTGCCTCGCACTTATCCTTGCAGGAGCAGACGGGGGCGGAATCCTCGTCGATGAGTGCAAGCAGGTCACTTTCGTCCACAAGGTTCAAAAAGTAGGTTTCATACTGATCTCCGTCCTCGTCCAGCGGCTTATCGTAGTCGATCACCAGATAGAGGGTATGGCCGTTGCGGGTTTCCACCGCGATGAACTGCTTGTTGGTGTGCTTGTCATAGAGCAGGTCGCGGGTGACGGCGCTGCCGTTTTGGGAAAAGCCCGTCCCTTTCTCAATGGCGACAGGCGCGGCGGTATCGCTGGGTTCCTGTGCTTTCGCCGGCTCGGCGGCGGGCGTCTGTGCCGCAGCGGGCTTTCCCGTGCTGCCGGAGGTGCTGGAGGGCTTTCCTGCACCGGTATTGCTGCCGGTATTGCCGCTGCTGCCGGTATTGCCGGAGGGCTGCTTCCTGCAATCGCAGTCTGCGGGACAATGGGTGCTGTGCTGCTCCGGTGTGGGGCTGGGCGCAGGCGTTTCCTTTTCATAGAAGGGGTTGGCGATCACCAGATAGCCCGTGCGGTTACCTGCGTTGTCCACGCCCATGATGTAAAAGTGGGAATCCCGCGTGTTTTTGTCAATGCGGACGCTGAACTCGCCGTTTTGCAGGGTGGTATAAAGCTCATCGTTCACATAGACTCCGGCTATGCCGGAGAGGGTGTCGGCGGCCTCCACACGCAGCAGCGTACCGTTGATGCCCGCCCGCAGCCGGGGCGCTTCAAAGTCCATACAGGATACGGTCAGCTCCTTTTTATGCTCCATGCCGTAGGGGTCAGTGATAAAGATAAACACGGTACCGTTGTCCGGCACCGTGTAGCGGGCGCGGCCGTCGTGGGCAAGCTGTTCCGTCAGGTCTGTCCTTTCGGCGGTTTCCCGCAGCGCCGCCTCTACCTTCTGCCAGCCTGCGTTGTTTTTGTCCCTGATGCGGACCGTGACCGTCACCGGCGCGTTGTGCCAGCCTGCCGGAATATCCGCATCCAGCGCGTATTCCGCCTCCGGCTGCGGCGTTTCCGTCGTTTCAGGCGGCGCGGGAGCCGGTTCCTGTGTGTCCGGCCCTTGCTCTGCCGGAGGGGGCTCCGGCGTTTCTTCGGGCGTGGCGGGAAGCTCGGCCTCCACGATCTCCGGCGTGCTTTCCGGCGCATCGCCTGCCGGGGCGTCCTCCATATCCGTCGCCATGGCCATGCCGGACATGGTGAGGAACATCAGGGCAAGGCAAAGGACGGCGGCAACTCCGCGCAGCAGCCGGTTGTTATTCTTCTTCATGCACATAGTCCGTATCCTCCTTGGTATTAGGTGTGATAAAGGGTGCACCGCCCCTTTTGAGCTGTGTGAGGAACTGCGCCAGCTCCTCCATGCTCATGCCGGTGGCGCGGGCAAGGCCGATGATGTCGGTATTCTCCAGCTCGACGATGCTCTCGTCAAGCTCCCGGTTGCGGGAGCGGAGGGCGGCGATCTTTTCATCGTTTTTCGCCCGTTCAGCCTTGAGCTTTATAATCTTAGGGTTCATTTTTTTCTCCTTTCAGTGAGATCAGGGCGCAGGTACGCGCCCGTAGGCAAGGAAGTGGGATTGCCAGTAGCTTGAAGCAAGGCTTGTGTACTGGATGGGGTCGCCGCAGTGAAGCATCATATCATTGCCGACGTAAATGCCCACATGGGATGCGCCCGCCGTGTCGTAGGTGCCTTGGAAGAACACCAGATCGCCGGGGCGCAGGTTGGCGGCGGATACCCTTGTGCAGATGCCCAGCAGCCCCGAAGCGCCCAGCCGCCCGAAGCTCCAGCCCACGCCGCAGTTGTTGTAGACATAGCTGACGAAGCCGGAGCAGTCGAACGAAGTAGCGGGAGAGCTGCCGCCCCAGACGTAGGGGTAGCCGAGATACTTCTCCGCCTCCTTGATGATG
>OGNQ01001347.1_pt1 | contig 17468 bp, 16 predicted proteins | sample 1573481 | NCBI WGS metagenome assembly OGNQ01 (sample SAMEA2581920, study PRJEB24529) | metagenome | biome: Human gut stool | place: China | collected 2011 | reverse complement strand
GGAGGCGAGCCACAGGTCGTTGAGCTCGGCGCGCGACAGGCGGCCGTGGCGCTCTATGGTTTCAAGCAGCCAGATATATTTGTTCAGCAGGTTGCGCGACATTTCTGGCTATTTGTTTCTTTTGATTAAGAATGCCAGACCTGCCACGGTGAGTGCTGCGTTGATGAGCAGCAGCTCGAAGCCTATCTGATAGCCGTTGAACCATGCCTCGCTGTTTTTCTGAAGCACGAGGCTGATGAGGGGAGCTGCGATGCAGACCACTGGGACAAGTTTGTCGTTGACGGGCTTCTTGCATGCCATGCCAAACACAAACATACCGAGAATCGGACCGTAGGTGTAGGAGGCAAGCGAGTAGACGGCGTTGATGGCGCTGTCGTTGTTAAGGGCGTTGAACACGATGATGGTGACAATCATCAACACCGACATGGCAACGTGCACTTTCTTACGGGTGCTTGTCAGATGGGCGTCGTCCTTCTTCTTGTCGGCTTGGAGAATGTCGACGGTGAATGAGGTGGTCATGGCCGTGAGGGCGGAGCCGGCGGCGGAGTATGACGCTGCGATGAGGCCGAGGATAAACAGGATGCCGATTATTATCGGGAAGCCGTCGCTCCAGGCAATTGCGCCGAAGAGGGCGTCGGGCTTCTCGGTGTGGATGCCGTTGCGGCCTGCATACATGTAGAGAAGGGTGCCGAGCACGAGAAACAGCCCGATGACGAAGATTTGCATGAAGTTGGCAACAATCATATTCTTCTGTGAGTCGCGGAAGTTCTTGCAGCTCATTGTGCGTTGCATGAGGTCTTGGTCAAGGCCGGTCATGGCTATAAGCATAAACACTCCGGCGAGAAATTGCTTCCAGAAGTAGTGGGCGTCCGATGGATTGTCGAAGAAGAATATCTGGCTGGTCTTGTCGGCGATAACGGCGCTGGGAAGGTCGGCGATGCCCATGTCGAGGCGGCCGGCGATGACCACAACGCAGCAGATCAGAGAGCCTACAAGGCAGATGGTCTTAAGCGAGTCGGTCCAGATGAGCGACTTGACGCCGCCCTGGTAGGAGTAGAGCCAGATGAGTGCCACGGTGAGAATGACGTTGACGGAGAACGGTATGCCGAACGAATCGAAAACAAGCGACTGGAGCACAACGCAGACAACGAAGAAGCGCACCGACGCGCCGAGCATCTTGGAGATGAAGAAGAACCATGCGCCTGTGCGGTAGCTTGCAAGACCGAAGCGGTTTTCAAGGTAGCCGTAGATGCTGACAAGGTTCATGCGGTAGAACATCGGTATCAGCACAAGCGAGACGAGCAGTGCGCCGACAAAGAAGCCGAGCACCATCTGCATGTAGGAGTAGCCGTTGGCGGCGACGGCGCCGGGGACGGAGATGAATGTGACGCCTGAAATCGGGGCGCCGATCATGGCTATCGCAACAAGATACCACGGCGATTTGCGGTTGCCGGTGAAGAAGCCGGCGTTGTCGGCCTTGCGGCCGGTTATCCATGAGATGACAAACAGCAGTAGGAAATAAAACGCGATTGCCGCGAGGATTATCCAAGGAGTTGACATAAGTTTTTCGGTGTTTTGTTATAAGTGATTGAATTGTTGATTATTCTGCATAAAGAAGATATGGACGGCGCTGTGCCTTGAACTTCTCGACGTCCGACTGCCATGTGGCTTTGATTTCTTCGGCGCTCTTGCCTTCCTTTATCATTTTGCGGATGTCGCCGCGACCTATGAGCAGCTCGAAGAACGGACGGAAGAAGTGGTCGTCAAGATTGAGGTTGCGGTAGGCGTCGATGAGGTATTCGAGGTTTATGCCTTTGGCGATGACTTCTTCGTCCGACAGACCTGACAAGTCAACACCGTAGCACAGCTTGTTGAGTTGTGGCGGATTCTTGGCGCCGCTGATGCTGCGCGGTGTGAACGAGAACGAATAGCCCTTCATGTTGGGATGCCCGTAAATCTGGAATGGCTTCGTCGTGCCGCGCCCGAGGCTGACCGGGGTGGCTTCGAAATAGCACATCGACGGATAAAGATAGATGGCGTGCATGTTGGGGAGGTTGGGCGACGGTGCGATAGGCAGCACGTAGCGGCTCTGATGGGTGTAGCCCTTGCACTTTATCACGGTCAACGGCACTTTCTTGCCGCCCTTGAGCCAGCCTTCGCCGTTTGCCATTGTCGCAATCTCGCCCATTGTGAGGCCGTGCACGATGGGTATCGGAAGGCGTCCTACGCCTGATTCGTATTTCATGTCGAGGATCGGACCGTCGACATACATACCGTTGGGGTTCGGACGGTCGAGAACCATAAACTCCTTGCCGTATTTGACGGCGGCGTTCATAAGGTCGACCATCGTGCAGTAGTAGGTGTAGAACCGCAGGCCTACATCCTGGATGTCGGTGACGATGATGTCGAATTTTGCCATTATTTCCTTCTTGGGCTCGCGTTTGTTGCCGTCGTAGAGAGAGGCGATGGGGATGCCGGTCTTGGGGTCGATGCTGCTCTTCACGTGTTCGCCGGCGTCGGCATTGCCGCGGAAGCCGTGTTCGGGAGAGAAGATTGTTGTGACGTTGACGCCTTTGCGCAGCATGATGTCGAGCACGTGCTCGTTGCCAACCATGCCGGTGTGGTTACTCAGAAGCGCAACGCGCTTGCCTTTCAGCAATGGGATGTATTCACTTGTCTGCTCTGCGCCGACACTGATTGCCGCCTGTGCCGTCAAGGTGCTCATTGCAACCGTCAGGACTGTCAGGATGATTGATTTTAAGGACTTCATAATGGTTTGGTTATGGTTCTTGTGTTTAATCGTTGTGAAAGCTGGGGCTCGGCATAATCGTCAATAGGTGACGTCGTTGTGCGTTCGCTTTGCTTTATCTGTGCAAACATACGCAAAAATCCTCAAAAATTGCGTCTACAAACCTTAAAGATTGTTGATGTGCTGCCCTTTTCCCGTTTTTTATGAAAAATGGCAGGCGGCAAGCTGCACAACCGTTGCAGCTTGCCGCCTGTAGATTGTCAGCCATGCGGCTCTATGCCTCGGCTTCTGTCTGGGCGCGAACGCAGTCAACTACGTTGACGATGTAGTCGCACAGACGCTCGCTCTCGCAGATGATGTCCATATAGTAGATGCCTTCCTCATACGGGTAGATCTTGTGGTTGATGTTGTCCACATTCTCCGAACGGAGGGCATTGCGGTAGTTGTTGATTTCACGCTCTTTGTTGTAGGAAATCATGATATGCTTCTCGTCGGCGTTTTCGATGTCGCGGAGCAGCAGTATCATGTTCTCAAGGGCCTCGGAGGTGTATTTAAACATCGTGTCGATGTTGGCTGAGACTATCTGGTTGAATGTGACTTTTGCCTCGTGCTGGCGCACCATGGTGCGCGCAAGGTTGTTGCAGCTGTCGGCTATGCTCTCTATCTCGCTGACAATGTTGAGCATCGACGAGATACGCATTTTGCCTTCATAGCTCAGTCGGCCGTCGACAACGCGGTTGAGGTAGTTGGCTATCTCTATCTCCATGCGGTCGGAGATTTCCTCATATTTGCCGATGCGCGAAAAAAGCTTGTTGAATTCCTCGGTCTCGGGCTTGATGTGGCGGAGCGACTTGACCATGCCGAACATACGGTTGACGCGGTCGGCGTAGACCTCAATCTCTCGCTGTGCCTGGGCAATGTTGAGCTCGGCGGCGTTGAGCATGCCTCGGGAGATGTATTTGAGCTGGAACTCATCCTCTTCTTTGTGCTTGGGCTTGATGAGGAAGTTGCAGATTTTCACGTAGTATTCGGTCAGCCAAATCATGATGACTACGTTGATAAGGTTGAATATCGTGTGGAAAACCGATAGTCCGAACGACATTGCGGCTGCGCCGGCGGTGTCGGGATTGCCTGGCCCTATCTTGGCTGTGATGGTGATTACAAGCGAAATCAGTGGGTAGATGAAAATCAGTGCCCACACGGTGCCGAAGCAGTTGAAAAGCAGATGCCCGAGGGCGGCTTTCTTTGCCGCGGAGTTTCCGCCGAGGGAGGCGAGAATTGGGGTGATTGTGGTGCCGATGTTGCTTCCGAGCACCATCGCGCAGCCCATCTCAAACGTTATCCAGCCCTTGCCGCACATAATCATCACGATGGCAAACGACGCTGCCGACGATTGGATTATCATGGTGATGACGATGCCGACAAGCACGAAAATAACCACCGACGCAAAGCCCATATCGGCGTAATGGGCAAGGAATTCGAGCGCGTTGGCGTCAAGCTCGGGCACGTTCTCGCTGATGAGTTGCAAGCCTAAGAAGAGGAAGGAGAAACCGATAAGAAATTCGGCTATCGACTTGTAGTTGCTTTTGCTTGAGAACAGGAAGGGGGTGGCGATACCGATAAGAGGCAGGATGAAGGCGTTGACGTTGACCTGGCCGCCGAAGATGGAGATTATCCAAGCGGTGAAGGTGGTGCCTACGTTGGCGCCCATTATGACGGCCATGGAGTCGGCGAGCGACATCAGTCCGGCGTTCACGAAACTGACAACCATCACTGTCGAGGCCGACGAGGATTGAATCAGTGCTGTGATGAAGATTCCGGTTATCAAACCTGCGAAACGGTTCTTTGTCATTGCCGACAAGATATTGCGCATTCTGTCGCCGGCAGTCTTCTGCAGGCCTTCACTCATTATTTTCATTCCGTAGAGGAACAACCCTACCGCTCCAATAAGCGATAGAAAATCCAAGAAAGAATAATTCATCGGTCTTCGGTGTAAGTTTTTACAGGGTACAAAGTTAAGGCATAGAAATCAAAAATGCCTTAACTTTGGTTCATAAAAAACACTTTTTTTTTAGAAAATATCCGACTTTTGCCTCGGAGGGGCTTCTCTGACCCTCTTTTTGGACTCTGTTTCTTTGGCACATATTCAAGGACAAGAGTCTTACAAAAGACTCTGCCAGGACAAGACTCCACGAATGGTATGACAAGGTTACGGAATCCACATTGAGAGAAATAAAGTCTGTCAGGGACACCATAAAGACGTACGAGGACGAAATACTCAATTACTTCATTTCGCGCGCTACCAACGCATCGGCAGAATCGCTCAATTCCAAGTTGAAGGCTTTTAGAAGCCAACTGCGTGGGGTAAGGGACATTCCGTTCTTTTTCTATCGGGTATCGTTGGTGTTTGGTTATCCCTGCCACGGACTTTGTCGGGTGAGCCGAATATCCACCGAATTACGTCACTTTATTTGTGCCCTGATCCGGCTAAGACTTGCCTGTGTTATGCCTAAATAGGTAGCAATGTTTCCCAACGGCAACCGTTGCAACAAATCGGGTTCTTTCTCCAACAACTCTTTGTACCGTTCGGAAGCAATGGCGGACAACATGGAAATCAGCCGTTCCTCGGTGGCAAGCAATTCCATCTCCGCATAACGCCGTCCCCAATTGGCAATATGCAAGTCTTCCGAAAATAATTCTTTCAGCTTTTTCCTCTCCAATACGTATAAGACAGAATCTTCCATCAGCTCCATCGTCTCATATCCCGGCTCATCGTTCACGTATCCTTTCATAGAAACAATGGTCGCCCCTTCTTTGCCAACCCAAAAGGTAATTTCTTTCCCGTCCACCGAAGTGTAAGCGCGAACAATGCCTTTCTTGATGAAAAAGATATCCTTTTCTATCTTGCCGCTTTCCAACACGCGGAATCCTTTGGGGTACGAAACCTCAGTCAGGCATTGCCGCAATCTATCCAAAGATGCATCCGGCATGGCATATCTTTGATTGATGATTTCCTTTATATCCATAACTCTTTGTTGTATTCGGTGTGCAAAATTATAAAATAGCACATAGAAACGGGAATGAACGGCTGTTTTTTGCCAAATGCAAAATCAGTTTTTACCAAATGCAAAAAGCCATTAGAGATTACTTGCTTACTTTTACACCTGAATTTAGTAAATTATATGTATGAATTGGATAATCTTATTATTGGCAGGATTGTTTGAGGTGAGCCTTACTTTCTGTTTGGGTAAAGCGAGAGCAGCGTCAGGACTTGCTTTTTATCTGTGGGGTAGCGGCTTCTTGGCTTCCACGGTATTGAGCATGACCCTGCTTGCCAAGGCGGTTCAGACTTTACCTTTGGGAACGGCATACGCCATTTGGACGGGTATCGGGGCGGTTGGCACGGTCTTGATAGGGATATTCGTCTTCAAGGAGCCGGCCACTCCCATCCGTCTTTTCTTCCTGTTCACGCTCATTGCTTCCCTGATAGGATTGAAAATCGTGTCATACTGAAAGGAGGCGGAAGATGAAGTATGAATTGAGGGAGAACCTAGGCATTCCGGCGCCTCTGCTGGCGCTGATGACAGTAGCTACCGGGCTTTCCGTTGCCAACTGCTATTATAACCAGCCTCTGTTGGGCAGCATGGTTAAGGATTTCGCGGTAAGCGACTTTTCCGCCAGCATGGTTGCGACATTGACCCAGTTAGGCTATGTGGCAGGGCTTGTATTTGTCATTCCGCTTGGCGACCTGGTTTCACGAAAGAGACTGATATTGACCAATTACATTGTTTCTTCGTGCGCTTTGTTTGCTATAGCACTCGCCCCTAACATCTATTGGGTGTGGGGCGCATCATTGCTTGCCGGGGCATCTTCGGTCATGCCGCAGTTCTTCATTCCGTTGGTGTCGTATAATTCAGCTCCGGACCACAAGGTGCGCAACGTGGGGATTATACAGTCCTGTTTGCTCATAGGCATTCTTGGGTCACGAGTATTCAGTGGTTTTCTCGCCGATATATGGGGATGGCGTTCTGTCTATTTTGTGGCTTGCGTGTTTATGCTCGGGTGTTTTCTGATGATTCACAAAATGTTGCCCGTGTTGCCTGCACGTTCACAAGAAAGTTATGCAGGGCTGATGAAATCCTTGTTGCGTCTGTTTTTCAAATACCCGTACTTGCGTATCGCGTCGTTGAGGGCGGCATTGGCTTATGGCTCGTTCTTTGCCTTGTGGAGTTGCCTTGCTTTCCGAATGAAGCAAGAGCCTTTCTTTGCAAGCGATGATATTATCGGAGCACTCGGTTTGTGCGGATTGGCAGGCGCATCTACGGTGGTTTTCATCAGCGGATATATCCAAAAGTATGGCGCAAGATTCTTCTCCATTGTCGGAGGATGCGTCATCTTGTTTGCATGGTTGTTGGCATTTTGGGAAAATGACAGTTACTTGTGGATGATAATCGCCATTCTCTTGATTGATGCCGGAATGCAAAGCATCCATTTGTCAAATCAGACCAGCGTGGTCGTTCTTGACGCATCCGCCATCAACCGGATCAATACCGTTTATATGACCATTTACTTCTTAGGAGGTTCTGCCGGTACATTTGTTTCAGGTCTATTCTGGCAACATTATGGATGGATGGGTGTGGTAGGGGTAGGAGTTGCCTTTACCGCAGCTTCCTTGCTTGCTAATTGCCTTAAATTAACAGACAAATTCTTTAGACGTTCAAATTAGGACACAACGCTACTTTCCCCATTGGGGATTGAGATTCAAAAGCCTCGAAAAAACGGATTTTTTTTTCGAGGCTCTGAAGGTCTGTCGAAAAAAAGTAATGGGCTTCGTTGTCGAAGCCCATCCATACCAATGAAAAAATTGTTTGTAAAAACCCGTTCTGTGTTCCCACACATTTTTTTGATGCTCTGTGCAGGGCGTTAGCCCTAATATATCTTGCAAAAAATTGTTTTATATAATTGTTTTTGTACTACTATGACTTGCTTCTTCACGAAAGGTTTAAAGACGGGGTGAAATTTTTTTAAATTTTTTTCGCTCAGCAGAATGGTCGCTTAAGCGCAGTGATGTCGCATCCGCCGTTGCGAGCCATTTCCTGGGCTATGAAGAGTCCGATGCAGCGAGTCATCAGAATGTCGTCGTGATGGCCGTCCTTGGCGCCGAAAGTGCCGTTGGGCTTGCGCTCGTAGGTCTGAAGCTCGTCGACGGCGCCGCTGTCGCGCTCGGTGTAGCTGCCGTCGCGCACGGCTGCCACAAGATTGTTGACAATCAGCGGTTTGGTCTGACGGTTGGTGTGGAATCCCGGACGCATTGCCGTGCTGCCTTCTCCGCTGCGGCGGTAGTACACGTTGTCATAGTAGTCGGCGATTTCGTCGAGGATATATCCTGAATTCTCGCCCTCGGTGCGCTCGGTCTCTATGGTGTTGCTCTCAACGATGAGCAGGGCTTTGCGGTAGTAGGTGGCTATCTGGCTGGCGTTCCACGCCAGAAGGTCGTGGTCGGTGTGGCCGCGCCATTGAGCCACGATTTCCGGACGGTTGCCGTCGCCGTGGCGGTCAACGACGGCTATCACGCTGTAGTCGCTTGTGTCGCTGCGGCCGCCTATGTCCACAATGGTGAGATAACGGTCGGTGGATACGCTCTGCTCGGGGTGTTTCCAGATTTTCAGACGTCCGGCGCTGTCGGCGGTGAAATGCACGTTGCGGAGTGCCTCGCGCCCTTTCACGGCATTGCCGCAAATCTCGCCGGTCGATGCCGGTTGGCGGCATTCTGTGCGCAGACGCGCGATGCCGTCGGTGTCAAACACGCCGCGGTCGGTGGCGGTAAACGCTTCGTCGGCGGTCGACGGATATTCTGCCTGCATGGCGCGGTGGGTGGTGTATTCGCGGCGCTTGGCGTGATACCACGCTATCTGTTCAAGCGACAAGCCGCGCTGCCACAGTCCGCGCTCGTAGGGGTCGAGGCTGTTCCAAAGTGTTTCATAGTCGTCGACAGGTAGGGTGTAGATGCCATATTCATACCACGGGACGAAGGTGGCGGTCTTGTCGCTCACGCCGGCTTCGGCGCGGAGCCATTCGGTGTGGAAATAGTTGCCAACGCCGTTGGCGGTGCTTTCAATCACGAGCAGGGTGTGGCTGGCAAGGGCTACCGAACCGGCTATCGAGCGGATGATGTCGTTGGGGTCGTGGCAGGCGGAGGTGCGCCAGAATGCCACTTCCGACAGATGGGCCATGGCGATGTCCTTGCCGCGCGCTGCCTCGGGGGTCTCTGCCGACGTGATGGTGACGGTGTTGTTGCGGTGGCCGAGGCGCATCGTGGTGCGGCTGCCTTCAAACGACGTGAGACGGAGGCTTTTTTCGCCGGAGGGTAGATATTCTTCGGGATAGGAGGCGAGCAGTTTGCTCATCATGCCGCGGATGGTCTGGGCGGCGTCTTTGACGTGGGCGCAGATGAGGCTGTGCCAGTTGTCGCGGTGAAGGAGCTGGAGCCATGCCATGTAGGCTTGAACAACGGTGGAACCGCCGAGCTGACGCGCTTTGAGCAGGATGGCGCGGATGGGCTGGTTGGCGGTGCGCTGACGCTCAAGGACGCCGGCGATGATGCGTTGTGGACGGTTGAGGCGCAGGCGCACGTCGGCATAGCCGGATTTGTCTTTGACGGTGACACACGTGGCACACCAATACTCGAAGTCGTGGCGTTGGCGTAGCTGGTTGAAGTCGTGTGCCGACATTTGTTTGCGGTAGCTGGGGTCGGCGGTCATGGTGGCTGGCACAAGCACGTCCTTGCCGCCGCGGCGCTTGACGGTGATTCGCTCGCCGAGGCATCCTTGACCGCTGATTGGGTCGTAGTTGTCGGCAAGACGGGCTGTGCGGCGGCGGTTTTCTGCGATGATGTCTTTGATGTTTTCGTTTTTCATGGCTTCTCGTTTTTTTTCTGCAAAAATAATACAGCGACGGCGGCGATGCTCGTAATTTGGAGCATTCGCCGCCGTCGGTTTTTATTCAGACGTTGAAAAAACGCCGGTAGGATTAATGGCAGCCGCCAGAGCAGCCGGAGCAGCCTCCCTCGCCGCAGTCGCCTGAGCAACCGCCGCACTGTGGGTGGAGTTCTGCCTCGGTGGCGTCGCGGACGGTGACAATCTCTCCCTTGAAGTGCATGGTCATGCCTGCCATCGGGTGATTGAAGTCTACAGTAACATCTTCATCGGTGATGTCGAGCACCATGCCTGGTGCCGGACGGCCTTCGGCGGTCATCATTGTGATGGCTGCGCCTACATAGACGTGTTTGCTGTCAAACTCGCCGTCCATCTCAAACATCTTGCGCGACAGTTTCTTTACCAGTCCGTCCTGATATTCGCCGAAGCCGTTCTCCGGTGTGACTGTGAAGTCGAAACCTTCGCCTGCGGTCTTGCCGCCGATGGCTTGGCAGATGGCTGGAAGCATATTGTCCTCGTCGCCATAGACGAAACGTTCGGGTTTCTCTTTGGTCATCTCGAGCATGAGTTCTTCCTTGCCGTCTTCGCCCACCTCATAGAGTTCGTAGGCCATCTCGACAAACTTTCCTTTTTCAATTTTGTCCATATCGTTGATTTTTGTTGTTTTAAATCTTGAAGTCCGTGCAAAGGTACGACAAATTTCTGAGATTCGTTAAAATCCCCAACCCCCGTTGCCGCCGCCGGTCTCTGCCTCGCCGGTGGTGGTCACTTCCTGTTTAAACAGCGGTGTGGTGGCTTTGCCCTGGTAGCCGAATGCGATGATATAGTATTTTGTGCCTGGTTTCAGTGCGTTGCCTTTGTAGTCGAGCTGACCTTTGAGTGGTGCCGACGGCTTGCCGAGGAAGCAGTTGAGCATGATGTTTTCGCCTGCGGCTGAAATAACGCTGCTCATAAACTCTTCGTCGCTGCCGAACGCTGTCTCAAACTCATAGTCGGTTGCCGAAACGAGGCCTACGAAGTAGTACTCATCGTTTTTCGTCGGTACCGGAGTGAAGTTTACGTAGTAGTTGCGCTTGAAGAAGTCCTGTGAGTCGGCCTCGTCGCCGGCGGTGACGCCTTCAAAGCTGATTGTCATGTCTGATTTCTTGACTTCCGATGTGCGCACTTTCGCTGTCGATACGGCTGTTGTGCGGTAGCCCTTGGTGTCCATGCCGAAAACGTAGATGGTGTAGTCGGTTTCCGGCTTCAGGTTGGTGGCGCCGATGTCGGTGCGGCTGTTGAGGGTCTGTGTGCCGGTGTGGATTTGTTTCGACGTTGCCCAGTTGATGCTGAAGCCGTCTTCAAACACGATTTGCTCGTCGGCGATTTGCTCGGCTGTCTTGCCGGCTGTCTCGCTGTCGGCCTTGATGGCTACATAGTAGCGGGTGTCGGCGTTGCTTGGGGTGACCTTGACATCGAAGAGCATTGCCTGGATGTTTTCTGTAGCGATGCCGAATGTGCAGTTGTCGGTCACTTCGAAGCCTGGTGTGGTGAATGCCAGTTTCTGCAACGGGGTGGTGTTGTAGACGGTGTTGGCTTTATGTTTCTTGATGCCGAACGCAATGGCGTAGTATGCTGTGTTGGGTGTGAGTCCTGACATCAGCGAGCGCATGGCGCCTTTCTTGGCTACGGCGTCAAATGTGCCGCCCATCGCAAGATTGGTGTTGATTGTGCCTACGGCATTGTTGAGAAGGGTCTGGTCGTCGCCGCCGAAATCTTTGGTGTAGGCGTCGGCTGTGACGTAGCCGATGTAGTAGGTGGCATTGGCGTCGGTCGGGTTGGTGTTGATGATGCCTGATTTGGCGGAAAGGTCGCTGGTGCTGAGTTTGAAGTCAAGCTCAAGAAGCGACTCTGTGGTGAACGTGAATTTCTCCACCGTCGTGTTGGCGGTGCCGTCGGCGGTGTTGACGCCGTAGGCGTATGCCACATATTCGGAGCCTTCTTCAAGGTCGCTGTAGGGGAATGTCTTTGTATCGTCGATTTCGTTGCCTTTATAGAGGGAGAAGTCGAGATATTCCGACAGCGACATGTCCCAGCTCTTGGCGTCGGCATCAAATTTCTTGGCTTGGTCGGCGCAGAATGCTTCGTCGTTGGCGAAGGCGTTGAGGTCTGACGCCTTGATGACGCCGATGTTGAAGGCGCCGAGGGTCTTCGCCGGAACGAATTTGAGCTCTACCGACTTTGTGGTGAGGTCGACTACTGAAAATGTACCGGCCGACTGCATTTGCTCGAATGTGAGTGAGTCGATGGCTGAAACGGCGATGGTCTGGGTCGAGCCGTCTTTCAGATGGATTTTAAGCACGTCTTGTCCGGCATAGGCTGCCACTGCCATTATGATGGCTATCAATGGAAAAAATAATTTTTTCATATTATTGGTGTTTTTTGTGTTACTGTTTGATGAATTTGAATGCTGCATTGCCGACGGCAAGGATATAAACGCCGTCTGTCAGCGACGAGATGTCGAGGCTGTTGCCGTCCCATTGTTTCTGTTGCATGACGATGCTGCCGCTGGCTGAAACAATGAAGGCGTCGGTGGCAGCGCTCAGCCCGTCAACATTGAGTGTATTGCCGGTTTTTGCGAATTTCAGCGCGCCGTCGGGATTGATCTCGGTCACATTTCCCTCTTTGTCGCTGAAAAACAACTTCGTGATGTCCGACAGGCTGAACGTGCCGATCTTGCCGGAATCTTTGCCATAAACGTCCATCGTCGACTCGGTGAAGGTGATTTTGCCGATGTCGCCGACGGCGAAACTCTGTTGTTGCTGGCCGGAAACCACGAGGTTGACCCCGGCGGATGCCGTCAGGGCGCCTGCCAACAGAGCGATTGTCAAGAATTGTTTTTTCATAAGTCCCTATTTTTTATGAGTTTTGAATAATTCATTGTTTTCTATCTGAGCCGCAGGTATGTGCCTACGGTCAGCGTGTCGTTTTCGCGCAGGTTGTTGATGTGCAGTAGCGATTTCAGTTTCAGCCCATAGTCGCGGGCTATCGACGACGCTGTCTCGCCGCGTTTCACCTTGTGTGCCTCGGGCATTCCATCCGGCATGCGCTCGTTTTTCTCCTGTAGGTAGAGCATCGCTCCGGAATGGAGCATCTCGGAATTGCGGTCAAGGTCGTTGAAGTCAAGCAGCTTGCGCTTTTTCATGCCAAACTCTTCCGCTATGCTGTCGTAGGTGTCGCCAGGATAGACAGTGACATAGTAGAGCCCCCACTTCTGACGGATTTTGTGCATAATCTTGAACTCGTTGACTATAGCCATGTCGATGGTGTGCTCCATTGTCTCGTCGCCTCGGAGCTCACGGCGCTGGGCTACAACCGGTTGACCGGTGTCATACTTGTATAACTCATAAGTCTCGATTATGTTCACAAGCTTGGCTGCATACGACGGGTCGGTGGCATAGCCACACTGTTTGAGTCCTGCCGCCCAGCCGGCATAGTCGGTTTCTTTCAACTGGAAAAGCGGCTGATAGCGTTTGCGCTTGAGGAAGCGGGCATGGTCTTCAAACGATTCCGACGCGTCGGCGTATTTGCGGAAACATTCGTTCTTCTCGTCGTCGTCGGCATAGATGCCGTCGCCGGTCCAGTCTTTGTGGCACTTGATGCCGAAATGGTTGTTGCCCTCTGTGGCAAGACGCGACAGTCCGGCACAGCTCTCAAGCAGTCCCTGCGACAGGGTGATGCTCGCCGGAATGCCGTATTGCTGTTGGTGGCGCACTGCCAATGGGCTCCACTGCTCGATGTATCTCAGATAGTCCATCGACAGCGACTGGGCGTTGGCTGAAAGCACGGCGGAAAGGACCAGCAGAAGCGTCAGCGTGGCGCGCCAGGTCGTTTTTGTCATTTCTCTGAGCATAGCGGACATTTTGGATTGCGGGGCAGCGAAATGGTGTTGAATGTCATTGTCGATGCGTCGGCAACGAGCAGGCGGTCGGTGAGAAGAGTGCCGATGCCGGTGATGTATTTTATTGTCTCGGTGGCTTGGATGCTGCCAATTATTCCAACGGCGGAGCCAAGCACGCCGACCGACGAGCTGTTGGGCACGGTCGATGGGTCGGGCTCGATGGGGAAAAGGCAGCGGTAGCATGCCGTGCCGGGAATGTGGGTCATCGTCTGACCGCCGAGCATGCGGATGCCGCCGAGCGAGAATGGCTTGCCGACAGCGATGCAGGCGTCGTTGACAAGATATTTGGTTTGAAAATTGTCGCTGCATTCAACAACGAAGTCGTAGTTCTTGAAAATCTCAGGGGCGGTTTCCGGCGTGAGAAATTCTTGATAAGTATCGATTTTGATGTTTGGGTTCAGGCGGACGAGTTTATCGCGGGCCGACTCCACCTTCGCGCGGCCGAGGTCGGCGGTGGTGTGGAGTATCTGGCGTTGCAGGTTCGAAAGGTCTACGCGGTCGCCGTCGGCCAAGGCGATTGTGCCTACTCCGGCGGCGGCAAGATAGTATGCCACAGGCGAGCCGAGGCCTCCTGCACCTACAATGATCACACGGCTGTCGCGCAGCCGGCGTTGTCCCTCGACGCCGAAGCCGTCGAGCAGCAGCTGGCGGTTGTAGCGCCGTGTCTCATCTTCTGTAAAAGTTGTCATAATATATATGTTTTTTTCCTTCTGTCTATCCAAACAACCCTCCCTCGGTGGCGTGCGGATTCTTGTGCAGGTGGGTGTAGGCAAGCGTTGTAACCTCGCGCCCGCGGGGGGTGCGCTTGATGAAGCCTTCCTTGATGAGGAAAGGCTCGTAGACTTCCTCCACGGTTTCTGCATCCTCGCCGAGGGCGGTGGCGATGGTGGTGAGTCCAACCGGGCCGCCGTTGAACTTGTCGATAATCGTGAGCAGTAGTTTGTTGTCCACCTCGTCGAGTCCGAACTTGTCGATGTTGAGTGCCTCAAGCGCGAATTTGGCTATCTCGGTGTCGATGGAGCCGTTGCCTTTCACTTGTGCAAAGTCGCGCACTCGGCGAAGCAGGGCATTGGCGATACGTGGCGTGCCGCGGCTGCGCATGGCTATCTCGCCGGCGGCTTCCGTTGTGCATCTGACGTTGAGCAGTCGGGCGGAGCGCAGCACGATTGACGTCAGAACGTCGTGGTCGTAGTATTCTAAATGACATTTGATGCCGAAGCGCGCGCGGAGCGGCGGGGTGAGCAGGCCGCTGCGGGTGGTGGCGCCGACAAGGGTGAACGGCGACAGGTTGAGCTGAACGCTTCTCGCGCCGGGTCCTTTGTCAATCATAATGTCGATGCGGAAATCCTCCATTGCGGAGTAGAGATATTCTTCGACAACGGGGCTGAGGCGGTGTATCTCGTCGATAAACAGCACGTCGTTCTCCTCGAGCGATGTCAGGATGCCGGCAAGGTCGCCGGGCTTGTCGAGCACTGGGCCTGACGTTACCTTGAAGCCTACGCCGAGCTCGTTTGCCATTATGTTTGACAGGGTGGTCTTGCCAAGACCGGGAGGACCGTAAAGCAACGTGTGGTCGAGCGACTCTCCGCGCATTTTTGCCGCCTTGACAAACACGCGCAGGTTTTCGATGATTTTCTCCTGTCCGTTGAAATCATCGAACGCCAGCGGACGCAGCGCGCGCTCAAATTCATTGTCGCCGTCGGTGCGGCTTGTCCTTATGTCGAAATCTTCACTCATCGTTGGTTTATTACGTTGTCAAGCCGTTGCACTATGGCGTGGTAGTCAATGCCGCGGAGGCAGGCATAGTCGCCGCGTTGGCACGGCTTGTTGCCAAACACGGAACATGGACGGCAGGGTAGGTCGGTCTGCACTTCGTTGGCTGGATTCTGATGCCATCCGGTGAATCCGCAATATGGATGTGTGGCGCCCCAGACCGACACCACCGGAAGCTCGACAAGCGAGGCGAGGTGCATGTTGGCGGAGTCCATCGAGAGCATCACGTCGCAGTGGCTCAGCAGCGCAAGCTCTTTGGCAAAGCCGTAGCGCTTGCCGGCAAGCGAGGTGACGTTGTGTGGGTGCTCGCACGCCCATTCTTCGAGGATGTCGCGCTCATAGCCGCCGCCTCCGAAGAGAAACAGGCGTGTCCCGGCGCGCTGCGACAAGGTGTCGACAACGAGCGACATCAGTCCGGGGGGATATATCTTTCCTTCGTGCTTGGCAAACGGGGCGATGGCAATCCAGCGCTCGCCGCCGGATTTGGGTTTCGTGATGTCGGCAAACAGCGTCGTGTCGGCTCCCGATGGATAGACCGACGTGAATGTCTCGCCGAAGTCGAATCCCATTCGTTTGAATGCGTCGAAGTAGCGTTGACGGGTGGAAATCAGCGGATGCAGATTCTTGCCCGTCTCGCGTGTCAGCTCGCGCTTCTCGCTGCGACCTTTGTCGCTGCGGCTCATCGGGATGCCGTGCATACGGCAGTAGACGCCCATGATGTGGGTGCGGATCACGTCGTGAAGGTCGATAAACGCGTCAATGGCGTATTCGCGCCGCAGGTCGCCCATAAGACGCCAGATGCCGTGCGTGCCTTTGTAGCGTTGCTTGACGTCGACTCCTACAACCGTGAGGTTTTGGGGCGGGTTGACAAACAGCGACGACGCTACGGGCTGTGTGGCGATGACAAACCGTACCGTGGGGTATGCCTCGCAGGCGGAGTAGACCACCGGGACGGTCATCGCGACATCACCGAGGGCGGAAAATCGCGCTATGAGTACGTTTTTGTATTCTTTTGTCAATTCTATCTTCCCGGTTTGATTATTTTTTCTGGGCGTAGAGCACCGGATTGGTGTCTGCGTCGTTGTACATCTTCATCTGGCGGTAGACTTTCATATATTTGCGGCCGGCGGCGATGTCGTCAAGGAGTTGGCCGATGGCGGTTGAGAGGTCTACTTGCTGCTCCAGCAGCACGCGCAGTTTGGCTGTGCACTTGGCTATGTGCTCGGCGGTGGCGTCGGTGCGCTCTGCCTCTTGGCGCATGTGGTAGATTTTCAGTGCGAGAATAGACAGACGGTCGATTGCCCATGCCGGACTTTCGGTGTTGATTGTGGCGCCGTCAAGGGGCTTGACGTTGCTGTAAAGGTCGCGGAAATAGGTGTCGATGTCCTCCACAAGGTCGGTGCGGTCCTGGTTCGACTTGTCGATGCGGCGTTTGATCTTCAGCGCCTCGACCGGATCGATATTCGGATCGCGGATGATATCCTCCAGATGCCACTGCACCGTATCCACCCAGTTCTTCATATAGAGCAGATGATCGAGTGAACCCTCGTCGAAGGGGTTCTCGACCGGATGATCCACATCGTCGAAACGGTGGTAATCGTCGATCGCACGATTGAAGATCCGGTTCGCATTTTCCGTAAACATAACTTTCATTTCATTAGTTGTAATTCTCGAAAGAAATCGCTATCTTTGTTTCACTATACACAAATGTAACTATTAATTTTGAAAAAATCAATACTCGTCGCGATTTTATTCCTTTCGGGGTTCGGCGCCCTCCATGCGCAGACGCGCCAGACCCGCGAGCAGTACATCGACCGCTACAAGCACATCGCCGTGGCGCATATGGAACGCTACGGCATTCCGGCCAGCATCACGCTGGCGCAGGGCATTCTGGAATCCGACTGCGGCATGATTACGATTAAAGGTGCAAATCTGCATGTCAGCCGGCTGTCCGTGGAAAAAGGAGAACTGGATATTGACGGTACGATTGAAAGCTATGCCTATTCCGAGGTAAATTCCTATGCCAAAAAGGGAGAATCCATGCTTGGAAGGCTGTTCCGATGAGTGCAAA
>OGNQ01001339.1_pt1 | contig 17571 bp, 6 predicted proteins | sample 1573481 | NCBI WGS metagenome assembly OGNQ01 (sample SAMEA2581920, study PRJEB24529) | metagenome | biome: Human gut stool | place: China | collected 2011 | reverse complement strand
TGCCCGACGCGGGACGCGTCGCCCCCATTAGTGCTTGCGTTTAGTGGTAGCGTTTAGTGATAGCGTTTAGTGCTCCACCACATCACACCCATATTTCGTTAATCGTGCAATTTGCCTACACCCTACACTTTTTGCATGCACTGCATTGATTATCAATTCATTACAGAGTGTAGGTAACATCGTTTTCCGCCTGCACTTATCTGCACATGCCTACACGTAAACACTACCACCGCTCTGCAGCCACAGCAGCATGACGCCATGTAAGCGCAAGGGCGGTGATACAATAACGGGAGGCAGTCGTTTCAGTTGCTCTAATCCAAAAATCGCTCCCCCTATGCCAAAAAGTGTAAGTGGCATAACCAATCATGCAAACAGATACTGACGTGTATAATAAGGGGCAAACACCGTGCAAATAAGTGTAAACAGCATGCAAATAAGTGCAGGTAGTGCAAACAGCGTGTAGGCAAAAAACGAGGTCACCTACACTACGCAACAGACTGATAATCAGCGCAGTGCAGGCAAAAAGTGCAAGATGCAAGTAATTTACAATGTAACTTTTCGGGTGGGGTGCGCGAGCAATGAAATATGTTTTTCAAGGCAAGCAATGCACCTGTTCCTATTTAAGGAAACAATAATCCGAATACTCAGAAGAATTATCAGAACCGCCCAAAAGTGCTTTTTCAGCATATAAAGTTTGCAAAACCACTGATTTTGTTGTACTTTTGCTGCATGTATTTTGCATTATTGCAACACACAGCAAAACAATATACAAATCAATCTAATAATTACCAATCACAACAAACTCTATGAAAAGATTTTCACTTTTCTTGTTTGCGTTGTTCGCCCTGCTGATGGGCGTCCCGCCACAGGCTGCCTTTGCCAAAGCCGGTGACGTGGTGACCAACCTCAGCAATTTGAGCAATAGCAAAGTTTACAACATCAAGAGTGTGCGTGGCTATCTGCTGTATAGTACAAACTATACGGACAAGTTGGCCGGTAGCGCAGGTTCTGGCGTCAAGGATGCCGGTACTGCCAGCACCACAGCCGCCGCACAGCAGTTTGCCATCTACACCGTAGGCGGCAAGCACTTCCTTTACAGTGTGGGTGCCAAGAAATTCGTGTCGTCGAACGGCAATTACGAAAGCACCCCTAACACTGAGCTGTCAATTACAGCTACGGGCAATGCCAACAATCCTTGGTTGTTTAAGCTCGGTTCAAACACCATCAATATGCAAGCAAAAGGCGGTGATGCGGCTGGTTGCGTAGTTAACAGCTGGGCTACTGCCGATGATGGCAACCGCCTGACGATTGTGGAGGCCACACTTGACGAGGCTACAGACATCGAGTCGCCCATGGTGCCCCTGCTTCAAAATGTGTATAATGGTTACGTGGCACAGCTCAAGGCTGCCAATGGCATGAAGTACTTCTATCACGATGCTTCTGATGCCATTAACAGTTTGCCCGCTACGGCACCTGCTACCAAGGCCGAACTCGAAACCGCCATTGCCAATTTGCAGACTAAGATCGAAGACCTGAACTCTGCCGAAGGCGTGCTTGGCACCGACCTCAATGGCAAGACACTCTTCATCGGCAACTTGCAGCATAGCAAGATGTACGTGAGTGCACAGGTTTGGAATGGATATGACGCACTCGGTTCTGACGAGAGCGGCTGGCAACTCAACCACGCTTGGGTCTTTGAAAAGGCCGACAAGGACAACACCTATTATATAAAGAATGCCGAGTCGGGCATGTATATAGGTGCAATTCCTGCTAAGAATGACAAATGCGTTCCCCTCGTGGCCGACAAGGCATCTGCACAAGTTTACACCGTGGCTTACGCCGGCAAAAACGGCTATTGCAACATCTATGTTGAAGGCGGAGAGGCCAACCGCAATGCCTTGCACATGGTTAACTGGAACGGTGTGGTACGTTGGGAAACAGCTGCCGAAGCCTCAAAGTTCCGCTTGGAAGATGCAACCGATGTACTTGCCGCTTACAACAAGTACTACACTGTCAAGGTGGCCTCGGGTGCCTATCTTAACGCTGAAGACAACAATGTAGTGTTGAAAGGCTCGTCAGTAGCCGGCCTCAATTATTGCTGGCACGTGGTGAAGATGGCTGACGGCACTTACCGCTTCATCAATGCCAAGAATGCAGGCAAGGTGCTCGCCAGCAATGGCAGCGAGGGTGATGCCCGCGCTACCCTGCAGAGCCCGGCCCTCACAAACTACGATGCCACTTATACCACTTACTTTGATGGCTCTATCAAGCTCGACGGCAGCGGTGTAAGCCAGGTTAAGTTGGCTGGCTCTGCCCACAACTACTGGAACAAGCGCGGCGACAACCTCGGTCTTTGGAACAATACAGCAGCCGGTAGCGGCAACGATGCAGGTTCAAACTTCACATTCGTTGAAGTACAGCCCTCTGACGACATTCTCTATGCCGAGTACAACACCGTACAGCCCGGCACACGTCCCACCGACATCAGCAAGTATGCCCTGTGGTACAATGTGCCCGTGGCCAAGACCGGTGTGAGCGACACGTGGATGGAATACGCCCTCCCCTTGGGCAACGGCCAGCTTGGCGCCACAATCCGCGGCGGCATCTTCAAGGACGAACTCCAGTTCAACGAAAAGACCCTCTGGCAGGGCAGCACAGGCAATGGCGGTGGCGAGAACAACTCGCGCGGCTGGTACCAGAACTTCGGTTCTGTAATGGTGACCGACATGAGCAAGGCATTCTCGTTTGCCGACGACACCAAGCCTGTGAAGGACTATGTGCGCTACCTCGACATCGTCAATGGTGTGGGTGGTGTAAACTACAAGAGCAGCGACGATGCCACCACTTACAGCCGCCGCTACTTCACTTCAGCCACCGACAAGGTGCTCGTGGCACACTACGAGGCCAAGGGTACCGACAAGCTCAACCTGAAGGTGACTTTCATGCCCGACAACCTGATTGGTGCCGGCAATGTGACTTACGCCGATGGTGGTGCCACCTTCAGCGGCAAGATGACCCTCGTGTCGTACAATGCTGCCTACAAGGTGCTTGCCAGCGATGGCGCAACCATCAAAACCGACAATGAGGGCATTCACGTGTCTGGCGCAGAATGGGTGAACGTGTTCCTCGCTGCCGCCACCGACTTTGATGCCACTAAGGCCGGCTGCAAGAGCGGTGCCACCGCCGACGACATTGCCGCCACCGTGCAGGGCCGCCTCACTGCAGCTACTGCAAAGGACTACACGACCTTGCTCAATGACCACGTGGCCAAGTTCAGCGGCTACATGAACCGTGCCGACCTCAACATTGCCGAGGCTTGCACAGACAAGACTACTGAGGAACTCCTCACATATTACAATGCCGCCGCTGCCAACAAGAGCACTGCCGATGCTTACTACCTCGAGAGCCTCTACTTCCAGTATGGCCGTTACATGACGGTAGCAGCCAACCTCGACGGTTCAATCCACGCCCCCAGCAACTTGCAGGGTATCTGGAACGACCGCTCAAACACCGACTTCTGGCACTGCGATATCCACGCCGACATCAACGTACAGATGAACTACTGGCCCGCTGACCCCACCAACCTCAGCGAGATGCACTTGCCCTTCCTCTACAACATCATCGATCTGGCTTCGGCTCCCAACTCTCCTTGGGTAGCTTTGGCACAGAAGGTTAAGAACGGTGCCAAGGGCTGGACGATAGCTGTTGAGAACAACATCTTTGGCGGCACTTCAACCTGGGAGAACAGCAACATGAAGGCACTCGGTGCCTGGTATTGCGACCACTTGTGGCGCTACTACAAGTACACGCTCGACCGCGACTTCCTTAAGAAGGCACTTCCCGTAATGTACCAGAATGCCCTCTTTACCAAGAGCATCGCTACAAAGAACACCGATGGCCAGTATGTAATTACAGGCGAATGGAGCCCCGAACACGGTGAATGGAACCAAATCACAGCCTTTGCCCAGCAAACAGCTTATCAGGGCTTGAAGGACTTGTTCGAAGGCTATGCCGAACTCGGTAGCGAATCACCCGTTACTGCAGCTCAGATGGCTGAGCTCGAAGACCTTTACAACAACTTTGACAAGGGTGTGTGGGTTGAGAACTACAATCCCGGCGGTGTAGATTGGTCAGAGGCCAAGCCCTGCATCTCAGAGTGGAAGAACCTTCCCCTTTCAGATCCCGATCACCGTCACCTCTCACACCTCATGTGCCTCTACCCCTTCAACCAGGTAAGCGCATTTGCCACAGACGCTGACAGCGTGAAGCAGTTCCAGGCAGCTTACAACGGCATGATTGCCCGTAAGGGCGACGTGACCGGTTGGTCAATGGGCTGGCAGACAAACACCTACGCCCGTTGTCTCGATGGTGACAAGGCTCACTACAACTTGCAGCGCGCGCTCCGTCACTCAACGTCTTACACCATTGCCATGGGCGGTCAGGGTGGTTGCTACTACAACCTGTTCGACGCACACTCACCCTTCCAGATCGACGGTAACTATGGTTGCACCAGCGGTGTGGCCGAAATGTTGCTCCAGAGCTACGACGATGTAATCACTATCCTTCCCGCCCTGCCTTCTTCATGGAAGAATGGTAGTGTGAAGGGTCTCAAGGCCCAAGGCAACTACACGGTTGACGAGGAATGGAGCGAGGGCAAGGCCACCGCAGTGCGCATCACCAACAACCAGGACGTTGACCGTCAGGTGTCAGTACGTTATGACAACAAGGTGGCTACTTACGACATCTCTGCCAACGCCACTCTCGACATCGACCTCAGCGCCGGTCTGCCCACTGGTGTGAACAAGGTGGTAAATGTGCCTGTCAGCACCATCAAAACCATCTACGACCTCAGTGGCCGTCGTGTAAACAAAGCCGAAAAGGGTGTTTACATTATCAATGGTCAGAAGGTTGTGTTCTAAGTCACGCGTCATCTGCATGAGTGTGGCGCCCATCAAGCACCGCACACATATTGACGGCTGACAAGCCACACAACTAAATACACATTAAAAGCGTTCCGAATGCGTCCGGCACAAGCCCGACACTTTCGGAACGCTTTCGTTATGTTTACACTTGATGTCTGACGCTGTCCAAGTCCCTGTCTAATTCTCTGTCCAGCTCTCTGTCCAAGTCCCTTTCCAAGTCTCTTTCCATTTTTCTATTCAATTCTCTGTCCAAGTCCCTGTCTAAATCTCTGTCCATGTCGAGCTTTTCTACTTTTCTGTAGCAAATGCTTTGTCCATTGCCTGTCAGTTTGTATCTTTGCACTACAATAGCGCGCCTGTGGCGAAATTGGTAGACGCGCCAGACTTAGGATCTGGTGTTTCACAACGTGTAGGTTCGAGTCCTATCAGGCGCACGAAGTATGCTGACTTTCAACATACTATAATTTATTGCATGCTAAAACGCGTGCGATTTAGCGGTTATGGTTACTTATTGAATAAGTCCATAGCCGTTTTTTTATGCTCTTAATGTTACAATGTACACACACAGCAGGTTGAGGAGTATGTTGATGTGAAAGAGCCCTCGTCGAGCGCATTTGAGTTCGGCACAAAGAATATTGGCGCCAATATCTCTTTGACGTTCTACTTCTAACACGACACCCGTCTGAGAAACATTAAGGCCGAGTTTGAACATCACAATGTTCAGACTCGGCCTTTTCGTATAATAGGAGCAGAGACTATTTATTCATCAACGACTTTACAACCTCGTAAGCCAATTCCACTCTGTCCTCCAGGTCGGTGCCCTGTTCGGTTTGAGGAATAGGCTTCTCCACGTCGATGGTTTCAGTTGTGTGGCCTTGCTCGTCCGGAGTTTGATGACAAATATATAGCTTGTCGTCGGTGAAGTAAAGATATTTATCAGCAAAAGTTAACTTCAACACGCTGCCATCACCTGAATAAGCATACTCGCCAAGACTGATGCCAAGATCGGGGAAATCGCACAGGAGCCGGTCGTTGAGAGCCTTTAAGAAAATGTTGTAGTTGCGGCCGCTAATGCTCTTTTCAGTCCACATCATAAGTATGGAGTAACCCCGTTTCTCGTGTGGATTCTCCTCATCCCAGAAGTACATGCCGTAGCGCTCGGGACGCATGGCGTCGTACTTTACAAGATAGTGACGCCAATCGTACTCACGCGTTTCGCGTAAATACCGGTCAATAACAGACTGTAGCACATCGTTGGTGAAATGCTGACTCTGAGAGAGCAATGCCAGGAGAATGTCCCTCTTGGGCGCGATGCCTTGCTGGCTGGTGCTAAAGATGGCTCTCCACGACGAGTCGAAATCGGCCGAGCCCGAACCTATTTGGAAACGGTTATTAACGAGCAAAGCGTAATCGCCTATGCTGAGGAGGGCGCGGTTGACAAGCGAATGGTCGCAGGCAAATAATGAGTAGAAGCGGTCAGTGAAATCGATGTGGTCGAGCCCTATCACGCGAATGGCGCCTTGCAGCAATGGGTGGTTCTCCAACCGGCATAGCGTGTCGGCCTTGTCGGCATGCGTTTGCAACCATACAGCCTTTTCGTGCTCCTCGGCAAGCTGGTTGGCATTGAAGCTCAGATAACCTTCTTCAACATCGCCATGGGTGAGGATATATTCCGTCTGGCGGAGCAGGTTGGGCATATTGTCTTCGCGCAATTCGTATTCCGACTGCTTTATCAAATTGGTAATGATGCGAATGCGGCGTGCAAACTGTATGTCGCTTATCGTCTCCTTGTGTTGCAAATAATAAAGGAAGGCATAAAGCATGACACTGCGCCCAATAGGGAACAGACGGGTGCGGCCATTCATGTCGCCATACGTGTAACAAGCCTGGGCAAACACGTTGACGGGGGCTGCCACTACACATTTTTGCGGGTCTGATGCCGTCGGGGTGGTGGTGAGGTAGGTATTGAACAGATGCTCTATGTCGACATGCAACCAGCAGTCGAAACCCCGCTCAATGAACTCTAAATGTTCGGGAGCCTTTTCAGAGTCTCTGAACAAGTCCTCGACAATAGACAGTATATCTGAAGAGTTCTTTTTCAACTCTTCGTCTTTATAATAAATGATGTCTGTAAGGAAACGTAAGTAGCGTATGAATTTGTCGTCCACCACATCGTCGGCCGAAGAGCTGGTTTGCCCATTACGGTAGGGCCACAGCAAATCTGTCCAGTCAAGGTCCATCTTCTGCTCTATCCGGTGTTGTAACTGCTCAGCATCTTGCTGCGGCATAATGCTTGGACTGATGGCCCTGATACTTGCCTCCCACTCAGCCTTAACATTCTCAAACTCGGTGAGGGGTTTGCCTCTTGAGTTCATTTTGATGTAAAGATCGTCGGTGGCCCCGAGCTGCTTGATGGGAAGGAAATAGAAGGAGATGCACCCGGCCTCAAGACGGGGCCAAAGATTGTTACAAGAGTTATTGAACATAACATGTATGTAGTCAATCATTCTCAGCATGGCGCTGATGGTGGAATCGTTTTCCCAGTCAAGCGGCATCCAGTTTTGGTCTGTTATTTCTTCTGAAAGTTTGAAGCGGTTGAAATCGGGCTGGTAGTCGGGCGACACCAGGCGCTTGCAAAATTCGCGTGCACTGTAGCGTGTGGCATAAGAGAATTTTGTAAGGAAGGCCAGCTTGTCCTCGCTCACACCCTCACGACGGGCAATGTACCAGTGCAGCAGGAAGAGGGTTGTCAACCGCTGCTGTCCGTCGAGCGGAATGAGCGTACGGTTATTGTCAATTTCGCCATAAACGAAATCGAGCGTGACAGGCTCATTATTTATGAGTGCCTTTTTCAGCGCGCCAACAAAGCGTCTACGAATGTCCTCTACCTTAGGCATATCACGTCCCTGGGCATAATCGCGTTGAATGAGTGGAATTTCTATACCATTCAAAGCCTCGCCCCCACCCTCTGTGCCACGAAACAGGTCGATAAATGTATATTTCTTAGAATCTATAGTGTTCATCATGCGTTAAATTTTATAAGATCATAATAGGGTGCTATCACGTGCTGTATGGCTTGCAAATAAGCCTCTCTGTCCTTCTGCCCCCAAAAATGCACTTGTACATCAGACGAGTTTTCATAATATTTCAAGAAAGTCATCTTGGTGCAGTAAGGTATGAACTCGCCACTCTTGTCCATTTTGATAATCAAATTGCGCTTTACATCGAATGTGGAGTTGCTCAAACAGGTGTTATGGCCACAAGAGAGCAGGGCCAGGTTGGGGAGTGTATTGATATAATCCGTATCGGTAGTATCAGACAGATCGTTTACCACGCGGCGAAAGAAGTCTTCGAAGTCAGATCGTATAAAGCGGCCATCATCTATGGCTTTTTCCACGGCTCTAACAAGCTCATTATCGGGCTCGTCACGATGAATAGCTTTCAATGATGGCAAATGCTTCTGGAGCCACTCCAGCTGAAGTTCGACAGTTTTCAGTCCCTCAGAGTTCTGTGCATGAATGTGCTCTATGCTCCATTTCTCGTTATTATATTCATTAAAGGGGAAACGCTGTCGCACGCAATACGATATAATAGATTGTACATTAAATAGCAGGAGTATGCGGCATATCCGGTTATAATCCTTGTGGTAGTCTAAATCCCAATAACTGTCTTTGTCGTTGGTGCGCCATGTAATGGATTCTGCAATCAACTCGTCTAACCGATCCTTAAACTCGCTCTTGCGTTTGCCACGTGCCTCGTCAAACAAATCGGCCATTGTATTACTGCCCGAAGCTATCAGATAGCCAATTTTGTGGTAGTACACATTATCCTTGTACCACTCTTTCAGCTGCAAGAACCCGTTGATTACCTCTTGCCACACGCTGTCCCTGTCTGAATGTTTCAAGCGCTCCTCCATTTTGAAGAATGTGAAGAGGGGGTCCTTCTCTGCATCTTGCTTGTGACACATGAGGTCGAACAAGATGTCTATTCTGGTAGGATAATCCTCTGCACGCTTACGCGTGATAAAAGCCCAGAAGGCATCATCGTCATCACGTAATTGTTTCTCGATGTCGTCCCATTGAATAGCAATTTCGTACTTCCTGCGGTTCTCCATACCATTGGGCGTATCCGAAAGGAAGAGCGCACGTATCAGTTCGGCATTGGTCAGCTGTATTTTGCCTACATTCAATCGCGTAAAGAGCGCTATGGGGTCGGCCTCAGCACCCACTTCGTACCATATCACCTTTACCCTTTCGTTGACGTAGTTACAGAGTTTGTACAGTGCAGAACTCTGGCTGTACGTGTCGTCAGGAAAAGTCTCCTCCAGCCAGTCCTTAATGGTAGTATATGCCTGATAGATGTGGAAAAAATCTATATTCGTTTGGGCCAGCTGCGGGTCCATATTATCAAGAAAGGCTTGCGTCTTCTTCCTTGTTTCATACTCAAAACTAAATTCGGGTTTAACGAATTTGAAGAAGTTCTGCTCGACATAACGCAGCAGAATGTAAATGGTAGTGAGTCGTTGCTGCCCATCAATCAGGTCGTACTGCAACTCGCCTTTTTTCTGCACCACAACGGGCTGCAAGCAATAATCTTTTTCCTGTCCGTTTGCCTCCATGCACTGATAGAGGTCGTTGAGGAGCGTTTTAACTTGCGTCCGTTCCCATCTGTATCCGCGCTGATAGGCGGGAATGTAGAATGTGCCGCGTATGTCTTTAATAGGCTTGGCTTCTAATATTACGTAGTTTTCCATGTCATGTTATTTTATTTGTAGTTATTGTATTCAAGCAGGCACTTTAACATAATAAGCAAAACGGCGGGAAGTCTGAAAAGGCTATGCAAACTTACCTGTAAACCCGTTAACTTGTCAACTTGTTTACTAATTCCGCCAACGAACACATATATAATAGTACTTTGCGCTCAGAATTATAAAAAAACAAGTAAAAAATTTAAGTGCTCAAAGTTTCGGATCTTGAAAGGACGGGGAAAGCCCAAGCTAAACCCGAAAGTCGAGCTAAGTGTTAACTTGCATAAGGTTCTTAAACTCTTGGACAAATATACAACCATTCTGTGTCATACTGTATTGTCCTATCTGTCCTATCTAATATTTGTGTGCATTTCGTAATGCGCTGATGCGCAGATACATACACTATTTATAACGCAAATATACACACGTTTTGCGGAATACCTATTGGGGGGGGTAAAAGTATGTTAATGCGCTTACAATTACCGCTTTTTGTAGTAATGGCGCACTTAATTACACAGCAAGGGCGTGCAATCACTCTATTGCACGCCCTTGTTATTGTAAGGCTTTCACGTTGGTGGAATTAGTAAACAAGCCGACAAGTTAACGAGTTAACCTGTTAACCAAGAATTCCACCAACAGGTATTTATGTTTGTGCAAATATAGCAACTTTCCGTCTCAGAAGGAAAATATCGGGCAAACTTTCCTTCTGGGACGGAAAGTTTGGCAAAATCTTTCCTTGCAGAAAGGAAAGTTGGACCGAAACAGCACAGATACGCAAATGAGCTGATGCCGTAGCACGTGTGCCAACTGCCGGGTGCTAACGCCTGACAAGCAGGTGAGCAGAGGTGATATCGGCATCAAAAGCGAAACTATTTTTGGGCATTCAGAGTTGTCTGAAACACGCTGCAAGAAAACGCAAGCACTAATGGGGGCGACGCGTCCCGCGTCGGTTTTTCAGCAACCTCGTCTCGCGGGATAGAGAAAGGAGGGATATACGAACTATACTAAATTATTGCTGCATATTTTCCCACGGGACAATACTGCTAAAAAAACCGACGCGGGACGCGTCGCCCCCATTAGTGCTTGCGTTTAGAGCGTGAGTTTGGTGCGTGAGGCTGTTCGCATTTCTACTTTTCACCGTACAGCGATGTATACATACATCATACTCTGCGCCACGTCTTACCCATATTTTTTTAATTGCACTATTTGCCTGCACCTTGCACTTTTTACCTGCACTGCACTGATTTTCAGTCTATTACGGTGTGTAGGTAGCATCATTTTCCACCTACACGCTACCTGCACTTTTCTCTGCACTTGTCTGCACACAAACGCTTCCACCGCTCTGCTGCCACGCAGCATGACGCAATGTCCGCACGCGGACGGTTAAACAATTACGGGAGGTAGTCATTTCGGTTGCTCTAATCCAAAAATCGTTCCCCCTATGCCGAAAAGTGTGAATGGTATACCCCATCATGCAAACAGGTGCAGACGTGTATAATGAAGAGGGTGCAAGCAAATGTAGATAAGTGCAGACGGTGTGCAGGTAAGTGCAGGTAGTGCAAACAAAGAGTGCAGATAGTGCAGACAAAAAGTGTAGGTAGTGCAAGCAAAAAGTGCAGGTAGTGCAGGCAGTGTGCAGGCAAAAAACGAGGTTACCTACACTCCGTAATGAATTGATAATCAGTGCAGTGCAGGCAAAAAGTGCAAGATGCAGGCAATTTGCAATATAACTTTTCGGGTGGGTTGTGCAAGTGCCAATATCTGTTTTGGAGATGTAGCCAAGCGAATGAACGCAAGCACGAAACGCTAACTCTAATGGGGGCGACGCGTCCCGCATCAGGGCATTAAGGCAAAGGCTCACTGACTGACGTGTAATTAGTGTTGTTTAGTATATGGACATTGCATTTTTCCGACGCGAGACGCGTCGCACCCATTAGAGGTTGGGATCGTGTTAGGGGGCGCGTCGGGCATTAAAGCAAAGGCTCACAGACTGGCATGTAATTAGTGCTGTCTGCGAGCCTTTATTTAGTGTATGAACATTGCATTTTTCCGCAAGACGAGGCTGCAGAAAAATGCCCGCGAGACGCGTCGCCCCCATTAGAGGTTGAGATTGTGTCAATTTACTAATTGTGGACGTCTGCTTCTTAACATAAAAGCTGACGCCATAGCACCACTATTTGCAGCGCTACGGCGTCAGCCTGTCTATTACGTTTGACAGATTTCCACACTTTGCCTTTCGGTAGTGCCGGACATACTTACCTGTCAACTTGTCAACCTGTTAACTTGTTAACCCGTTAACCTGTCAAACCTTTTTATTTTCCCAACTTGGCCTCAACCCACTTGCGGGCGTTGACAAAGGCCTCCATCCACGGAGTGATGTCGTCGGCCAGACGGTTTTCGGGATAGTAGGCTGTCTGCCAGGGGAAGAAGGCACGCTCCAAGTGCGGCATCATGGCCAAATGGCGGCCATCGGGGCTGGCAATACCTGCCACACTGTATGACGAGCCATTGGGGTTGCCGGGATAAGCATCGTACGAATACTTGAGCACTACGTTGTAGTCGTCCTCAGGATAAGGCAGGCTGAACTTGCCCTCGCCGTGAGCCACCCAGATGCCGAGCTTGTCGCCCGAGAGCGAACCGAACATCACGCTGCGGTTGGTGGGCACCGTCACACCGAGGAAGGCGCTCTCAAACTTGTGCGAGTCGTTGTGCAACATGTGGGCACGCTTCTTGTGGTCGGGGTTGATGAGGTTGAGTTCTACCATAAGCTGGCAACCGTTGCACACACCGAGCGAAAGGGTGTCCTCACGGGCATAGAAGCGGTCGAGGGCTTCCTTGGCCTTGGGGTTGTAAAGGAAGGCACCAGCCCAACCCTTGGCCGAGCCGAGCACGTCGGAGTTAGAGAAACCACCGCAGAACACAATCATGTTCACCTCGTCGAGGGTTTCGCGGCCACTGATAAGGTCGGTCATCATCACGTCCTTCACATCGAAGCCTGCCAAGTAGAGGGCATAGGCCATTTCGCGCTCGCCATTGGTACCCTTCTCACGAATGATGGCTGCCTTGATGCCTGAAGGCTCGCGACGGTCGGGATTGAGGCCGAACTGGCTGAACTTGCCTGTAAACTCGGGGTGGATATGATACTCAAGCGGCTGCTGCTTGTAGTTTTCGTAACGCTGCTTGGCACAACCGTTCATGCTCTGCTTGGTGTCGAGCAAATATGATGTTTCGTACCACACATCGCGCAGGTAGTCAATGCCAAACTGGTAGGTGGCATCGCCAAGGGTTACCATGATTTGACGTTCCTCGGCAGGCGTACCTATCTTGACATAGCCCACGCCGGCATCGTCGAGCAGGGCCTTGAAGTCCTTTTTGTGCTTGTCGGCCACCTGTACTACCACGCCGGGATTTTCGGCAAAGAGCACGCGCACCAAGTCGTCGGTCTTGAACTTGTCGAGGTTGACGTCGATACCGCCCTCGGTGTTGGCAAAGGTCATTTCGAGCAGGGTAGTGATAAGGCCACCTGCCGAGATGTCGTGACCGGCCATTATCCAGCCCTTCTTAACGAGCTGCTGCACGGCGTTGAATGCCTCGCGGAAGTAGTCGGGATTTTTAACCGTGGGCACATCGCTGCCCACATAGCCCTGGCTCTGCGCAAAGGCTGAGCCGCCAAGGCGGAGTTGGTCAAACGAGAAGTCGATGTGATAGAAGGTGCTCTTGGCATCGTTCTTCATCACGGGTGACACTACCTGGCGAATGTCGCTCACCTCACCACCGGCACTTACGATAACAGTGCCCGGCGAAATGATTTTCTCGCCATTGGGATATTGCTGTGAAAGCGAAAGCGAGTCCTTGCCGGTGGGCACGTTGATTTCGAGTGCGCAACAGAAGTCGCTGAGAGCCTCAACACCCTTGTACAGACGGGCGTCCTCACCCTTCTGGCTGCGGCAGGGCCACATCCAGTTGGCCGAGAGCGACACGCTGTCGAGTCCCTCGCTCAGCGGTGCCCACACAATGTTGGTGAGCGATTCGGCCACTGAGAGCACCGAACCGGCTGCGGGGTCGGCCAAACCAGCCTGGGGCGCATGACCCAAAGCGGTGGCAATGCCCTTGCGGCCACGGTAGTCGAGTGCCACCACGCCACAGTCAGACAACGGCAACTGCAGTTCGCCCTGTGTTTGCTGGTGAGCCACCTTACCCGTTACCGAACGGTCTACCTTGTTGGTGAGCCAGTCCTTGCAGGCTACAGCTTCGAGCTGCAGCACGCGGTTAATGTAGCTGTCGAGGTGGGTGACATCATAGGTCACGTCCTTGTATTTGCGTTCAACGGTTTCGTCTACCATCACCGTTTTGGGTGAGTGACCGAACATTTGTGCCACATCGAGGTCGAAGGGACGCTTGCCGTCGCCCTGTACAAACGAGAAGTGTGCGTCGCCAGTGGTTTCGCCCACCACATACATCGGGGCGCGCTCGCGCTCGGCAATTTGACGCACGTGTTCGATGTGCTCCTCTTGTATGAGCAAGCCCATGCGCTCCTGGCTCTCGTTGGCAATAATTTCCTTGGCCGAGAGTGTGGGGTCGCCAATGGGCAACTTGGTCATGTCGATTTGTCCACCGCACTCCTCAACCAACTCGCTCAAGCAGTTAACGTGGCCTGCCGAACCGTGGTCGTGGATAGATACTACGGGGTTGACGTCCTCCTCGCACAAGGCGCGCACCAGGTTGTTGGCACGCTTCTGCATTTCGGGGTTGGCGCGCTGCACGGCGTTGAGCTCGATGCCGCTGCTGTAACGACCAGTGTCGACAGAACTTACTGAGCCGCCGCCGAGACCGATGCGGTAGTTGTCGCCACCTACCACAACAACCTTGTTACCCTTCTGCGGGGTGCCTTTCAAGCAGTCGCGCTTGGTACCGTAGCCCACACCACCTGCCAGCATGATAACCTTGTCGTAGCCATACTTCTCGCCATTCTCCTGATGCTCGAAGGTGAGCACCGAACCGGCAATGAGGGGCTGGCCAAACTTGTTACCAAAGTCTGAGGCGCCATTCGAGGCCTTGATCAATATCTGTTCGGGAGTCTGGTACAACCACTGGCGCACGGGCAGAATATCCTCCCATTCGCGGCCACCGTCAAGACGCGGATAGGCTGTCATGTAAACTGCCGTACCGGCAATTGGCCATGAGCCGACACCACCGCCCATACGGTCGCGTATTTCGCCACCCGTACCGGTTGACGCACCATTGAAGGGCTCTACGGTGGTGGGGAAGTTGTGCGTCTCGGCCTTGATTGAGATAACGCTCTCAATATCCTTAACGCGGAACCAGTCGCTTGTAGCGTGGTCGGCCGGGGCAAATTGCTCCACTACGGGGCCTTGGGCAAAAGCCACATTGTCCTTGTAGGCCGAAATAATATGGTGTGGGTTCTCCTTGGTCGTCTTCTTAATCATGGCGAAGAGCGACGAAGGCATTTCCTTGCCATCAATGATGAACGAGCCACCAAATATTTTGTGACGGCAGTGCTCTGAGTTGATTTGTGCAAAGCCAAACACCTCAGAGTCGGTGAGCTGGCGACCGAGCTGCTTTTCTACGCCATGCAGATATTCAATTTCGGCAGGCGAGAGTGCAAGGCCTTCTTGCTCGTTGTAGCTCTCGAGGTCTGATATGTACTCAATGGGAGCAGGCTTGATATTGACCGTAAAAATCTCCTGATCAAGACCATTGTACATACGCTGCAACATGGGGTCGTGATCAGCCTCTTCGCTCTTGACAGGGAAATACTCTTCAATACGCGCAATGCCGCGGAGATTCATGTTTTGTGTAATCTCTACGGCATTGGTGCTCCAAGGCGTAATCATTTCACGGCGAGGGCCTACAAACCAGCCTTTCAGCGCGTCAGCCTCTTCAAGCTTGGCACCGCCATAAAGCCAGCACAGTTCTTCCACTTCGTTCTCAGAGAGCTTGTGATCTACCTGAGTGGCAATCACGCTCTTCTGCGGAGTTGTAAAAAACAATATCATATCGTGGTAAGGATTTTGATGATTTTCGATAATGCTGCAAATTTAGGGAAAAAAGCGGAGTGCGCAAAGTATTTTGTTGGACGCTGCTACAAAAAAGCGTAAATTTGCGCACCCCTCCGTTTATATCATTAACGCCCGTTGACGAAATTCTTGGTTAACGGCCCCATCTGCACATCTGCATATCAACATATTTGCGAGCAAAACGAGTGTCATGAGCAATAGTACACAAGGCAACACACAAGGCAAGACGAGTTTCGGACACGTGTTAAAATACACGGGTCTGTTTGGCAGTGTGCAGGGCCTGTCGATGCTGGCCGGTGTGGTGCGCACCAAAGTGGTGGCACTATTCCTTGGCCCGTCGGGCCTTGCGCTCATCAATCTGTACAACACCATGGCCAGCTTGGTGAGCCAGTGCACCAATTTGGGCGTGTCGTTCAGCGCCGTGAAGGACGTGGCCGAATGCCATGCCGCGGGCGATGCTGCAGCCACCAGCCGCAGTGTGGAGTCGGTACGTGTGTGGTGCATGATAACGGCCCTGTTTGGCACGGCCGTATGCCTCATGCTGAGTCCGCTCATCAGCTGGCTTACCTTTGGCAACCACGACTACACCCTGAGCATAGCCCTACTCTCGCCCATGGTGGGCATGCTGGCTGTGACGGGCGGCGAAATGGCCATACTCAAGGGGCTTAAACGCTTAAAGCGTGTGGCCTTTGTGTCGATGCTGGCGGCTGTGGCCTCGGTGGTGGTGTACATTCCGCTTTACGCCCTGTGGGGCATGGCGGCCATCGTGCCGGCACTGCTGCTGTGCAACTTGCTCATCATGGCCATACACCTATATTACGCCACCCGCGTGATGCCATGGCACTGCCCGCTGTTCAGCCGCAAGGCGCTGGGGCGTGGTGTGCCATTCATCAAGTTGGGCGTGGCCTACATTGTGTCGGGCGCCTTTGGCCAGGGGGCCGAGTACGCCATGCGTGCTCTGCTGCTGCGCGATGGCGGCATGGACGTGGTGGGCTTTTACAACTGCGGCTACATGCTCATAGTGAGCTACACCTCGCTGGTATTCTTGGCTGTTGAAAACGACTACTACCCGCGCCTGTCGGCCGTGATGCACCAGCGCACATTGATGAACGATGCGGTGAACAAACAAATTGAGGTGTGCGCCCTGCTGGTGTCGCCAGTGCTGGTAGTGTTTGTGCTGTTAATGCCTTTTGTGGTGCGGCTGCTGTTTTCGGCCCAATTTGCCACAGCCGTGGGCATGTCCACCTGTGCCGTGTTCTACATGTTTTTCAGAGCCTTCACACTGCCGGCTGCATACCTGCCGTTAGCTGCGGGCCACTCGCGCACCTACATGGCCATGGAGCTGATATACGATGTGGCACTCACTGCAGCAGTGCCTGTGGCCTACCACTACCACGGCCTCAACGGCACGGGCTGGGCCTTGTCGGTCATGGGGCTGCTCGACTTGCTGCTCATACATGGCTACTACCGCTACAAGTACCACTACCAGTTCCGCTGCCAAGCCTGGCACATCTATGCGGTGCAGTTTGCCTTGCTATGCGGTGCGGTATATGCCGCCCTCGAACTGCCGCTTGCACCGCGCTGCATGGTTGGCGCCGTAGTGGCACTGACCTCTATCTGGCTCTCGCTGCGCCAGCTCAACAAGGAGACGGGCATGGTGGCCAAGGTGATGCAACGGTTAAAGAGGGGGCGCACTGAATAACATTCTCTTGACAACAGTTCGCTGAATAAAATCCTCTTAATAGCAGTCCACTGAATAGCTGCCCACTTGACAACAGACCACTTGTCCACCACCAACTATCACAACTTGCTAAGTAGGTGTTCAAAATTATTTTTACATTGAAAGTGCATTATCGGGGCGCAG
>OGNQ01001336.1_pt1 | contig 17592 bp, 11 predicted proteins | sample 1573481 | NCBI WGS metagenome assembly OGNQ01 (sample SAMEA2581920, study PRJEB24529) | metagenome | biome: Human gut stool | place: China | collected 2011 | reverse complement strand
TGATATTTGCAAAAATTGAAGTGGCATAACTTATAATAGGTTAATCATAATTGTACTCCCTTTTCGGAATTGTGTGTCTGAATGAAAAGCGTGTATAATTCTATATTTTGGATGTATAAATCTACATCCTAGCAATTCCAAAAGCGGTTCGGTTTATTGTTGCTCCAAATCAATATAAAATTTTTCCTAAAGGACATAGCATGGTTTATTTTTGCTATGTCCTTTCTTTCGACAATCTGATATATTTTGTATATAAATTTAGAAAAAAATTTTTTGAAAAAAGTGTAAGATTATGGTTCAGAAGTTGCCTATATAGGTGTAAGGGAAAAAATCAGAAAGGAGGATTGAGTATGAACGACAAGGACATTATTCAGTTGTATTTAAATAGAGACCAGCGTGCATTATCTGCAACTGCAAAGAAGTATGGGAAATACTGCACTTCTACAATTGATATATGGACAAAACGATATGATGATACATTTAACAAAATTGCAATTACAGAAGACCATAATCGGTTCAATGTTACAGTACTGCTAAAGCCTGAAACTAAAAAGAAAATAATTGATCACTTAAATGATAATTGTAAAATAATGATGGATATAAATATAGAACTTGTTTCTGCAAGCTATGTTTCTACAAAATTGAAATGCCGTGGTGAATTTATAAAATCAAATACAGACAATCTTGAAAATAATTTTGAATTGTCTGGTAAAGATTCAATGTGTTTCTGGGGTGGAAACATTATATATTCTGAAAAAGATGTGACTGTGCGAATGAAAAGTTAAATTTACTCAGTTCCAGATTTTGAAACAAAAAAGGGATTTTAGGAAAAAGTGATGGAAATAAAAAGAAGAGAGCCATATTGTAAGAATTGTGTGATGCATTATGAGGATTTGAAAGAGTTCTTTATACCAAAATTAGAAATTAGATATTGCCATGAGTCAGAAATGCGGTCTTGGAAGAATGTATGCCGGTGGAGGAGAACTTACGGAAAATATTGATGATGTTGGAGGAGTTGGCACAGCAGAGTTTGCAAGTAAAGCTATTGATATATTTTATATGAGCAGAAGGTAAATTCCAGTTGTGCGCCCAGCTAAGGGTGTGTAGTCAAGCCGGTGGGATTCCGGTTTATCCAAGGTTTAGCCAACCAGATAATAGCGAGTCTTGGCTATAATATTTTCCTGACCGGTATCGCAGATGGTGAATATTCAGATGGCGAGGAAAAGGATTTTGCTATTGCAATTTCAGAAAAACAGCAGGAGAAGTATAAATTTCATATTGGCGATGAGATAAAAGGTACCGGCTGGACAGAGAAATATCCGGAGTGGGAGTATGCAGATTATTATCGTACAGGAGCTCTTAAGAAGCTTCAGATGAATAATGTGGTGACCATGAAGGATGGATCGCCGTGGGTTTCTGAGGTTCCGGAGCTGGCTGTTTATGATTGGCGTGGCTGTAGGATGCTGGATAAGAAGTGCTGGAGTGGTAAATGCTTCCAGTGCAAGTGGGCTTGCATGGCTAATGTTACGATTGAATATAACTGGGGTGTGACTCAGAAACATAGATTTGAATCTTTCTGTTATGGTCCGAAGAATTGCAAGCTCTATAAGATGGGTAAGCCAAGAGTAGTTCCTTATAAAGATTGTGGCAGTTCTTATGATGAGGGGTGGCTGGATGAAATTTGTACTGAGAATAGAGATGATGAAGAGTAGGAGGCGACGTAAATGCCATTTAAAATAGTTCGTAATGACATTACAAAAATGAATACGGAAGCCATAGTCAATACAGCGAATGATCATCCTACTGTCGGCACTGGTTGTGATAGTGCTGTCTACAAGGCTGCAGGAGAAGAAAAGATTGGATTTGTGCCGGAGGATTTGGGTATCCGAAGGAAGAGGGAATGCGAATTGCTGTGAATGAAATCAATGCATTTTTGCTCAGCAATGAGTTGAATATCTTTCTGGAGGTTTTTGTGGTATTATCTTCTTGTAAGTCGTTAATGAGTTGCGGAAAGTAAATAGACAGCAAATTTTGGATAAATCATTGATTGAAAAAATGAAAGAAGAGAGTGAGAGAATGTTTGAGAACAATCCGAATACACCGAAAGGGTGGATTTATATAGGAGATGACAAAGTACGTTATGCCTTGGGAGAACCTGGTAGCTACAATTTACTTGTAATTGGCTTGAATCCCGGTATAGCAACACCGGATAAACCGGATCCTACAATAAAACGAATAAGAAAGATTGCTGAAAAAGAGAATATGGAAGGCTGGATCATGATAAATCTTTATCCGGTGAGAACACCGAAACCCGATGAACTGCCGCTTACGATTGATGAAGCCATAGCAAAGAAAAATATCGAAGTGATCAAATGGATAGAGCAACAGTATTGGATTCATTCTGTTTATGCGGCATGGGGATCCAATATTGAAAAACGTGGGTATCTAGTGGATGAATGCCAGAAAATTGTAGACTCCATACATACTGAATCTTGGTTTACTAGAGGAACGACAACATATGGTCATCCAAAACATCCGCTTTATGTTCCCTATGAAGAAAAAATGGAGTGGTTTCCAGTGCAGGACTATCTGTGGAACTTTGAGTGATATTTTAAACTAATACGATAGAAGGAGTAATACTATGGACTTATTATCAGAAAATAAACCAAATAATTCTGAACTTTGCGCAGTTCTTGATAAATTAATATCTAGTTGGGAATCCGAGGTGGTTGAATTCAAAGAAGCTGGAAAAGATTATGATAAGAATAAAATTGGTCAATATTTTTCTGCAATTAGTAATGAATCAAATCTTAAAGGATTGCAACATGGTTGGTTAGTTTTTGGTGTTAGAAATAAAGATAGGGTAATTGTTGGATCAGATTATAGAAATAATAAAGGACTGGATACGCTCAAACAAGAAATTTCAATGGGGACAACAGGCGGGATATCGTTTATAGAAATATATGAAGCATATCCGATGGTAGATGGTGAAAAGAAAAGAGTAATACTTTTTCAAATACCGGCAGCAACAACGGCAACGCCTACTGGGTGGTATGATCATTTTTATGGTCGAAATGGAGAATCATTAGGGGCATTATCTGTTAATGAAATAGATCGAATAAGAGGACAGGAAAAGAAAGATTGGTCTAAGCAAATAGTTCCAGGAGCGGAAATTAAGCATCTAGATAAAAATGCAATTAATCTTGCGAGAGAAAACTATAAGAAAAAAATGAATAAATCATATATTAGTGAAGAAGTTGATCATATGTCTGATGAACAATTTTTAACAAAGCTAAAACTAGTTATTGATGGAAAGATTACTAATGCAGCGATGCTTTTATTAGGCAACGAAGATTATGATTATTTGTTTAAAACGGTTCCTGAGGCATCATGGAGAGTATATGATTCAAAAAATGATGTTAGTGATTATGAAATATTTAAGATTCCATATATTACGTTGAGTGAGCGATTGTTTGGAAAAATAAGAAATCTTACCTATCGCTATATGCCGAATCAGCTTACATTATTTCCAACAGAGACAAAGCAATATGATATGTGGTTGCTAAGAGAATTATTAAACAACTGTATTGCACATTCAGAGTATACTTATGGTGGTAGAATATATTTGAATGAATTTGAAGATAGGATTATTTTGACAAATCCTGGATCTTTTTTACCAGGAAAAATAGAACCAGTATTAAATCCAGGATATAATCCTCCGTTTTATCGTAATCAGTTATTAGCAGAAACAATGGTTAAATTAAATATGATTGATTCTCAGTCGACAGGAATAAGAAGAGTATTTAGAATACAGAAAGAGAGATATTTTCCATTACCAGATTATGATCTGTCAGATAGGCAACAAGTAAAAGTGTGTATATACGGACGAATTCTTGATGAAAATTATTCACAAATATTGTTCAAAAATCCAGATTTTGATTTAGAAACAGTATTTTTAATTGATTGTGTTCAAAAGGGCATTAAAATAGACAAATCTGCAGTGAAATACTTAAGAAAATTAAAAGTGATAGAGGGAAAAGCTCCTAATATATTTTTATCAGCCACAATATCAGAAACAATTGGAGAAAAGGATCGATATGTGAAGAACAAAGCTTTTGATGATCAATATTATAAGGATTTAATAGTAAAATATTTAGAGCAGTATGGAAGTGCGAAGAAAAAGGATATACGAACATTATTATGGGATAAACTTCCAGAAATTATGGAAGATAAGCAAAAAGAGGATAAAGTGAGAAATTTATTATCATCTATGCGTAAAAAGGGAATTATAACTACCAGTTCTAAAAATCAGCAGAAATCGTCTTGGATTCTAGTAAATAAAGTTATACAATAAAAATAAGATTTAAACAAGAATTTACACAAGAAAAAATGTACTATAGAGACAAAATCTTTAAAACAGGGCATTTTTCTTGTTTAAAATGAAAATAAAAAAAGAATAAAACAAGAATTTAAAACAAGATAAGTAAAGGCATAGAACCATTAGGTCCTATGCCTTTGCACATTCCGGAAGCAGCATCCTGTCATCAATATAGTAATCACAGGAAATCTTCCGGCTGTTGTGTCCATAGAATTCGATGATTTCCGGAAGATTGTCATTAACTGCATCAAATTCAAGATTCTGTTCCCGGCACCATTCGACAGCTTTTGACAGGGCTTCCCCGGCGCGGCAGGTCCAGAGAATGAGCTTATTGCCATTGCGTTTCCATTCCTGGAGGTAAGCAATCAGAGCAGTGTTGGGTTGGCTGCATATTCCGCTCCATCGGGAATCTAATTCCGCTTGAAACGGGATGGTCTTTTCCGCCCGTTCGGGAAGTCATTCCGCTCCAAACAGGAAAGGTTTTAATATATGTTATAGTTATTTTCGTAGTTAAAAAATTCATTACGAAAGGAGCTATGACTATGCATGACTACAACACAATTGTTGGCGTTATCAGCCTTCGAAACGATAAGGTTTCATATCCGGTAATACGTCAACGCTATGGTATTGGTAACAGTGGCATAGACCTAATCATGAATCGGTACAAAGAATCCGGTTTGCCCTGGAAGGATTTTCTGAAACTGGAACCTTCACAGATAGAGGAACTTATCTATCCTCCTAAAAACATTGGGAAAAATGATATTCCTATGCCGGATTTTGAACTCTACTATGAGAGGATGATGACCAAAGGCAGCCGGGTAAATATGTTTTACTGCTGGCTTGATTACAAAAGCGAACATCCAAATGGATACCAAAGTTCACAGTTCTATGAATACTTTAATCGATTCATAGAAAAGAATTATGGTGGTGACAAAGTTGCCATGGCCGTGGAACGTATCCCCGGTGAGAAGCTGTATATCGACTGGGTTGGTGACCAACCGGAACTTCTTGTGGACCCTCACACAGGTGAAATAAGAAAGATTCATGTATGTCTTTATTAACAAACAGGTGGAGCGTGTATCAAAGGAAGCTGTTGAGGAGCTGGATTCAAAAGAAGTCATTCTGATCTTCCCCTCACAAAGGAAGAATAATAAGACGGTCAGGGTGCTGAAAACACCAAAGACCGATACCAGCGAGCGCAAAGTTTATATACCGGGATTTGTGGCACAGTGCCTTATTGATATAAAGAAGGAACAGGATGAGGTAAAGGAGGCACTTGGCAGTGAGTATACCGATTACAACCTGATAATGGCGACTACATTTGGAATGCCGATCAATAGCAGCTATATTCGGGATCAGCTGCAGAAAGTAATTGATAGAGAAGGTCTTCCGGATGTGGTTTTTCATAGTCTGCGCCATACAAGTGTCACATACAAACTGAATGAGCAGAAAGAGGAAGAAAATAAGATTACCATACCGGAGGGAGTAGATCCCGAACTGCTGATGAAAGTACTTGGCAATCCGGAGATGGCGGCTTTGCTTACTTCTCTGGCGAAGACAATGAAAGTATAAATATAGAAGAACGATATTGTGTGGAGTAAGAAATCCATGCAGTATCGTTTTTTTCGTTTCTTGTGAAAAAACTTTTTTGAAAAATTTTGCGTTTCTGGGTGAGAGTTTTTTCGATTTTTTGTACCTATATAAATGAAGGGGTTTTTAAGCCGCATTTCAATAAATCCAGAGAGAAGGTTCAAACGAAATGTACGATACCGCAAAACGAGTCGTACTCGTCAAGCAGCGGGTGCGGGAAAACACCCGCCGGAGGCAGCGGCGCGGTATATATGGGTTGAGCGCAGCGTGTATGCTGCTGTTCGCGGTGATGATGCAGGCGGCGGATGTGTTTGCAGTGCAGGAGCAGACAGCCGCATGGGGCGTGTTCGGCGCGATGCTGCTACGGGAGGACGTGGGCGGCTATGTGCTGGTGGCCGTCGTCTCCTTTGCAGCGGCGGTGGTCGTTACCGTGTTTTGCACACGATTGAGAAAAAACAATAAACAGCAGGAACAAACCAAGGAGGATGAGGAAACATGAAGAAAAGATTTTTAGCGGCGCTGCTGAGCCTGTGCATGACGCTCACGCTGCTGCCAACTACGGCGTTTGCAGCGGTGAGCGATTCGCTGGGCAACACACCCGAGGAAAATCAGGCGATTTTGGAGCAGGTCTCTGCCCTGACCGGCGATAGCAGCGACCAGGTGCTTTCCATGCTGAACGCTTTGGGGCTGCTGGATGAAGACGGCAATTTCAAGGTGGATCAAACCATCACGCTGGACGGCCAGGTGTTGACACTGGCGGCTGTCATGGAGCTGCTGGAAAATCCCGCCACGGATCTCACCCGTATAGCCGACGTGGATGGGACTCCGGTGGCGCTGGGCGATTTGAAGACCATGATCCAAATCGAACAGGAGCTGCAGCGGATCAAGGACACCTATTTCTCCGGCAGGGAGTTTACCGGGGAAGCTCTGGAGAATCTCAATAGCCTGATGGAGCAGCTGGAGCTGCAGGGCATCAGTTTGCAGTATTCCGCCTCTGCCACAGCGCCTGTGGGCGTTGAGACGGTGAATATGAGCGGCATGATGAGCCAAACGCTGGGGGATCTCGCAAATAACAGCTGGAGCTCCGGGACTTTTACTGTATACGGCGGAAAACCGGTCGGCTTTTCCTACCGTATTCAAAAAGGCCAGCTCAGCGAGTATATCACCGATGTGGAGGTCTCGATAGGCGAGACGAGTAAGGTCGTCGAGCAAAGCGACGGGTCCTACAAGCTGACCTATGACGTAGGCTCGACTTCCAGTTTAGGTGGTTGTAAAATCACTGTCAAGGTTACAACCAAAGGAAGGAACTCAGACTGGCTCGAGGGTTCTTATTCCTATGGCGACCTGCTGGGGATGATTGAATTTTACGATGCGGAAAATCTGGTGTTCTATGACGGCGCCGGTTATGCCGACCACTGTCAGCTCAAGCTAAAAAAGACGGTTGACGCCCCCACAATACAAACATCAGTGAGCGCGCCGAACTATGAGGAAAGATACGAAAGTACAGAAACAATACAGGGGGATATGTATATTCCTTTGCTGGCAAATGAATACAATATCGGCGAAGGTGCCAACAATCAGGACTTCGTTGCGCTAAGCGATACCATCAGAATTTTGGAGGGTGCCCGCAACTCGGTGCTTCCCGTCGACTCCGACCCATTTTATCAGCCATACAAAATCGATGCCAGCATCGAGTTTGACTGGAGTACCGATGTAGAGACCTATAATGGCTTTGCGCCGTATGGCTATAATAGTGACACACAACCCCATGCCCCGTTCTATCTGACGGAGTACATGTTCAATGGAACATCTCTGGAGCTCAGCGGCGACAAAACGAGAGCGCTGAACTGTACGATTAACAATGGCAGTACGGTCAGCATCTCCCTGCAGTCTACCACGCAAAACAGAGAGAATCAGCAGTACTATCTGCCCTTCGAACTGTATCTGAAGAATGTAAATAATAATATCCAAAATTCCACCACCACCGCCAAGACCAGCAACGTTACAGCCAAGCTGGTGGACACGGACAATCCCACCATTCAAAGCGTCACGGCCCCGGCGGGAACCTATACCAGCGGACAGCACGTGCCCATCACAGTTACCTTTAACGAGTTCGTGGATCTTAGAAACGCCACCGTGACCATCAATGGCAAAGAGTATACCGCCGCTGAGCTTTCCATGAACAAATACGGTGTCACGGCAATGCTCTGGTACCCAGTGCAGGATGCGGATGACACCACGGTCATCGTCAATGGTATGACCGGTGTGGAAGATGTTTTCGGTCATACGCTGGATACCACACTCTATCAAAGCGACTCGATTGCCGGCGTTACGCTGAAGAGCGTCTTGATGCGCAACGCTCCCACCGAACTGACGGCCACCTACGCCAACGGCAAGGCATCGTTCACGATGAACGCCAACATGGAGCAGGTCTACAAGACCGTATACAGCAATTATCACACCCCGGCAGGCACAGAGCCGAGGGAAGCCCCGTTCCAACTCGAACTGAAGTACGGCTCCGCGGAGGCACCAAGCTATCTGCAGGTCTATCTGGACACAGAGAAGGAAGCCTTCACCATTAGCGACTACGCAATCGCACCCTCTGCTTACGACCGCACCTACACGGTGACGCTGCAGGCCAACGAGGGCACGAAAGCCGATCCTGACTGGGTGAATGTTCTTCCCCTGACCCGGCAGTTCACGGTGGCAAAGAAAGTTTCCGCGAGCACGGTGAAGGTCGTCCCAGAAGAGAATGACGCCGACTATACGATTTCCCTCGGCAAAACCACCCGCCCCACGCTTAAGGCAGAGGTTTTGGGGGCCGGCGGTGAGACGGCCAGCTACACCACCGGCAAATGGAGCAGCAGTGACACGCTCATTGCCACCATCAACGAGGATACCGGCGTTGTTGCCACCACAGGAACCAAGGTGGGAGCCGTCACCTTTACCTTTACGGCGGACAACGGGACTGAGGACACTGCCGATGATGTGACGGGCGAGTCAAAGCCCTATACCGTGACGGCAGGCGATTCCCTGGCACTGGTGATTCCCGGCGGCGCGTCCATCGTGACGCGGGTAAATCAGCCCGCCACCGTGCTGTGGAGCTCCAACGCCACGCTGATGGCGCCGAACAAAGAGTTCAATTACAGGATTGACCTGTATGAGGGCAACTACGCGAATGAGGCGGCGCTGAGCGGCCGCAAGCCCGTTGCGACTTATACCGTCGGCAAGGATAAAAACAGCGTGCGGATCGAGGAGAATGTGCTCTCCAAGCTCTCCAACGGCAATACCCCTGCCTACACGGTATTGGTCTCCATGCCGCACCCCAACGCCGGCGGTGAGGACGTCCGCCTGTCGGCACTTGCCTGGATCATCGTGCAGGCACCGCCTGCCACAGCCAAGCTGACACCGCCCCAGAGCATTTACCTCAAGGATACCGACGGTGCCGTCAATATCGACTGGTCGGTGGAAAACACCACTGAGGGCGCCCCTTTGCAGCCCACGCTGACCATCACCCGGGTCACAGAGGACAACACCACCAAAGTGGTGGACAGTGAGCGCCTATCCGGCACCTCCGGGAGCGTCTCCCTGTCATTACAGAGTGTGAAAGCCGGCAATCTGAAGGACACCTATCAAGTGGTTTTGAGCGTGGAGAATCCTGGTGAGGAATCTCCCAGCACCGACTCCTTCCCCCTGTATGTCTACGATGCCGACGCACTGAAGGTGCAGAACGACAAAGGAGAAACGATTTCTAAGCTGACCATGGACAATACCTCCAAGGTCAGCGGCAGCCTGCCCACCGTTACAGCTGAAATTTTGCAGCTGCGCCAGGAGTTGGGGCTGATCGAGTACATAGGCATCAACTATGACGAGTACGGATGGAACTCCTTTAAAGACGGCATCCGGTGGCTCTCCAGCAACAACAATGCCATTTCCGTCAACTACAAGCAGGGCGGACTGTATGAGGACATCAGAAACTTCTCCTTTGATTCCTACCTTCCCGAAACCAAAATGGCGCTGTCCGGCTTGGCCAACGGCACCGCAACCGTCACGGCTACCCATGCCGCCACGGGCATGAATGCCGCCGTACAGGTGACAGCGAAAACGCTGCAAAATAAGTTCTATCTCTTCCAGCTGACGCCTGCAGCGGAAACTACGCTGCAATACACCGACGGCAAAGGTGTGCCCAAAACGGTCACGACCAACAGTGAAGGCGTGCTGGCGCTTTACGAACCCAACGGAATCGCCAGTGAGGTGTCTCTGCGGTCCGGCTCCGGCGCGGATATTTATCTGGGCACCATCTATAAAGAAAATTTGCGTTCCGGCGAGCGGGATGCCACAAAACTGCAGCTTTATCCCTTGAATACCTTCAGCCTTCGGCGAGTTGCCCGGGCATCTGTGACGCTCATCACGCCGGGCGGCGATCCGCTGGCGAACAAGACGGTGACCGTTCGTGGCGGCGTTTATAAAAACGGAGGCTACTGCCAGACAGCTCTGCTGGGCTCCAGGGCAGGAGCACTTGTCAGCGGCATCACCGGCGACACCTATACCACGGATGCGGCGGGAAATATAACCGTCTATCTGGATTCCACCCAGTTCTGGTCGGCCGAAAAGGGCGAGAGCAACACCACGGCGCTTTCTGCTCTGGATCAGCTGGAATACATTCTGGAGATCAGCGCAATTGACGGCGACAAGTACTATCCGCTGCTGCTGACCGTCAACGGCAAGCTGGGCGTGGACGATGTAATGCGCACCGCAGAGGGCGTTGTCTCTCTGGAGCGTGTGCCGGCGGGGGAGGAAAACAAACCCTTCATTGTGGCGCAAAGCGTTGATTACGGTCTTGCCAACGGTCAGAAGGTGGATGTCCGCAGCTCGACTGGGAAGATTGGCCCTAACAGCAGCTTTAAAACAGCAAGCCTGCACACCACCATGTTCCTCTGGGGCGAGGATATTGCCAACGCGCGGAATTACAGTCTCAAGCTGGCGGACGAATACGGCGTTCTTCCTGCCGCCCAGAGCAGCAGTACCAAGCAGTATCCCTTCTCATCCATCCCCGTAGCGGAAAACGATCTGACCCTCACCGAGGCCACCATGACCACCTCTGGATGGATCGCCGACGGCAAGGATGTGGGTATGAAAACGCAGCTGAGCCTGAACGGCAGCCTGCTACAGGAGAAAATAATGCCCTTCCGGGTCGTTGATCTGACCCGAGTGCCCAAGGTGACAGAGGATGACCGCGTCACCGGTATTCTGGCGACGATGGAATCCTCCAGTGGAGTGAATCAAGTCGACTTTGGCGGAGTGGGCGATAGTAACATTCTCAAGGTGCTGACCGGACGGCTGGATGATCTGAGCGGTCCGGTGGACACTTCCGTGTTCAAAATGATTATCACCCCCAGCGAAGATCCCTCCGTGTTCCGTGCCATGATTTGGGCCGGGTACAATACGCTGGAGATGGAGGACATGGACTATTCCGAGGACGGCGTGGCGTTGGGTGCGAATGTGCTGACGCAGAACCTGGAAGTGGGTGTGCCCGGGACCGGGGACCTGAGCCAGATGTCCCAGGGCACCTATGATCCCAAGGGGGACTACAAAACCAACTCCATAGCCGACAATGTCACCAGCACGGATCTCAACTTGCAGTTGGAGGGCTTTTACGAAGCGGAAATCCGCTATAACACCGAAAAGAAGGAGTGGGAGGTTTTCACCGTAGGCGGCGGATTTACCACCGGCGTTGGTGTGGGCTTCTCCTTCAGCGTGAACGCCATGGCTGGTCCTGTGCCGTTGACAGCAACCTTTGAGCTGGGGGGTGCCATTCAGCTGGATTTCCGTACCGCAGTGCGCTACGGCCGGCAGGGCGAGGGTACAGAGCTTGCCTGGAGCGATCCCACGGCCACGGCAGTGAATGACTTTTTGACCACGCTGCGTATCAACGCCTATGTCCACGCGTTTGGCGGTATTGGCTTTGACTATTCGGTCGTGGCGCTGAAGATCGGCCTATTCGGCAATTTGGATGTGGACAGTCAGAATAAGTTCCTTTCCCGCACCTATCTTGCCGACGAGACAAAGCGCCAGATCAACGGTCAGGCTCTGGGAATCCAAAGCGAAGTGGGAATCAAATTTGTGGCAACCTTCCTGTTTATCTCCTACGAGGCGGTGATCGCCTCCGGAACCCTTGGAGCCACCAGGACTTTTAATGACTGGAAAACAATCGACGACTACTGGAATAGCGCCACCAGTGGGCTGAGCCTTGCTTCGCTGCGGATGGCGGCGGCCCAGAGCGGAATGCAGGTGGCTTCTGGCAGTGCAACGCTCCAAAGCCGGGACTATCTGGAGCAATATGCCCGTACCTGGGGCCAGCCCCAGCAGCGGATGATGCTGTTCTCTCTGAACTCCACCAGTGGGCTGGAAAACATCCAGACCAATGCCAACCCCACATCCTATCCACAGCTCAGCGATGACGGGAAAGTATTGACCTACATCAACGACGGCAACAGCAGCAGTATTTACGACAGCCGGGCACATTTCTCCACCCTCAATGGCGGCGTCTATACTCCCTCCAGTGAAATTGACGCTCCCACAGGGTTCCCCGGCTACGGCGACACGAGCGTTTCTTTGTCCGGCACTGGCAGCTTTGCGGCGGCGGCTTGGGTTCGCATGGGCACCGACCTGCCGGGTAAAAATGCCGGTGATGCCGTGACATTGGAAGAGCAAAACCTGCTGATGAACAGCACGGAGATCGTAGTGTCCGTCTATAACGGCTCAACCTGGACATCCACCCGCCTAACCAACGACGGCACGCCGGATCTGGCCCCAGCCACGGCAGTGGGCGGCGACGGCAAAGCCATCGTGTTCTGGCGCAACGTCTACACCCCCGATCCCGGTACGCAGGGCAGCAACAACCTGCTGAACTTCACGACCAGAGATTGTATCATGTACAGTTGCTATGACAGCACTAACGGCACCTGGAGCAAGGCAAAAATGCTTTATAACGGTGCTACTGGCAGCGTGAAGGCGTTGCAGGCGGCCATGCTGCCCGACGGAACCGCTATGGCGGTTTACTCGCTGGACCGCAGCGGAACCGGAGATACCTCCGCCTACGAGATCGCCTATTGTACCGTGGCTGCTGACGGAACTCCCGGTACAGCCATGTTGGCGACCTGTGACAGCAATCTTGACGAAAACCCCCAGGTCGTTGCAGCCAATTTCGGCAGCGGGGATGACCGATTTGTCATCGGTTGGCACAGTGTCCGAGACGGCAGCAGCGATATTCAGCTGTTGGCTGTGGACGGCAGCGGCACCATGTCCAACAGTTTCCCCGGCTCTCTGTCGACCCTGACTAGCAGCGGCAACGCCGTCGTGGGCGGAGACTTCCGCTTCGCTTCCCTCAGCGGGGATCATCGCAGCCGCAATGATCTTACCATCGTCTGGAATGAGACTGTCAATAACGCCAACGGCGCGGTAGATCACGGCATTTTGAAGGCGGCCAAGCTGCGCTATGCCACAAATACCTACACTCTGTCCGCACCATTGGAACTGGCAGAGCTGCCGGATCGCACGCTGGCTGACCACTTTGATGCCTATGTCAGCGGCACCAATCAGGTGCAGACCGCCATTCAGGCCACCCGGTATGACGATGAAAACCAGGAGGTAATCGGCGGCGTGACCGTTCCGGGTGAGGAAACGATCCTCTATACCGCTACCTCTGATTTTATCACCGATGCGGTGGCAGTGGAACAGGTCGGTGTGGATTATGCAACGCTGGCGTTGAACAGCCTGACACCCATTCGCTTTACCATCCGCAACACCGGGCTGAACGATGTGACAAACCTAACGGTCAGCCTTGGCAGTGGGGAAACCGCCACCCTTACGGAAACACTGCTGCCCAATGAAAGCACCACCCTTACCGTCTGGCACCATGTGGGGAACCTCGTGACCGACCCGGGCTATACCATCACCGCCGCTGGCGGCATCAACGAAAACGGCACAGTGTATCTGGATTATCCCGACATTGGAATCTCGCAAATGGAAGTGATTGCGGAGAGCGCCGGCAAGCGCACGGTGCGCATGACTCTCTATAATTCCTCTGCCGCCACGCTGGCCGGCGGAAAGAGCCGCGAGGTGAAGCTTGCGTTCTATGCGGATGATCTGCATACCGAACCTGCAGAGGTAGCCTGCACCACAAACGGCGTATCGGTTAGCGGTAATGAAATCACCATTTCCGAAGACAGCGCCCTCGCCCGCATTGATCAGGGAACCTTTACACTGGACCTGACCTATGATCTGGGCGAGTATATGACATCCATTGGCAAAACCGAGATCCCCAATGTGGGTACCTATCTGTACGCCGAGGCGTGGGCGGAAGGCCAGATTGGTGGAACGGGAAGCAATCAGCGCCTGCCGGAGTATAACGGCAGTGACAGCGAGGCCAGCGTCCATATGACCGGCGCACTGGCCCGCACCGGAGAGCAGCTGACGATGGATGTGACACAGGGGAACGACGGCAACGGTCACAGCACCGCCGCCATTACCCTGCGCAACAACTGCCTGCAGTCTCAGACTGGCGCAGAGCTGGTGGCCACGCTGCTGGATGCTGCCGGGACCGTTCTGGAAACGAAAAAGACCAGTATTGGCGGTGCCATCTCCGGGGAAACCTTCCAGACAGAAACCGTCACCTTCTCCCGGCTTGGCACCCGCGTAGTGGTGCGAGCCGCAGTGCCCGGTAAAGACCTTCTGACCTTTGAAGGTCTGGCAGTGGGGCTCGGCGATTTTACCGCCAACGGAACGAACTATACCTATACGCTGCAAAATGATAGCGGAGCAACATCTACGCTAGTCACAGCGGTGTCTGGAAACGGCGAGCCCGTGAGCATCAACGGACAGGCTCTGTCCACCGGCGGCAGCGCAACCGTTGCCATCCCCAACAGCGGCACAACCGACATTGTCGTGAGAATCGGTGCTAAAACCTACACGCTGACGATTCTGCGCAATAGCGGCACAGGCGGTAATGAAGGCGGTGGCGGAAGCGGTAATGAAGGCGGTGGCGGAAGCGGCTACAGCTACTACACCATCAAGGCAACTGCCGGGGCTGGCGGCTCCATTTCTCCATCCGGCAATGTCAGCGTCCGTGAGGGCAGAGATCAGACCTTCACCATCACTCCGGATAAGGGCTATGCTGTCGCCAACGTCAAGATTGACGGCAAGAGCATTGGCGCGGCGAAGTCTTATACCTTTGAGAATGTCAGCAGAACCCATACCATCGAGGTCATCTTTATGAAAGCCAACGGCAACCCCCAGACCGGCGTGTTTGTGGATGTAGCCACCGGCAGCTATTATGAGGACGCTGTGGATTGGGCAGTGGAAAACGGCATTACGCAGGGAACCGATGATACCCACTTCTCCCCGGACGGCATCTGCACCCGTGCGCAGGCCGTGACCTTCCTGTGGCGTGCCGCTGGCAGTCCCGAACCCGAAACCCGCGCCATGCCCTTCACTGACGTCCCCGTGGGCAGCTATTATTACGACGCTGTGCTGTGGGCGGTAGAAAACGGCATCACCAAGGGCACCAGCGACACCATGTTCAGCCCGGATGCCACCTGCTCCCGCGCGCAGATCGTGACCTTCTTGTGGCGCGCAGGCGGCAGCCCCGTTGCCAGCGGCAATTCTGCCTTCACCGACGTGGCCTCTGACGCTTACTACGCGGCCGCGGTCATCTGGGCAGAGAAGAACGATATCACCGGTGGTATCGGCGGCGGCCTGTTCGGCTCCAACAACGATTGTACCCGCGGTCAGATCGTCACCTTTATCTATCGCAGCGTGAAGTAAGAAACATGGATAAGAAGGAATGGCAGAGAGAAAAGCGAAAGGGCATCGCTTGCTTAGTCGTTGGCCTTGTCGGGACGCTGCTTGGCAGCGTACTGATCTTTTATCTGTGGGACATCGGCTGGTTCTATCAGCTCTCCGTTGACAGCAAGCTATCCTTTCTCGACGAAACGGAGATAGAGGCGTTGATGGGAGTCGCCCTGCTCCTGCCATTCCTCACAGTGATGTTTCATGGCTTCATGCGAGTGCAGATTGATCTGCGCTGTGAGCGCGAATATCGCAAAAAAGCGGAGAGAAACACTGACCACATCTCTGAATAGCGTAACCCTACAAAACCGCAAGGCGGCTCTGCCTTTGAGCTGCCTTGCGGTTTCTCTTTGCGTAAAGCTCCCACTAAAAAAGCAGCGCCTTTACACAGTTTGTTCGTGTAAGGCGCTGCCTTTTTGCCTTTTGAGGGGGGGCTATCCTCGCTCTCGGGGATCTCCTCCAGCTTCTGAAACCGGGTTTTCAATTCTTTCAGAAATGGAGGAAGTGGAAAAATGTCTTGTTTCAAAGATCATCGTTCAGGCATTGAAACAAACTCTTCCGGGGCGGAAAATCCGCCAGAATCCCCCATCGAGGAAATATTTTTGGAAAATTTCAAAAATATTTCCGAAAACTTTGCCAAAACCGCACCTTCCATTCGGGATAGAAGCGAAAGGGGAAGAAAGCCGACCTCTCGGTGCATGAGAGGAGGTGAACGACTCTTGGAGCTGACACCATCCCAAAAGAAAACCGTTAGACATCAGTTCGACAGCTTTTGCAGGAAGGTTCTGCGCGAAGAAGCCCGCGATTATGAGCGTCATATCGCGTGGCGTTCCGACCATGAGGTATCCCTTTCGGAGCTGTCAGAGGAGCAGGAGCGCCAAATGTATGTGCTGGACAAGTATCCGTCCGAGCAGATGCATTTTCATGTGCAGGGCTATGATGTGGCTATCGAAAACGAAGATCTCGCCAATGCCCTGACGGTGCTGCCGGACGATAAGCGTGATATTGTTCTGCTTGTGCATTTCCTTGATATGACCGATCAGGAAATTGCGGACAAGCTGGACATGGTACGCCGCACCGTGCAATACAAGCGTGCTCAGTCCCTCAAGGAATTGAAAAAAGAAATGGAGGTTACGGAAGATGGCGCGCAATCTGAGTAATGTCGCTGCATCTCTGCTGCCTTACTCGACCATCGAAGCGGCAGCGTCCGGCAATGTGGACGCGATCAATGCTGTGCTGAAGCACTATGAGCGTTATATTGCGGCTCTGGCAACCAGAACCCTGTATGACGAAAACGGTGTTCCGCACCCTTGCCTCGATGAAGAAAAGGTATGCTGGATGCGAACCAAGCTGATTACCAAGATTCTTGATTTCAAGGTAAACAAAACAGCCTAAAACCCATAGCAGCCCGTGCAGGAGCGTGTCCCCCTTTCCACGCTTCTGCAACGGGCTATTCGTGCATCCGCGAGGAAAGGTTCTTATCGCCTGATAGGAGCCTTTCCCGGCTGATCCACAGCCAAATATCACACGCGCCTGAAAGCGCGGATCTGCTGTACCTTGAAAATTTCATAGGCAACCGGATAACGAACCTGAACGGAGCAAAGCCCGGCAAATGGCGCGCCATGATCCGCACGGAAAGGAGAATTTGGGCGAGCGATTCAGCCAGTTTGCATCTGTGTGTGGCATCACAGATGGCCATGACCTCCGTTCAGCTAACGATACTCCCGCGTTGAACGCCCTCAAAGCATTGCGCGGCGCACCCATCAGCATGGGCC
>OGNQ01001335.1_pt1 | contig 17592 bp, 18 predicted proteins | sample 1573481 | NCBI WGS metagenome assembly OGNQ01 (sample SAMEA2581920, study PRJEB24529) | metagenome | biome: Human gut stool | place: China | collected 2011 | reverse complement strand
TCGTTGAATTTCATGATATCCGTCATCTCAGCTTCAATCTTTTCTAATTGGCTATCCAGTAACTCGATTTGTTGAATGGTTTGAGTTATCTGAATAGATATAGCGCTGTCGTTAGCACCGACAGACTTCTGTGCGAGAACTCTTAATTCTTTGGCCTGTTCTTTGGTAAAGTGTCCGTGTGAGTTCACTTTGAGCAGATTTGCCAGATGAGTCATATGCATGGAAGCAATCTCTTTTGGAGAAGGTGCTTCTTTTAATAAAGCATAGACAGCGTGTTGATGCAGACCGGATTTGAAAAAGTATTGAATCTCCGGAAAGACCTGATCAACATAGGTTGTCAGTTGAATTTTCAATCGGGTACGTTGCTTTATGGTTTTCTGACGGAAACGTCCCAATGCCTTAAGATCCATCATATCGAGATCGAAGAAGCTGACGAATCTGAGGTTGTCCTGCATCATAAGAGTTTTAGCAATCACGTAAGTGTCGACCTTATCTGTCTTAGTTTTGCGAACGTTATTTTTTCGCATTTGACAGGTTTTGATGGGGTTCAACACACACACTTGGTAAAGCTCAGTAACAAGGTACCGAACAAGGTTGTCACCGTAGTGTGCCGTTGACTCAAGACCGATGATGAGGCTGTTCTTATCGAATGATTCGAGTTTAGAGACCAGCAGTTGGAAGCCATCAGCGTCATTTGTGAATTTGAACGGCTCAATGATTATTTCACCGTCGGAAGAAATCGCAGCGGCGAAATGATTAAGTTTGGCAATATCAATGCCTACGTAAATTTTCATGAGGTTGTACCTCCCTTTCCTAAAGTCTGATACCATGATGTCCACCATCGATTATCATCGTAGACTTGATAGAAATAAGTACTCTGAGTGAAAAACACTCCGGCAACATCCAGCTAATAAACAATTCAGATAAAGGTAGTGGCAATACACTCCAGTTGAGTAGTCAAGCTACAGAAAACAAATCAAAAGTCCATAGTATCTGAATTGTATTGAACCACGATATTAAAAGAAAGGAAATATGTGATAATTAACTTCCTAATTATCATACAAGAAAATATGAAAGTATATAATGCTTTTCTTATGCCTTTTGATTCGTTAAAAAGTAAGTATCCAGATAATGCAAATATGCTCAAAGTGGGTGAAGCAGTAAGTAACTGGAAAGATAATACTGAGGAATATCAGAAAATTCAAGGGATTCTTATTGATGTAAAGACTCTTATGAGTATAAATGTCAGACAGGAAATGAAAGAGATAGAAAAACTGGCAAAGTTGATTGAAAACTGATTGTTGAGGTGATTTTGTGGCAGATGTTTTAACAAAAGAACAGCGGCATAAGAATATGAAAAATATTCATGGAAAGGATACCAAAATAGAAGTTATATTAAGAAAGGCTTTATGGAGCAAAGGATACCGGTATCGTAAGAATTATAAAAAATTGCCGGGCAGCCCGGATATTGTACTGACAAAGTATAAGATTGCAATTTTCTGTGATGGAGAATTCTTTCATGGGAAAGATTGGGATACTTTAAAGAAGAGACTGGAAAAGAGCAATAACAGTGAGTTTTGGATTAATAAAATTTCCCGTAACATAGAGCGGGATGATGAGATAAATAAAAAATTGGACTTTGAGGGCTGGACAGTAATCCGGTTCTGGGGTGAAGATATAAAGAAACATGCGGATGAGTGTGTTAAGGTTGTGGAAGAAACTATTTTTGATAATGTTATTGAGGAAAAAGAAGGAAACTGGAAGTGATATGAAGATATTTTCATTTTTTGCTGGTGTTGGAATGCTGGATTTGGGATTTCAAGATGCTGGGTATGAGATTGTTTTTGTTAATGAATTTAAAAAAGAATTTATGGATTCATACTGTTATGCGAGAAGAAAACGTAACTATAACCAACCAATATATGGCTATCATGTAAATGATATTAATTATTATTTGGAAGATATGGGGGAACATATCTTTCAACAATATATTGATAATGAGAGACAGAATAATGAATTAATTGGGTTTATAGGTGGACCGCCTTGTCCGGACTTTTCTGTGGGTGGGAAAAACAAGGGAAGAGAAGGGGAAAATGGAAAATTAGCAAAGAGTTATATAGATATGATTTGTCACTTTCGGCCGGATTTCTTTTTGTTTGAGAATGTAAAAGGGTTAATTAAAACGCAAAAACATCGAGAATATTTCGAAGAATTAAAGCGTGAATTAAAACAAAATGGATATATACTAACGGAACAACTTATGAATTCGTTAGATTTCGGAGTGCCACAAGATCGAGAGAGAATATTTATGATAGGGGTATTGAAGGGCACTGAATTAGCTAGAAAAGTAATTTGCGTGAATGATACATTTGCTTTCCCTTGGAATACGAATTTACCATATGATTCTGCAGTTGTGAAGATGATGAATTGGCCTAAACCACAGATATATCGAGAAAATAGCAAAAGAAAATTTAAATACAATGTACCAAGAAATTTAACTGTAGAAGAATGGTTTAGAAAAAATAATGTATATAGACATCCTAATAAAAAAGATGTGTTTAAGGTTAAAGGTGGAAGAGAAAAAATACAAACAATACAAGAAGGTGATACTAGTAGAAAGTCCTTTAAGCGTTTACATAGATGGAAATACTCCCCGACAGCTGCTTATGGAAATAACGAAGTGCATCTTCATCCATATAGAACACGTCGCTTAAGCGTTGCAGAAACTATGGCGATTCAGTCGTTGCCTATGTGGTTTGAATTACCCTCGAATGTATGTTTGAGTGCAAAGTTTAAAATGGTTGGAAATGGGGTCCCATATTTGATGGCTTTGGAAATAGCAAGGAAAATAACTAATTACTTTTAAGAAAGCAGGTATATAAATGAATAAAGTGAAAATGAAAGTTAATCCTAGAATAATAGAGCATTTAGGCAGTGATCTGATTACATCCGCAGCTGTAGCTGTTGTGGAATTAATAAAAAATTCCATAGATGCGCATAGTAAACGAGTCAATATACAGTTTTTTGATGGCATTGGGCAAATAGAAAAAAATGATAAAATGTTGGTGCCATTAGATGACGATATGTTTTTTCTGCTAAAAGAAAAGGTGGCTGGGTCTAACATATTATTGATTGAAGATATTGGGATTGGAATGAACGCAGTACAATTGCAAGAAGGCTATCTAAATATAGGTACAGATATAAAATATAAAGATTATGAAAATACGAATCTGGGGGAAAAGGGGATTGGAAGACTTGCTGCACAATGCTTGGGTAAAAAATTAATCCTTGAGACTGCTTCAAGTGATGATAAACAACGAAAAGTTATTTTTATTGATTGGAATGCGTTGATAAATTCTGATAAAATTGATGAATTTGAAATACCATATTATGAGTTATCTAAAATGGCAGAGGCCTATACAAGGATATGGATAATTGATGTAAAAAAAGATGAACTTATAAATGAACCATTGCAATTGGGATTATTTGATGATAATAAAGTGACTTTATCAGATGATTTACGGGTGGCAACATCATTTTTAATATCTCCATATGATAAAGCAGTAAGGAATATAGAAATAGCATTTTATAATAATGGTGTGCAGATTTGTTCAGGATTTGACTCAGAATTACTGAATTTTGCTGAAAGTGTAAATGTTTTTGAAATAAATAATATAAATGGAACAATTGAATTAAATATGAGCTTGAATTTGACACCTCAGTTTATTGAAAAAACACATAGATCATGTATCAAACCAGTCTCATATTTTCCAAAATATAGGAGAAAAAAAGAAGAGTATATTCAATTATTTGATAGATACAAGGAGCGTTATGAGTCATCTTTAAATATTACTATTTCGTATGAAGAATTGGTAAATAAGATTAAGGAGAAGAGAAAAAAAGAATACTCGGATATAAAGAATCAAGAAGCTTTAGAGGAATTTCTAATAAAACAAGTGGAAAAAGAAATTGATGAATTAGTAGCTATATTGCCTATTGAGGGTCGGGCATATAATTTTAAGCAAGATAATGCTGTTGGAAAAATATATGTAGATTATGTAAAATATTTGAAAAGAGAGACTCATCCTAATGTGGAAAAATATTCGTTGGATGATATTCAAAAATTTTTATCTTTATATAATGGTATAAAACTTTATAGAAACGGATATAGAATAGGAGCACTTGGAAATAGAGATGATGACTGGATTGAAATGCAACAGTACAGAACTTCTGGTCAGCAGTTTTATAGAATGAATCAAAGTAATACAGTTGGATATGTATCGATAAATGATCCTATGCAGACAAATATAAGAGAAATTAGTTCCAGACTTGATGTTGTGCAAAATGATGTGGCAAAAATATTCAAAGAAGTAATAATAACAATATTTAATTACTATTTTTATGATTTTAATCGAGCAGCGGATGATATAACAAAATCTATTTTACGAGACGAGGGATTACTGCAAGATGATGCTAAAAAGGAAGTAAAGCGTAGAAAGGATGAAAACAATAAGTTATTAAAAGAGAACCAAAGATTATTAAAGGAAATTAAGAGAACCAAAGAAATATTATTAACAAAAGCAGTTGTAATAGGTGATGATGTTAATATTTCGCAAAAGGTATATGAGAAAGCAATTGAAACATTGGATTCTGTAGATACCCAAATTAAAATAACGCAAGATGAACTTGGAAAAACAAAAGAAGTCTTAGATACTGCAGAGGCAGGACTTAAAGAAATCCAGATAGAAGCATTTAACAATTATAAATTAATGGCAAATGGATTAATAACAGAAACAATGACACATGAGTTACATTCGATAGTTAATGATCCTAACATGTATAATATTGAAAGTGATTTTGAGGTGTTGAAGGAATTTCTTTATGATACAAACATAAAACTATATAATGATAATTTATTACCAATAAAAGACCAAAGTGATTTATTACTGAGAAAGGTAGAAGATGTAGCAGATTTATATAATTTTTTGGAAAAGACCTTTATCAAAAAAAATAATTATGATGAATATGCGTGTGAAAATGTTGGAGCTGTAGTGGGAGAAATTGAAAGAAAATTAAAAAGGGAACTTTCAAAGAATAAAATTACTATTATACAAAAAAATTTGAAAACACTGTGGTATATGCCTAAGGGAGTTCTGCTACATGTGCTATACAACCTCTTTACAAATTCAATCTATTGGATTGATATCAGAGAAAAAAGAGCATTGAAAGAAAAAAAATATTGTATAACCAATAATGAAATAGTTGTTGAACAGAAAACAGAATCAAATATTTGGGTATATGATTCGGGATTGGGTGTATTGAAGAAAATGGAATATATTTTATTTGATGCATTACAGTCCGGAAAGGAAAATGACGGAAGAGGTATGGGGCTGTATATTGTAAAAAAGTTATTGAAATCTTTTAATGCAGACATCGAATTATTGGAGGAAACAAATGAATGGGGGAATAGATATATTTTTTCTATTACAGTTCCTAAGGATTGCATCAGATAAGGAGAGATATTATGGAGCATGTGGCATTTAATGAATTTTATTCGTTGATGAATATTGCTGGAATTATTATAGTTGAGGATTCAGTTGAGTTTGATTTGTCTAGAAAGTCAGTTATGTATGATTGTTTAATGCTCACAAATGACGAAAACATCGGTGTACAAGGGGTACAAACAAGATAAAATAGAAATGAGGGGCGATAGAGCAGAAATGTCAGATTTTCCACTCTATCTGAACACGGTCGCTGGTGGCCTTGATCGTAGAGATCAAACCATCGGCGGCTTTTCTTTTGTCGTCAAAATCTATGCTGTCCCAGTTGTCGAGATAATAGGATAACTTCTTTATCTGCTGGGGAGATATGATTTCAACGCTCAATTCAGCGATTGCCTTTGAAATGGTCTGGCGTCGGGTGTCCAGTTCTTCAATTTTTTTGTTAGCGTAGGCAATGTAATATGATTTGATATTACATGATATATTATTTCATAAGATTGACAAAGAAGAATGTTTGTGCTATTCTATATAAAAATATATCTCCAAAGGGGAGCAAGATATGAACTTTCATTTAACCGATCAGCGTAAAAAGAAAATCAACTCTGTACAATCCAAACCGATGAAACATTGTGCAGAGTATAGCGTATAAATGACGCATTTCGATTTCATCGGGAAGCCATAAAGGGGATTTTATACCCATTTTGAGAAAATGGCTTTCCATGCAGTTATAATGTGTACGAGGCTATGGACAATGTTTTGTCCATAGCCTTTTGTTTTTGGCGTTGCTATGCCAAAGGCAGAAGGCGGATACACTTGTGTATCTCTGCTTTCTGCCTTTTCTTTTTTCCAAATATATTAAGAAAGGTTTTTTTAAAATGAGCTTATTAGAAATTGAAGGACTAACACATTCTTTTGGTGAAAACCTGCTTTACAAAAATGCAGGCTTCACACTCAATAAAGGAGAACATATTGGCATTGTCGGGCAGAACGGAACCGGCAAAAGCACTTTAATCAAAATCTGTACAGAGCAGATCATACCAGACAGCGGGCGCATTGTCTGGCAACCGAATACTACGATTGGCTATTTAGACCAATATGCGGAAATCGACCATACCTTAACGATGAAAGAATTTCTCAAATCCGCTTTCACAAAGTTATTTGAAATGGAGGCACAGGCGTTGCAGCTCTATGAAAAAGCTGCTGACGGTGATATGAAAAGCCTTGAACTGGCCGCCCGTTATCAGGAACAGCTTGAAGCCCATGACTTTTATTCGATAGATACCGCTATTGATCGTGTCGCCAATGGGTTAGGACTTCTTGCGATTGGCCTTGACCGTCCGATTGCTGAAATGAGTGGCGGCCAGCGAGCAAAAGTGATTTTGGCAAAGCTACTGCTTGAAAAACCAGATGTATTGCTATTAGATGAGCCGACAAATTTTCTTGATAAAGATCATGTTGCATGGCTGGCGGAATACCTATCCTCTTTGGAAAATGCTTTTTTAGTCGTTTCCCATGATTTTGACTTTTTGGATAAAATCGCAAATCGTATCTGCGATATAGATAATGACACAATAACAAAGTATTATGGCACTTATTCTGAATTTCTGCGAAAAAAGACACTGTTGCGGGAAGATTACATTCGTCAATACTCAGCGCAACAAAAGGAGATCAAAAAAACAGAGGAGTTTATTAGGAAAAATATTGCTGGACGAAAAGCAAAAATGGCGAGAGGGCGACAAAAACAGCTTGATCGAATGGACAAAATGGAGGCTTTGGAACAGAAAGAGATTATTCCTCATTTTCATTTTCCTGTTTTACCGCTGACAAATACGGAGCATCTGCTGGTCAAACATCTGGCAGTTGGTTATCACTATCCAGTTCTATCAGATATTGATTTTAGCATAAAAGGCGGGCAAAAAGTTGTTATCACTGGCTTTAATGGAATTGGGAAATCTACTTTGCTCAAGACATTAATTGGACAAATCCCGTCCATGCAAGGTCATTTCAAATTTTCCGATCAAGTTACCCTTGGATATTTTGAGCAGGACTTAATATGGGACGAACCTGAACAGACACCAATTCAAATTGTTTCCAATGTCCATCCTGATATGGTCATAAAAGATGTTCGCAAACATTTAGCCCGGTGTGGAATTTCCAGTAAGCACGCAATGCAAGCGATTGGAACATTAAGTGGAGGTGAGCAGGCGAAAGTAAAAATGTGTTTGCTAACACTGATTCCCTGCAATTTTCTAATTATGGACGAACCCACAAATCATCTGGATGTTCAGGCAAAGGAAGCATTGAAATCAGCTCTTATGGATTTTGCGGGTACTGTATTGCTCGTATCACATGAAGAAGCATTTTATCGTGAGTGGGCACAGAGAGTTATTAGTGTCGAGAAATAGAACAATGAACAATATTGTAAGTAGCGAGGGTGCAGCAAAAACGACCATGTGTGCCTTGCTATTGGGAGCCGTATTGAACATCGGATTAGACCCTCTTTTCATTTATATTTTGGACATGGGAGTAGAAGGTGCAGCAATCGCCACAGCAATTTCGCAAATGTTATCCACGCTTGTTTATCTCACCTATGTTCTTCGCAAAAAAGGCGTATTTACGTTCAGCATGTAGACAAGGTGTCTGCTTTGTTCCTGTCATTTTGCTGCTGCCTATGGTATGGGGAATGAACGGAATCCTATATGCCCAACCCATCGCAGATGTGATTTCCGTAGTAATCACTGTATTTATGGCGTTACACCTTCATCGGGAATTGTCTATGGCTGAAAAACAGGTTATGTCCAATTCGGAAATGTAAAGAGGCGAAGAAAAAACGTCAGCTTGCTATACGGTAGTAAAAGAAGAAAACTAAGCACAGAGGAAGATAAGATGAAGATAGAATGGATTTTATGCCCCTTTTGTGGCAGCAAAACGCGATTGAAAATTCGCGATGATACAATATTGGATAATTTTCCGTTATATTGTCCTAAATGCAAACATGAAACCCTGATTGCGGTAAGAAAACTAAATTTATCTATCATCCAAGAGCCAGACGCACAGACGCAGAGCCGGTAATGCACAAGGTGAATTCACTTGTGATTATCGGTTCTTTTTTTCAGTATATGATGAGAACCTGCCCCGACTAAGGGGAAATAAAAAAGCCGTTGGTTGGAGCAGGTAATTTTACGCGCCCATTTTGAACCGGCGGCTTTTGAGAAAATCAAGGCCGCCGGCTCTTTTTGCTTATCAAAGCGTTTCATCGTCCGTATGGCGGCCATAGGAGGATGCCGCCATGCGCCTGATATTCTATCGAACGCCTAGCTTTGAACTGTCAAAAAAGCCTTGCTCCCGCACAGGGTCAGCAGGGCTTTTACTATGTACTATACGATGTAGCTACTGCGCGTTTCGTGCTGCCATTATGCCCGGTTGGCCGTTTTCGGTCTGCTGGGCTTTTCTATTGCCGCCTGAAAAGCTGCCTGTTTCAAAAATATTTTTGGAAATTTTCAAAAAAGCGGGCAGAATCGGGTGTTTCAGGTGTCATATTAGCGGAAAGGGAAAAATCCACCCGACATCCCCACGGAAAGGGGGTGAGAAGATGGAAGCTATCCCTCGCAACGATGGCGAACAGTACCGATTCGATGCGTTCTGCAAAGCGGTGCTGCGAAATGAGGCCCGGAACTATCACCGAAATAAGAAACGTCTGCTTGACCGTGAAAAGTCATTCAGCGTTCTTTCGTTGGAAGAACTGGGGCAGCTCACGAGTGTAGACCATTATCCAAGTGAAGAATTTGTATTTTCATCCTACGGCTGTGATCTGCACATCGACAATGAACTTGTTGCCAATGCGTTTGCCGCTCTGCCAAAGCAAGAACAAAGCATTCTGATTCTGTTTTGCGTTCTGGAACTGGGCGATGGCGAGATTGGCGACCTCATGGGAATGTCCCGGAGTGCTGTACAGCGCCACCGGACAAAAACGCTGAACGAGCTGCGAAAAAAGCTAAAGGCGCACTTGCCGGAGGGAGGTTAGGCGTAAATGAACTCCTATGAACACACGAGCAGAGAGTTTTTACCGCTCTCGGTGATTCGCTCTGCCTGCGCTGGGGACACCGATGCAGTTGAACAGGTTTTGCGACATTACAGAGGTTATATCAACAAGCTCTGTACAGGCATTCTCTATGACAAGCACGGTCAGCCTCATGTGTGCATAGACGAGTACATGAAACGCCATCTGGAAATCAAACTGATTTCTTCTATTGTAACCAAAGCCGAAACGGTCTGACCCTTTCCACGTTTCGGGACAGCACCTTGAAAAATATGCCCGCAGGACAATGGCGGTGCATCATAGGGCAAACGGATACGTTGCTGTCTGTATCGAGCCGGACGGCGGGTGCGCCATGATGCTTTTCTCTGAAAAGTGGAGCGATCATCACCATGCCGCAATGCAAGCGCGGCTGCTTGTGGGCCATGACATACAGGCAGGCTGATACTCCCTTACCGTCAAAGTCCGAGCGTTCAGAGCGTCGCAGGCAATGAGTAGGGCTGCATGAGGAATGCAGGGGTGAGATTCCCGTGGGCTGCTGCCAGCAGCCATCCGTTGGCTCATTTTTTATTTTGTGAAAGGGGGATATTTTTGAAAGAACAAAATTTGATACGTTATAGCATTCAGCTTGCTTTTTTGAAGCAGCTGTTGGAAAGAAAGCTCATAACCGATAGAGAGTATTCCCTTATCAAACAGCGCTTAATGAAAGATTATCGTGTGGTTTCCGAACTATCCTCTTGATTTTGTGTCGCATTGGCGTTATGATTAACGCGATGAAAGGAACACATTTAACAAGGAGGTCAAGCATGAAAGACGTTGAAGTCATTAAAGCGCGCAACACGCTCTCTCCACGAGCGCGTACGAACTTTGAAAAAAGGCTGCGCGTAGCCGCCTATTGTCGTGTCAGCACCGATACCGAAGATCAGCTGAACAGCTACAAATCGCAGGTCAAATACTATACCGAACTTATAAAAAGTAAGCCGGAATGGTCTTTGGCCGGCATCTATGCTGATGAAGCTATCACAGGTACGCAGGTGAAAAAGCGCGAGGATTTCCAGCGGTTAATCAACGACTGTATGAACGGTGACGTGGATATGGTGATTACCAAATCCATTTCGCGTTTTGCCCGAAATACGCTTGACACTCTGAAATATGTTCGGATGCTCAAAGATAAAGGCGTGGCTGTGTTTTTTGAGGAAGAAAACATCAACACCCTTACTATGGACGGTGAACTGCTCCTTGTAATTTTAAGCTCTGTTGCACAGCAGGAAGTCGAAAATATTTCTGCAAATGTCAAAAAGGGCTTGAAGATGAAGATGCAGCGCGGTGAGCTGGTCGGGTTTCAGGGCTGTTTAGGTTATGACTACAATCCAGCGGACAAAACCATCACCATCAACGAAGAAGAAGCGGCTGTTGTCCGTTACATTTTTCAGCGATACACGGAGGGTGCCGGTGGTTCGGTTATTGCCAAAGAACTTGAAAACTTAGGCTATAAAACCAAACGCGGCAGTCCCAAATGGGCAGACAGTACCGTAATCGGCATTATCAAAAACGAAAAATACAAAGGCGACATTTTGTTAGGAAAGACATTTACCGTTGACCCTATTTCAAAACGGCGTCTGTACAACTTCGGCGAGGAAGATCAATTTTATATTCGTGAGCACCACGAGCCCATTATTTCGGAAGAAGTCTTTGAAGCCGCACAGGAAATTTTGCGGCGGCGTGCAAAGCCCCGCAGCCTTAACGTGGACGGCAAACGTGAAAAGTTCAGCCGGAAATACGCTTTTAGCTGCATGATAGAATGTGGTTTCTGTGGTGGCACCCTGACAAGGAGGAGTTGGCATAGCAGTTCACAGTATAATAAAGCTATCTGGCAATGTGTTGTTTCCACCAAAAAAGGAAAAAAGTTCTGCCCGGAGAGCAAGGGCGTTGACGAAAGAACGATTGAGCGGGCTTTTGTAGAATCTTATCGCCTCTTGTGCCAGAATAACAAGGATGTTCTGGACGAGTTTATGAAACGGACAGAAGAAACTCTTTCTGAAAGCAACGCGGGCAAGCGTCTTGCGAAAGCCGAAAGAGATATTCACGCTCTGGAAGTCAAGAAAAACAAGCTGGTTGATATGCGTCTTGAAGATACCATCGACAAGGAGACCTACGACCGAAAGTATTTGGACCTGTCCAGCCAGATTGAGCAGTTGCAGAAAGAGTGTGAAAGCCTGCAAGATGCAACCGAAACCGAATCTACAATGCGCAAGCGTGTTGCCACGTTCCGGCAGACCCTTGAACAGAACGAGATTCTGGACACCTTTGACCGACATATTTTTGAAAGTATAGTTGAAAAAGTAATCGTGGGCGGTTATGATAGTAATGGGAACAAAGACCCCTACATGATTGTCTTTGTTTACAAGACCGGGTTCAAAAACAGTGTGGACGGCAAGAATTTCAAGCCGCTTCGCAAGAATAGCAAGGAGAACCACTCCCCTGCTGTTTTGTGTTCCCATGCTTCTAACGAGGCTGAATCCATGTGTTCCGATTCTAGCGACGACACATATCGAGACGGTATGTGCATTGTCCAAACTGGAGATCCACCGCAAAAAGCCGTCCGGGAGGCGCTGAAGCATTTTTAGCGTGTCCTCTCTGCCGAGGACTTTTATGCAGAGAAAAGAACGTTTTGCAATTTTCCCTGCAAATGGACTGCGAAGGTAAATCCGCAGCTCCCGGTTGAGAAAAGCTTTGTGGAGTGATACAATACTATTGTATGTGCCCTGTCCGGGGCATCAGTTCACAGAACGGTATAACTTGCAATGGATAGATATTTTTTTATTTTAACGACCATTGATCTTTTTGTGCTCGGCTTTATGTGCCTTCTTACAAGGCTGAGCGAATCTTTAAATAAAAAGCAGAAGCGCGGGTTCCTTCTGGCCTTTGCGCTCATTGCGTGCATCTCGGTGCTGGAGGTCATCACCATCGTGGTGGACGGCGCACCGCCGGGCTACCGCTGGCTGAATATTTTGTCCAACTATCTGGGCTTTGGACTGACACCGGCGGTGCCGCTGTGTCTGGTATATGTGCTGGATAAAAAATCCATCATCCGGCGCGGGTTCAAGGCGGCGGTGTGCTGCGAGGGTGCGTATCTGCTTTTTCTGGCGGCAACGCTGCCCTATGGGCTGGTGTTCTCGGTGAGCAGGGAAAACCTCTACGCCCGGGGCGCGTACTTCTATATTTATGTGGCCATGTACTATGCCGCCATGCTGTACCTTATGGTGGCTACGGTGCGCACGGCGGCGGCCTTTCAGAACCGCAGCCGCATGCTGATCTATCCGTTGACCCTGTTTCTGGGCGCGGAGACCGTGATCCAGCTCGCGCTGCCGGAGCTGCACGTTACATGGCTGTGCGTCACGTTGCTGTCGGTGCTGTACTATATTTATTGCAGCGAAATGTGGAACCAGCTGGACGCGCTGACCGGGCTTTTGAACCAGAACAGCTACCTGAACCGCACCGCTGAGATGCGCCGCAGCGGCGGGGTGCTGGTGGTGTTCGATGTGGATGACTTCAAGCAGATCAACGACCGCTACGGCCATTTGCAGGGAGATGTCTGCCTTGCCGAGATCGCAGACTGCATCAAAAAAGCCTATGCCCGCTGCGGGTACTGTTACCGTATCGGCGGCGATGAGTTCTGCGTGCTGCTGAGGGATGCGGCAGATGAAGCCCGCTGCGCAGCGGCGCTGCAATCTCTGCTGGCAGAGCGGCGCAAAGAGATCACCCTTTTGCCGACGCTCTCCCTTGGCTCTGCTGTTTTTTCCGGGGAGGACGTGGTTACGGTGAAAGACCGCGCCGACCGTGCGCTCTACTGTGCCAAAAACGAGCTGAAAGCCCGCGCCGCAGCGGCAATGCCCGCAGGCGGCAGTGGGGAAAAGGATTGAACGGATCATTCGGCGGGAAAAAACGCCCGCACACTTTACAAATGGAGGAACACCGATGATCACCGATTGGAACAGCCCGCAGGGCGATTTTGACCCCACCGAAAAGCAGGGGGAGCTGCTGATGCTGCTGAGCGGCCAGCAGGTGACCGTGCACACCAGCGCGGAAGATGATTTTGACTATATGGAAAACGAGGATGTCGCTTTTGTGGTGAAGAACCCGCACAGCGAGGAGGATCTGCTCATTGAACTGTGCGGCGAGTTTTCCGTCTTTTTTGAAAAGTGGCATGGGGAGTACCCGGCCACCGAGGAGGGTTATGCGCAGATGACCCAGGACGTGCAGGCTGTTCTGGCAGGCAGCGCCGGGGCACTGAGCCTGTACACCGAGGACGGTTGGCAGGGCACGGCCCTCTGCACGGAAAAGCCCGGCCCGGATGCCGACGCAGCCGGTCTGCTGGAGCGCTGCTGGAGCGCTGAAAAGCCCCACAAGCCTCTGGAGAAGGGCAGCCGGGTGGAGCTGGTGTACTGGGACCCTGCGCAGGACCGGACCCTGACCGTATAAACCGCCGGACGGCAGAAACAAAGAACGTCCCCGTACTCTTCGGAGCACGGGGACGTTCTGTATAACAGGGCGGGGACTTATAGCTGGTACAGGGCCACCATCAGCGGCATGGTGAAGATGCACAGCAGGGTGGTCACCACATTGATGGCGCTGGCGTAGTCGGCATCCTTGCCGTAGATCTGCGCCATCTGGGTGATGGTGGAAGCCGAGGGGGTGCAGGTGGCCAGCAGGCTCACCAGCAGGATGGTCTGGCCGTCCGGTACCAGATGGGCCAGGCCGCTGAGCTTGAGCAGGGCCACAGCTGCCAGCGGGATGCCCACCAGCCGCAGGGCCGTGACCAGCCACAGCCGACGGTAGCCCAGGATCTTTTTGAAGTTCATGCCCGCCATCAGCATGCCCAGGATGATCATGGAGATGGGGCCGATGGCACTGCCCACCATGTCCAGCGAATCCTCGATGACGGCCGGCAGCTGGATGTGCAGCAGAAACAGGGCGGCACCCGCCAGAATGGCGATCATGTTGATGTTGGTGAGCACCTTTTTCAACTCAAAGCTCTTTTCGCCGCAGAGCATGCTCTTGGCGTGGCTCCACAGCAAAAACAGCTGTACCGACAGAAAGGCACTGGAGTAGATCACCCATTCCTTGCCCAGCACCGCCGTCACGATGGGAATGATCAGGTTGCCGGCGTTGGAGTAGATCATGGAGGCTTTTTCCACGGCGTCCAGATGCAGTGCGTGACCCAGCAGGTTCACCACCACGATGATGCCGACGTGCAGCAGAACCGCCGCCGCCAGCGCCAGCAGCAGCCCGTGCAGCACATCCGGGGTGTACTGTACCTGAAAGGCCGAGATGATCACACAGGGCGAGATCAGGTACAGCGAGATCAGCGAGAGGGTCTTGCTGTCCTCGGCGTGCAGCAGGCCCCAGTGCACCACCGCATAGCCCATAAACATAATCAGAAAAAGCGAGAAGATCTTTTCTGCAAGGATCAGACTGATCATACGAGTCACGTTCCGTTTCTGCTGCTGCAAATTTCGCCCGCCGGGGCCGTTCTGCAGACCACTATAATACGCAGGCTGCGAAAAAGCAAGAGAAAATGCGGTTTCCTAAATGATATATTCGTAAGTTAAATTACTGCTCGTTTACAAAAACGGTGCGCAGACCGCTTGGTTCACAAAATGTTAATAATAAATTCATATTCAGTCCACCAAATTTCGGTATAAGTGTGGCAGCAAAGGCGCAAACGGCGCCGAACCCACGCAGGTCTGGGCAAAAAAGGCAGCGGGCAAAAAGGCTGCGGCACATTTTTGCACCAAGCAGGGCTGCACACCCACACCGGCACAGGAAAGGAATTGGATCATTATGAAAATTGGTTTTTGGGAACTTGTCGTGATCGTCATCGTGGCGTTCGTGTTCATCGGCCCGGATCAGCTGCCCGTCTACGCAAAGAAGATCGGCAAGATGCTGCGTGAGCTGAAGAAGTACACCGGCGCTGCATCCGAAGAGATCCAGAAGAACGTGGTGGAGCCGCTGAACGAGATCCAGGCTCCCCTCAAGGAAGCTGTCGCTCCGCTGACCGATATCAAGAAGGATATCGACAACAGCGTGAAAGACGTGACCAAGGGCTTTGCCGGCATCGGCAAGACCAGCAAGGAAGAAGCCGCCAAGAAGGCTGCGGAGGAAGAGGTCACCGACCTGACTGCCGAAGAGCCGGTGGAGGAGCTGCCGGAAGAGAATGCAGCCCCCGCCGCCGAGCCTGCCGCCGAAAAGGCTGAGGCCCCGGCCGAAGAGAAGCCCGAGACTGCCCCTGTGCAGGAAGAAACCGCCCCCGCCCCCGCACCCGAAGCTCCGGCTGCGGAAGCAGCCCCGGAAGCTGCCGAGGCTGCCCCGGCAGAGGAAACCACCGTTTAAGTTTGGATACACCGCGCCCGCGGTTGTCATACATCAAGCAATAAGCCCGCCACGCGGCGCGGCAAAGTAAAAAGGAGATTTTTATTATGCGTATTGGTACTAATGAGCTGCTGATCATTCTGGTTGTCGTTCTGCTGATCTTTGGACCCAAGAACCTGCCGAAGCTGGGCAAGATGTTCGGCAAGACCATCAATGGCTTCAAGAAGGGCATGGAGGAGCCGGAGGATTCCGACGATTCCGAGGAGAAGGCTGAGAAGAAGGCCGCTAAGAAGGACGAAGACGAGGAGTAATTGTGGCTACGAACATGAAGCGCAAAAAGAAAGCCGAGGTCATGGAAGATGACGGCAGCATGACGCTGACCGGCCATCTGAAGGAACTGCGGAACCGGCTCATCATCTGCGCAGTGGTGTTTGTGGTGGGTGTTGTGGTCTCGCTGGCTTATGCAGACCGCCTGATCGACCTGCTCACTGCCATGGGCCGCGATTACTATCAGTTCGTGTCCATTGCACCGCAGGAAAAGCTGATGCAGTACTTCCGCGTCTCCATTCTGGCCGGTGTGATCGTCACGGTGCCGGTGGCATTCTACCACATCTACGCCTTTGCAAAGCCGGGCCTGAAAAAGAGCGAGAGCTTTTTCTTCAAGATGGTCATGGTGCTGGGCCTGGCATTGTTCTGCGTGGGCGTGCTGTTTGCTTACAAGCTCATGATGCCCTTTATGCTGCGGTTCCTCAGCACGGGCATCAATGGTGCCGAGTACATCCAGACCACCACCAGCATTGAGAGCTACGTCAACCTCTGCCTGACGATGTTCATCATCTTCGGCTGTGTGTTTGAAATGCCCCTGATCACCATCATCCTGTCCAAGATGGGCATCATCAACCCCACGCTCCTCAAGCAGGTGCGCGGTGTGGCCATCGTGATCATCTTCTTCATCGCGGCTGTTGTCACCCCGCCGGACATCGTGTCCCAGTGCATGGTGGCAGGCCCCATGGTGCTGCTGTACTTCATCAGCATCTTCCTGAGCGGCATCTTCTACAAGCCGAAGTCGGACGATGATGAGGACGAAGAAGAGGACGAGGACGACGAGTAATTCTGGGTCCCCGGTTTTCGGATCCTTGCAAAATAAGGCTGCTGTGCCGCAGGGCATGGCAGCCTTTTTGCGTATGCGGCGCGGCGGCCTCGATTTTAAATCATCCCGGCTATACAAACCACCCGCCCTGTGCTAGAATGGAGCCAACAAACAAAAGGCGGTGAGCGGATGCATCCTCTTGCAGAATATCCCCGCCCGGCCATGCGCCGGGACAGCTGTGAGATCCTGAACGGCCCGTGGCAGTATGCCATCACCCAGACGGCCGAATACCCTGCGGCCTGGCAGGGCAGCATTCTGGTGCCCTATTCGCCGGAGGCCCCGGCCTCCGGGGTGGGGCGCACCCTGCAGCCGGGGCAGTGGCTGCACTACCACCGCCTGTTCGCCCCGCCGGCGGGGGAGGGCGGCCGGGTGCTGCTGCACTTCGGCGCGGTCGATCAGACCGCGACCGTGTGGTGCAACGGTGTGGAGCTGGCCACGCACACGGGCGGCTATCTGCCGTTCACGGTGGACATCACCGAGGTGCTGGCCAAGGAAAACACGATCCTTGTGTGCGTGCGCGACGCGACCAACAA
>OGNQ01001331.1_pt1 | contig 17648 bp, 18 predicted proteins | sample 1573481 | NCBI WGS metagenome assembly OGNQ01 (sample SAMEA2581920, study PRJEB24529) | metagenome | biome: Human gut stool | place: China | collected 2011 | reverse complement strand
GCGATATGGTATTTATGCGAATCTTGTTAAGCCTGCAGAAGATGGGATCGTCATTCATGCTGCATCGGTAGGGGAAGTGATCGCCGCTACGCCGCTAGTAAAACGTATTCAGAAGGAATACCCGAATTTACCGATCACGTTTACAACGGTCACGCCAAAAGGCTCTGAACGTGTAAAAGCGGCGTTCGGGGAAAGTGTGACGCATTGTTATTTGCCTTACGATTTACCTTGTGTCATCAATCGTTTTATTGATTTTATTCAGCCTAAAGTATTCATCGTGATTGAAACGGAGCTTTGGCCAAATTTGATTGATTGTTTGGCTCGTCGAAATATTCCTTTCATTGTGGCGAATGCACGCCTTTCTGCACGTTCAGCTAGACGCTATGGCAAAGTCAAACAACACTTGCAGTATATGCTTTCTCAAATCAGCTTGATTGCACCGCAAGATAGTATTAGTGGAAAGCGTTATTTAGCGTTAGGTTATGAGAAAGATCGCCTGCAATTAACTGGCAATATTAAATATGATCTTGTGGTCAGTGACGAATTACTCAAAGACATTGCGACACTTCATGAGAGCTGGGCGAAAGATCGTCAAATTTGGATTGCCGCGAGCACCCATGAAGGGGAAGAAGAACTCATTTTACAAGCGCATCATTTATTACTGAAAAAACATCCAAACTTGCTGTTATTGCTAGTACCTCGTCATCCTGAGCGTTTTAATCCGGTGGCGGATTTAATTGAAAAAGCTAATTTTAACTTTATTCGTCGTTCAACAGGTGAGATTCCTTCAGAAAATACCCAAGTGATTCTGGGTGATACCATGGGTGAGTTGATGTTGATGTATGGTATTTCTGATATTGCGTTTGTCGGCGGAAGTTTGGTCAAACATGGGGGACATAATCCTTTAGAGCCTTTGGCATTTAAATTACCCGTTGTGAGTGGAAAGCATACCTTCAATTTCCCTGAAGTTTTTACCTCGCTCTTAGAAGTGCAAGGTGTATTGCAAATCAACTCTACCGAAAAAGCATTATCAGAGATTATTGATAAGTTATTGAATTCTAAAGGGGCACGTCAACGTTTAGGCAATGCAGGCTACGAGGTATTAATCGAAAATCGTGGCGCATTACAGCGTCTTTTAGATTTACTTCATCCTTATTTAACCAATATTTCGGAGAACAATAAATGACAAGCGTAATTTACCCCGGCACGTTTGACCCGATTACCAACGGGCATTTAGATATTATTGCGCGAAGTGCGGTCATTTTCCCGAAAGTTTTTGTCGCGGTTGCAAATAGTCCGAGCAAAAAGCCATTGTTCTCATTGGAAGAACGCGTTGAGCTCGTGCGTCAATCGGTCGCGCATTTGCCCAACGTGGAAGGATTTCGAATATGAATTACAACTGGCTGCGTTAAACCGTTTATTAACCGATGGTGTGGATAGTTTGTTCTTCCCTCCAACAGAAAAATGGGCGTTTGTGTCTTCCACGATTGTACGAGAAATTTATTTGCACCATGGGGATGTGAAAGAACTGGTGCCGGAAGCCGTCTATTTAGCCTTAAAAGCACGTCGTGAATGAAAAAAACACTTCTGATTTTAACCGCACTTTTAGCGTTAACTGGTTGTGGTACGGTGGTGAAATTAATCGATCCGTCGGAAAAATACACACCTTACGCGGGTGCGGCTTATGATTTAGAGATGGCACAAAAATGGGGCTTACCTATTTTAGATTTGCCACTGTCATTTTTATTAGATACCGCATTATTGCCTTATGCGTGGTCAAATTAATTTGCATTAAGATATGAAACTCAATCCTCAACAACAACAGGCTGTCGAATATGTCAGTGGACCTTGCTTGGTGCTGGCAGGCGCTGGTTCGGGCAAAACTCGCGTGATCATCAATAAGATTGCTCATTTGATTGAACACTGTGGTTATTTGCCTAAACAGATCGCCGCTGTGACCTTTACCAACAAAGCGGCTCGTGAAATGAAAGAGCGTGTAGCCCATTCCATTGGTAAAGAAAAATCCAAAGGATTGATTGTTTCTACTTTCCATACCTTAGGTTTCGACATTATCAAACGGGAATATAAAGCTTTAGGCTTTAAATCCAATATGACCTTGTTTGATGAGCACGATCAACTTGCCTTACTAAAAGAACTGACGGCAGATGTGCTGCAGGAAGATAAAGACTTACTGCGTGAATTAATCTCGGTTATTTCCAATTGGAAGAATGATTTAGTTTCGCCAAAACAGGCTTATGCCTTAGCGAAAGATGCAAAATATCAAACCTTTGCAAAATGTTATGAGCGTTATGCGGCGCAAATTCGTGCTTACAATGCGTTGGATTTTGATGATTTGATTATGTTGCCGACCTTGCTCTTCAAACAGAACGAAGAAGTGCGGTCAAAATGGCAGGAGAAAATCCGCTATTTGTTGGTGGATGAATATCAAGATACCAATACTAGCCAATATGAACTGATTAAATTACTGGTAGGCGAGCGAGCTTGCTTTACGGTGGTGGGGGATGACGATCAATCCATTTATTCTTGGCGAGGTGCTCGTCCCCAAAATATGGTGCGCTTGCGTGATGATTTTCCGCGTTTGCAAGTCATCAAATTGGAACAAAATTATCGTTCCACTCATCGTATTTTGCATTGTGCCAACATTTTGATTGATAACAACGAGCACGTATTCGACAAAAAGCTTTTTTCCAACTTGGGCGAAGGTGAAAAACTGCAAGTCATTGAAGCGAAAAATGAAGAGCATGAAGCCGAACGGATTGTGGCGGAATTAATCGCTCATCGTTTTAGCCGTAAAACCAAATTCAAGGATTATGCGATTTTGTATCGGGGGAATCATCAATCCCGTCTATTGGAAAAAGTGCTGATGCAAAACCGCATTCCGTACAAAATTTCTGGCGGGACGTCTTTTTTCTCTCGTGCTGAAATTAAGGACATGATGGCCTACTTGCGTTTGTTGGTGAATCAAGATGATGATGCGGCCTTTTTGCGTATTGTAAATACACCGAAACGGGAAATTGGTACGGCAACACTGCAAAAATTAGGCGAGTTGGCACAGGAAAAACATATCAGCTTATTTGAGGCGATTTTTGAGTTTGAACTCATGCAACGAGTCACGCCAAAAGCCTATGATGCGTTGCAAAAATTTGGTCGTTGGATTGTGGAGTTGAACGATCAAAGTTTACGTTCCGATCCTGAAACAGCGGTGCGTTCGTTACTTTCTTCCTTGCATTACGAAGAATATTTGTATGAGTATGCCACCAGTCCGAAAGCTGCTGAAATGCAGAGTAAAAACGTGGCAACCTTGTTTAGCTGGGTAGAGGATATGCTCAAAGGCGATGAGGTGAATGAGCCGATGAATTTAAATCAAGTGGTTACCCGTTTAACCTTGCGCGATATGATGGAGCGAGGTGAAGATGATGACGAGAGTGATCAAGTGCAATTAATGACATTGCACGCCTCCAAAGGCTTAGAGTTTCCCCATGTGTATTTAATCGGTATGGAAGAGGGGATTTTGCCTCATCAAACCAGTATTGATGAAGATAATGTAGAGGAAGAGCGTCGTCTAGCTTATGTGGGCATTACGCGAGCGCAACAAACGCTCACATTTTCCCTTTGCCGTGAACGACGTCAGTTTGGTGAGTTAATTCGCCCAGAGCCAAGTCGTTTTCTAGCAGAGTTACCACAAGATGATGTGCAATGGGAAAAAGATAAGCCAAAATTAACGGTAGAACAGAAGCAACAACAAACATCGAGTCAGCTCGATCGTTTACGAGCAATTTTAAAAGACTAGAGATGATTAAAATTAAAGTGCGGTGAGAAATATATTTGTTTTTTCAACCGCACTTTATTTATGCAAAATGTAGATAAATCAAGCAACCAAAACGGCTTTTACAAAAAATGATTTGACTTATTTTCAAAAAAACGTATTATACCGCCCACAAACCGATTGTGGTGAGATGGCCGAGTAGGCTGAAGGCGCTCCCCTGCTAAGGGAGTATGGGGTCAAAAACTCCATCGAGGGTTCGAATCCCTCTCTCACCGCCATTTGTTTTTAGTTTTATTATTCTGCACCCGTAGCTCAGCTGGATAGAGTACTCGGCTACGAACCGAGCGGTCAAAGGTTCGAATCCTTTCGGGTGCGCCATCTTCTCTCTTCAAATTTTCTTTTTATCAAAAATAATTAATTCTTAATTTGATCATTTTTCTCGATCATCAATAGTTTTTAATAAATAATTTCCGTGTATGTCTGTGATACTTCTAAAACCGACATTCGTAATTTTATAAGGAAAATTTGTCTTGTACTCGACGTTATCGTGGTGATGACCATGGAAAACGTGTCTTACCCCTAATTTTTCTGCGAGTTGATTAATCACACGAAATCCCATTGGATGGGGTTTAGGTGCCTCATGGCAAATTAGAATATCGGCTTGCTCGTTTTCAATGGCTTCGATATCAGAAGGGAAAATAGACGTGCGATGACGCAATGGTACACCGCCACGCCAAATTTTTTCCTGAGGGCTATATTGGCAATAGTGGATGGGATCAAAATACATTGGCTTGTTTGGTGGCATCCAGATTTGTCCACGGAATACCCCTCCTAAGCCGGCAATGCGCTGCCCTTGAATTTCAACAACACGATTATGCAAATTACGCGATTTCCAATGTGTACCCCAAATCGCCTCAAATGCGGCGATGGTTTTACTGTCATGATTGCCGTGAATAAACCAAATATCACAATATTTTGCGAGTTTATCTAATTCATCAGGCGAAGAAAGTTGCAAGTCGCCCAAAATAATCAGGGCAACGTTGTCGTTTTCTTGCACGAAAGGATAAAGATGTTCATAACTTCCGTGTGGATCGCCTGCGAATAAAATCATTTTATTTCTCGTTGGTCAATGTGCGTTTAGTATGCTGTAAACCTTCAAGTTCTTCATCATTTAACACTTTTTCCACAACAGATTTGACCTGGTTATAACGATCTAAATAACTTGGCGATTCAATTTCAATGTAAGGCACTTTGTATTTATCCAACAATTTCTTCAATAACTGTTGGAATTGTTGACGTTGTTTTTTGCTGCCTAGACTACGTAAGCCATCATCCACCCATTTTGTATTGTTTTTCAATAAAATGGTGACATCAAATGGGTATTCTTTGATCATGGAATCTAAGAATGGATGGGCTTTACCTTCGTATTGAATACAAAAAGCTTGCGTGGTAATGAAGTCAGTATCAATAATTGCCACTTTATGAGCATGACGCACTGCATAATCAATATAGCGTTGATGACCTAATGCCATTTGTGGATAGTCAGAATATTGCATGGCTTGCTCATCACCACCTAATTTTTCAAAGACATATTCCCGACCATATTCCCATGCAGAAGTAGTATTAAATACGGCAGCCAGTTTGCTGACTAACACACTTTTACCACTACTTTCACCGCCTAAAATGGCAATGGTTTTCGCAAAGAATGGACGGACTTCTTTCGGAATGAATTTCCAATATTGGAAAGGTGTAGTACGAATTTTCGTCGCGGATACATTAAAGAAAGAGCGATCAGGATCCACTAAAGAAACTTCAAGTCCTAAGTATTTTTCGTATGGCGCTTTGTCTTGTGGCTCACTACTAAATACCATCGTCGGGGTAAATTGTTTTTCTTCAAATAGATTTTTTACTGCGTCACTCCAAGCTTGCCAACCATTTGGGTAACTTGGAATGCCATCTTCAACTAAGTGATGAATGAAAATTTGATTTTTTTGATATTTAAAGATTTGCTGCATCCAGCGAAGGCGATCTTGTACCGTCGGCATACGCTTCATTTTACTATCATAAAACAGCTTTAAATCGCGTTCGGTATCGCTACAGACAATTACGTGAAGCTCATCTACTTTACTGAATGCTTCATAAATCATATTAATATGGCCGGTGTGAACAGGGTAGAATTTCCCAAAAATCACACCCACTTTTTTATCGTGTTTGTTCGACATAATGTATCCTTCGCTAAATGACCACTGCACGGTGGCTGAATAATCCTATTTTATGCAATCTTTGTGCAAATAAAAACATTTTTCATTGAATGATTTTTTACAGCGACATTTTACGTTATACTACGACCTGCATTCTCAGGGCAGGGTGAAATTCCCTACCGGTGGTGACAGCCCACGAGCACTTAAAAGTGCGGTCAATTTTGATTGCATTTTACAAAATTGTTTCGCTTTGTACTTTTAAGGTTAGCAGATTTGGTGAAATTCCAAAGCCGACAGTATAGTCTGGATGAAAGAGAATAAAACGGATTGGGTTCCCAATTCCGTCCTATTTATTTGCATTTCTCAGCCCTGATTCTGGTTAATTTTAACGTAACAACAAAGGAAATTACGATGAATCAGTCAATTTTATCTGCATTTGGTGCGACCGGCGAAGAACGGGTCATTAACGCGTTGAATGCACTCAAACAAGGCAATGGTGTATTAGTATTGGATGATGAAGATCGCGAAAATGAAGGCGATTTAATTTTCCCAGCAGAAACCATTACCCCAGAACAAATGGCAAAACTTATTCGTTATGGCAGCGGTATCGTGTGTTTATGTATCACCGATGAACAATGTAAACAGCTTGATTTGCCACCAATGGTTGAACATAACAATAGCGTGAATAAAACCGCGTTTACCGTGACGATTGAGGCGGCAGAAGGCGTGTCAACAGGTGTATCAGCACAAGATCGCGTCACCACAATCAAAGCGGCGATTGCAGATCAGGCGAAACCGGCAGATCTTCACCGTCCAGGGCATGTCTTCCCATTACGTGCGGCAGAAGGTGGTGTTTTAACGCGTCGCGGTCATACTGAAGCCTCAGTTGATTTAGCGCGTTTAAGTGGTTTTAAACCGGCTGGTGTGATTTGTGAAATCACGAATGATGATGGCACCATGGCTCGTGCTGCAGAAATTATCGAATTTGCGAAAAAATTTGGTTATTCGGTATTAACGATTGAAGATTTAGTGGCATATCGTCAAAAACATCATTGCTAATTAAATACTCAGAAAACAAAAGTGCGGTCAGAAAATCTATTAAATTCTGACCGCACTTTGTATTTTAGGCTTAATTGGTTTCCACAAAGCTTAATGCCGTTTCAACCACTTCAATGCCCGCGCCTTGTTTAAAGGCATTTTCACTTAGATAGCGTCGCCATTGTCTTGCCCCTTTGCAGTTTTGAAATGCACCGAGCATATGTCGAACGATATGATTTAAATAAACGCCTTGGCTCAGTTGTTTTTCAATGTAAGGGAACATGGCTTCCACCGCTTGTCTTGGTGTGACGATATCCGCATTAGCATCAAAAAGCATTTGATCAATATAGCCCAATAACGACGGATTTTGATAGGCCTCACGCCCAACCATCACGCCATCAACAAATTGTAAATGATGTTTCATTTCTTCGATGGTTTTAATGCCGCCATTAATTGCAATGGTCAACTGCGGGAAGTCTTTTTTCAATTGATAAACACGATCATAATTCAAAGGGGGAATCTCGCGATTCTCTTTTGGGCTTAATCCTGAAAGCCAGGCTTTTCGTGCATGAACAATAAATTCTTGGCAGCCTGCATGATGGACTTTTTCGATAAAGCCGCAGAGAAATTCATAGCTATCCAAATCATCAATGCCAATACGCGTTTTCACGGTGACAGGAATATTCACGACATTTTGCATTTCAGCAATACATTCAGCTACTAAATCTGCTTTTGCCATTAAGCAAGCACCAAACATACCATTTTGCACGCGATCAGAAGGGCAGCCCACATTCAGATTAATTTCATGATAGCCTCTTTCTTCGGCTAATTTGGCACAATGTCTAAGTTGTGCGGGATCACTTCCACCGAGTTGTAAGGCAACCGGATTTTCTTGTAAATCAAAATCTAAATGATCGTATTTCGCATGAATAATGGCGGGCGCCGTAACCATTTCGGTATAAAGCAACGCATTTTTACTAAATTGGCGATGAAAATAGCGACAATGGCGTGTTGTCCAATCTAACATCGGCGCAACGGAAAAGCGGCCACGATAAAAGTGCGGTTGGTTTTCTGACATATTTTATTTCTCTTGAATCTCGTTACGGCGAAGATCTTCTGCTTGTTGTTCCTGCATTCGTTGACGGAAACGTCCAGCCGCAAAGTGGTAAAAAGGTTTCGGACTAAATTGGCGCGAAATTATGGAGGCAATGATACTGGAAATCAAGAGCCAAATCAGCACTGGTTGAGCCCCAGTCATTTCCATTACCACTACGCTGGCTGTCACAGGGGATTGTGTGCCGCCGGCTAAAAAGGCTGCCATACATAAAATGACCAAAAAGCGTTGATCGACCATGCCGTTGCTGATTTCCCATAACATGGTGCCGATACCCGCACCAGTGGTGAGAGATGGGGTAAAAATTCCGCCCGCGATGCCATTCCAATACGTCGTAACCGTTGCGAAGAGTTTTAGTATCCCCACTTCAGGTGAAACGAGTTGTCCTTCTAATGCTCTTGCGACCACATCATAACCTGTTCCATAGGTTTGTCCTTCGCTGTAGGTGCCCATAGCAGCCAACACTAAACCAAGTAATAAGGCAATATAAATAGGGTGTTTACGGATCCAGTCACGCCATTTGAGTGGAGAAAGTCCTGCGAGTCCTTTGGCAAGGAGTCGTCCAAATATACCGCCCAATACACCACAAACTACGCCACAAATGGCAAGCCAAAGATATAAATAAGGAATAGAGGTCGCACCTTTATAGACAGGAAAGTAAGGGCTATTGCCTTGAATTGCCACTAAAATAAAACCAGCTGCTAGTACACCAAGCAATACGCGTCGCTCCCAGCGCAATATCACGCCGCGACCAAGTTCTTCAATAGCAAAAATTACCCCAGCTAAAGGGGCATTAAAGGCGGCAGCAAGACCGCCTGCTGCACCCGTTGCGATGAGTTCATTCGTACTTAATCCGCGGAAAGCAAAGTTGTATTTACGACAGAAATTCCCCCAAGCCAGCATGACGGCCGCCCCAACTTGAACGGAAGGCCCTTCACGTCCAACAGACGCACCGATAACCATTGCAAAAAAAGTAAGCGGAATTTTCCAAATGGTTTGGCGAAATTTAACCAGTTTCGTTTTATAGCCATTGTAAGGAAGATTAATGGAGGCAATCACTTGTGGAATACCGCTACCACCAACATAAGGCGTGTATTTAGCGGTAAACCAGGTGAGAAAAGCAAGACCAAGCGGTAAAACAATCCAAACGGCGAGAGGGTATTTAGCAGACCAATAGGCATTAAATTCAAGTCCCATGTCGGCGAGTTTCGCAAATCCAAAGGAAAAAAGCGCAACAAATGTCGCACCGATCAGTAGACATATAAATTCTAAGGTTTTATGAGAGATACGATGGGTTTGTCGAAGTTTTTTATGGTAGAAATAACGTAAATGAAAAATGAATGAACGTAACATAATGATTGCCAACAAAATAATTCTGTTTGAAATTATAAAACCCTCGTCATTGACAGGCAATTGATTTGGGAAAAGAGAGTTAAAACTAAATGAATTAAACATCTTGAAGAAAATGTATTAAATGTAAAGATGGGATGGAATAAATTATTTTAAAATCATATAATTATAGAAAACCTCTTAAGTTAAGTCAGAATTCACTACATTAGTACTTAGATCAATAATTATAAGGATTCTATTATGAAAAAAATGCTATTTATCTCGATGCTCACTTGTTTCCTAACTTGTACTGAAGTACAGGCATCTATAGCAAATTCCACCAGTTCGAGTAGTCAATTTGATCAAATTTCTACTAATTTAAGTAATGAAGAATTTGGTAAGTATATCCTCAAAAAAGTTTATCCGAGAGCTGTATACGATAAATGGAGTAAATCTTGGGAAGATGATGATTTTTTTATTGATTATGATTTAAAAGATATTCAAACCAGTGAAGGAGAAAAGCGTTATTTTGCACTGAATTATGGAACTGCAGGATATAATGAGGAACTGTATTTATACATTTTCAAAAAATCATTAGATGAATGGGTTTTAGAAAATCAGGAATATATGAATTCTGAAAACTTTGAGCAAAAACCATTATTTAAAAATAAAAATATAGAGCTTCTTGGTAAAGCATCGGTCGTTAAGCTAGGAAAGGATACACTGGGTTTTCAATTAGACGGCCGTGATGGAGGGAGTGGCGGTGAGAAAGGTGATATTAGTTGGGTTTATCCTGTAGATAATAAAATGAAAATAGTAACTGGGTGTCATTATGAAGAGTGGCGTTTTGGGCCTCTTAGTGTTGAATGTGAGCCAAAAATTAATTCAAACCTAAAACCAACAGAGGCGTTTTATCCAATCGAATTGAATTATAAGCTTGTGAAATATAAGCTTAATGATAAGGCTAAAAATGGGGCAGAAGAATGGGATATAGAAAGCATAGGGAATAAGAAAGGTAAGGTAGTCATTTTATTTAATCCACAAAATCAAACTTATGAGCTACCAGTTGGCTTTGAAAAAATTAGTACGAATGCGGAACAACTATGGAAGTACTTTAATAAAATAACAGACTCTAAGCAAAAATAAGTAAATAGTAATCAGTTAATAGATTTAACAGATTTTGTAAAATGTCATGTGTTAAGTGTTGTTGAGTGTGAAAGCAAAGAAGATTTTTTACAAAATATGACTTTATTAGAAAAGCAAAGCGTCAAACAAGAAATTGTTAGGCGTGATGAAACAGCTAGTGAAGGTGGTGCAGATTACCATTCTAAAGACGTGACAATTCTATTACAGAATGCTACAGCATTTGGTTATCCAATTAATGCTATACATATAATTCGTGGGTATGAATTTGGGGCAACCAAAGTTGAATTTGCCGATTTTCAGAGTTTTGTCCAAGTAAGTAAATTATTTCCATTACCAGAACATAAAAGTAAAGATAAGGGATATTTTCTAGCGGTTTATGATTTTGATGAAAATGGTAACCCATCATCAAAAGTGAAGACTATTTATGATAAAGAGGGAAAACCTTTGCCTAGACTGTCAGTTATGGGGGGGTGTTATGGTGGATTGATTTTTAATCCTCAAGCTTTAACGATATCTAATGAAGGAGGCTGTTAAGCGCAAAGAATGCAATGCTTGACATTTCTAAGGGAACTCTTTAAAATTCAGCGTCTATTTCTTCCGTCTATTGGATGGGGAGATAGATTTTGTAACAAACATTCTATTATGAATAACATTTAAACTGGAGCTTTTTTAATGGCAACTATCAACCAGCTAGTACGCAAACCGCGTGTGAAAAAGGTTGTAAAAAGTAACGTTCCTGCATTAGAGGCTTGCCCGCAGAAACGTGGTGTGTGCACTCGTGTATACACAACTACACCTAAAAAACCGAACTCAGCATTACGTAAAGTATGTCGTATTCGTTTAACTAATGGCTTTGAAGTAACTTCTTACATCGGCGGCGAAGGTCACAACCTTCAAGAGCACAGTGTTGTGCTTATCCGTGGTGGTCGTGTTAAAGACTTACCAGGTGTTCGTTACCACACTGTACGCGGCGCATTAGACTGTGCAGGCGTTAAAGATCGTAAACAAGGTCGTTCTAAATACGGCGTTAAACGTCCTAAAGCTTAATGGAACTCCGTTAAGTAAGGCCAAACGTCTAAATTAGTAAAAATTTAAATCAGAAACTCCAGTATCACATTAGCTCACTTTAAAGTGCGGTTAATTTTTATAGAGTTTTGGATATCCTGAAGATTAAATATACGGAGAAATTCGCAATGCCACGTCGTCGTAGTGTTGAACCACGCAAGATTCTTCCAGATCCGAAGTTCGGTTCAGAGTTACTTGCAAAATTTATTAATGTATTAATGGTAGACGGTAAAAAATCCGTTGCTGAAACCATCGTTTACGGTGCGTTAGACAAACTTGCAGAACGCACAGGTAAAGAACCTTTAGAAGCATTTGAAATTGCACTTGAAAACGTTCGCCCAACTGTTGAGGTTAAATCTCGTCGTGTTGGTGGTTCTACTTACCAAGTGCCAGTTGAAGTACGTCCAGTTCGTCGTAACGCATTAGGTATGCGTTGGATCGTTGAAGCTGCACGTAAACGCGGTGATAAATCAATGGCTTTACGTCTTGCAAATGAATTATCTGATGCATCAGATAATAAAGGCGCAGCAGTGAAAAAACGTGAAGACGTTCACCGTATGGCTGAAGCTAACAAAGCATTTGCTCACTTCCGTTGGTAATACGCTTTTAAAATTTAAGGGCTTCATCCTCGATGAAGCCTTACCCTTATATAAACAGATATTAAACTTAACAAGGTTATAATAATGGCTCGTACAACCCCTATTGAAAGATATCGTAATATCGGTATTAGTGCGCACATTGATGCTGGTAAAACTACTACCACTGAACGTATCTTATTCTACACTGGTGTAAGTCACAAAATTGGTGAAGTACACGATGGTGCAGCGACAATGGACTGGATGGAACAAGAACAAGAGCGTGGTATTACCATTACCTCTGCGGCAACTACCGCATTCTGGTCTGGTATGTCACAACAGTTCCCACAACACCGTATCAACGTTATCGATACCCCGGGACACGTAGACTTTACTGTTGAAGTAGAACGTTCTATGCGTGTTCTTGATGGTGCGGTAATGGTTTACTGTGCGGTTGGTGGTGTTCAACCTCAGTCTGAAACTGTATGGCGTCAAGCTAACAAATATCAAGTTCCACGTATCGCGTTCGTAAACAAAATGGACCGTACTGGTGCTAACTTCTTACGTGTTGTTGAACAACTTAAAACTCGTTTAGGTGCGAATGCTGTTCCTCTTCAACTTCCAATCGGTGCAGAAGAAAACTTCACTGGTGTTGTTGATTTGATCAAAATGAAAGCGATCAACTGGAACGAAGCAGACCAAGGTATGACCTTCACTTATGAAGATATTCCTGCAGATATGCAAGCAGCTTGTGAAGAATGGCGTCAAAACCTTGTTGATGCAGCAGCTGAAGCAACTGAAGAATTAATGGAAAAATACCTTGGTGGTGAAGAGTTAAGCGAAGAAGAAATCAAAGCAGGTCTTCGTCAACGCGTATTAGCAAACGAAATCATCTTGGTAACTTGTGGTTCTGCATTCAAAAACAAAGGTGTTCAAGCAATGCTTGATGCAGTTGTTGAATACTTACCAGCACCAACTGATATTCCAGCAATCAAAGGTATCAATCCAGATGAAACTGAAGGTGAACGTCACGCAAGCGATGATGAGCCGTTCTCTTCATTAGCATTCAAAATTGCAACTGACCCATTCGTAGGTAACTTAACCTTCTTCCGTGTGTACTCAGGTGTAATTAACTCTGGTGATACAGTATTAAACTCTGTACGTCAAAAACGTGAACGTTTTGGTCGTATCGTACAGATGCACGCGAACAAACGTGAAGAAATCAAAGAAGTTCGTGCGGGCGATATCGCTGCCGCAATCGGCTTAAAAGATGTAACAACGGGTGATACATTATGTGCTATCGATGCACCAATCATCCTTGAGCGTATGGAATTCCCAGAGCCAGTAATCTCTGTAGCAGTAGAACCTAAAACTAAAGCTGACCAAGAAAAAATGGGTCTTGCATTAGGTCGTCTTGCTCAAGAAGACCCTTCATTCCGTGTACACACTGATGAAGAATCTGGTGAAACCATTATTTCTGGTATGGGTGAGTTACACTTAGATATCATCGTTGACCGTATGAAACGTGAGTTCAAAGTGGAAGCTAATATCGGTAAACCACAAGTATCTTACCGTGAAACTATCCGTACTCGTGTTAACGATGTGGAAGGTAAACACGCAAAACAATCTGGTGGTCGCGGTCAATATGGTCACGTTGTTATCGACTTATATCCATTAGATCCAGAAGGTCCTGGTTATGAATTTGTAAACGAAATCAAAGGTGGTGTAATCCCTGGTGAATACATTCCTGCAGTTGATAAAGGTATCCAAGAACAGCTTAAATCTGGTCCATTAGCGGGTTACCCAGTAGTAGATCTTGGTGTACGTTTACACTTCGGTTCATACCATGATGTTGACTCATCTGAATTAGCGTTTAAATTAGCCGCTTCTTTAGCATTTAAAGCAGCGTTTGCTAAAGCAAACCCAGTTCTACTTGAGCCAATCATGAAAGTTGAAGTAGAAACTCCACCTGAGTATGTGGGTGATGTAATCGGTGACTTAAGCCGTCGTCGTGCTATGGTTAACGGTCAAGAAGCGAACGAATTCGTTGTTAAAATCGATGCAGAAGTTCCACTTTCTGAAATGTTCGGTTATGCAACAGACTTACGTTCACAAACTCAAGGTCGTGCATCATACTCAATGGAACCGTTAAAATATGCTGAAGCGCCAACAAGTGTTGCTGCTGCAGTAATTGAAGCGCGTAAAAAATAATTTTTTGTAACAATCCGCTCTATAAGTCGAATGGCTTATAGAGCATTTTCTAGGAAACTAAACAAATGTCTAAAGAAAAATTTGAACGTACAAAACCGCACGTAAACGTGGGTACAATCGGCCACGTTGACCACGGTAAAACAACTTTAACAGCAGCAATCACAACCGTATTAGCAAAACACTACGGTGGTGCAGCTCGTGCATTCGACCAAATCGATAACGCGCCAGAAGAAAAAGCGCGTGGTATCACCATCAACACATCACACGTTGAATACGATACTCCAACTCGTCACTACGCACACGTTGACTGCCCAGGACACGCGGACTATGTTAAAAACATGATTACCGGTGCGGCGCAAATGGACGGTGCTATCTTAGTAGTAGCAGCGACAGATGGTCCTATGCCACAAACTCGTGAGCACATCTTATTAGGTCGCCAAGTAGGTGTACCTTACATCATCGTATTCTTAAACAAATGCGACATGGTAGATGACGAAGAGTTATTAGAATTAGTAGAAATGGAAGTTCGTGAACTTCTTTCTCAATATGACTTCCCAGGTGACGATACTCCAATCGTACGTGGTTCTGCATTACAAGCATTAAACGGCGTTGCAGAATGGGAAGAAAAAATCCTTGAGTTAGCAAACCACTTAGATACTTACATTCCTGAACCAGAGCGTGCAATTGACCAACCGTTCCTTCTTCCAATCGAAGACGTGTTCTCAATTTCAGGTCGTGGTACAGTAGTAACAGGTCGTGTTGAGCGTGGTATCATCCGCACTGGTGATGAAGTTGAAATCGTTGGTATCAAACCAACAGCGAAAACAACTGTAACTGGTGTTGAAATGTTCCGTAAATTACTTGACGAAGGTCGTGCAGGTGAAAACATCGGTGCATTATTACGTGGTACCAAACGTGAAGAAATCGAACGTGGTCAAGTATTAGCGAAACCAGGTTCAATCACTCCACACACTGATTTCGAATCAGAAGTTTACGTATTATCAAAAGATGAAGGTGGTCGTCACACTCCATTCTTCAAAGGTTACCGTCCACAATTCTATTTCCGTACAACTGACGTAACTGGTACAATTGAATTACCAGAAGGCGTGGAAATGGTAATGCCTGGTGATAACATCAAAATGACAGTAAGCTTAATCCACCCAATCGCGATGGACCAAGGTTTACGTTTCGCAATCCGTGAAGGTGGCCGTACAGTAGGTGCTGGCGTTGTTGCGAAAATCATCAAATAATTGATGTATTAACTGTAACAAGTTAGATAAGAGGGCGTATCGAAAGATGCGCCTTTTTGTTTTTTATCAATGAATATCGTTTTTATGATAGAAAGTGCGGTCAAAAATCGTGTTGTTTTGGTATGATACAGATTCATTTTTTATACGGGTGTTTTTATGCAACAACTTCCATTTAAAGCCGTTGTTTCTGATCTTGACGGTACATTACTCAATGCTAATCATGTAATTGGTGATTTTACAATTGAGATATTAAATAAATTAGAACAAAAAGGTGTTGATATTATTTTAGCGACAGGCCGTAATCACACGGATGTTTCTTCTATTTTGGGCAAGATTGGAGCGGAACATGCCGTAATGATCACTTCCAATGGCGCGAGGGTACGCGACCTAAAAGGTAACCTTATTTATAGCAATAGTCTTCCAGAAGAAATCGTACTTGAGTTGTATAAAATCCCTTTTGATCGTAACAAGATTTGTATCAATACTTATCAAGATGATGGTTGGTTTATCAATATAGATGTGCCTGAATTAGCAAAATATCACAAGGATTCTGGTTTCATGTATGAGGTGGTTGATTTCACAAAACATCACGGAAGAGGAACTGAAAAAGTATTTTTTATTGCTCATGACCCTAAAGATCTAATAGAACTAGAAGATTATCTTAGAACACATTTGGGTGATAAAACGACGATTGTTTATTCTGCTTTGACTTGCTTAGAGGTGATGAATAAAAATATATCTAAAGGTGATGCATTAGCTCATCTATTAAAAAATAGAAATTATGGATTAAAAGATTGTATTGCTTTTGGTGATGGGCAGAATGATATTGAAATGCTTTCTTGGGTTGGTAAAGGTTATGTGATGGCAAATGCTGATCCTCGTTTAAAGGAAGCTTGTCCTGAACTGGAAGAGATCGGGTTCAATAAAGACGAAGCGGTAGCCAAACATTTGGCGGAGCTTTTTGGTATCAAATAAATGTTTCAGTCGCTTATTCTTGTTAGCACAGGCGCAGCCATCGGAGCATCCTTACGATGGGGATTGGGTCTTTGGTTGAATTCACTATTTAGCACACTTGCATTTGGTACACTTGTGGCGAACTTTATTGGCTGTTTTTTGATGGGGATTTTAGTGGCAGCCTTTTGGTTATTTCCTCAATTTAGCCCTGAATGGCGATTATTCTTAGTGACTGGATTTCTTGGTGCTCTCACCACCTTTTCTTCTTTTTCAGGCGAAGTAATAGAACTCTTTTTTAAAGAAGAGTGGGTAAATGGATTGTTCGTTTTAGTGAGCCATTTAGTTGGTAGTTTAATTTTTACAGTATTAGGGATTTATTTCTTTAGGCTCATCAGTCTTCTATTCCATTTCCGATAAAATCGCTAAATTCTTCAGAATAAAATCCATGAGAGAGCATATACTGCCAAATTTTTTGTTTGCTTTTGATTGGTTGAGGTTCTGCATAATTAGGAAACTTTTTGTGTAGAACCTTTTCTGCTATTTCAATCCAATTAATTTCACTTTCTGCGAGGACTTCATTGATTACATCTGAAGATACACCTTTCAGTTGACGTAATTCTTGTTTGATACGATTTGCACCATACCCACGTTGTGAACGTGCGTGTAAATAGTTTTCAGCAAATCGTTTATCATTTTGCCAGTTTTTTTTCTGGCAGTAAGCAATCGTTTCATCGATCTCATCTTCTGTAAATGCTTTTTCCTGCATTTTATTGCGTAGTTCAAATTCGCTATATTCACGTCGAGCAAGTAAATTAACGACATAGCTCAAAGCAAGAGAAGACATAGAAATTCCTTTTGGTGAAATACGGTTGAAATGAAAAGTGCGGTCAAAATTGACCGCACTTTTAGTGATTAGAAATCACTTTCTGCGTCATCGGTAGATTGTTCAATATCAGCCATTAATGCTTGTTCTGGGTT
>OGNQ01001320.1_pt1 | contig 17864 bp, 13 predicted proteins | sample 1573481 | NCBI WGS metagenome assembly OGNQ01 (sample SAMEA2581920, study PRJEB24529) | metagenome | biome: Human gut stool | place: China | collected 2011 | reverse complement strand
TGTTCGGTGGTGCCGGTGTAGGTAAGACCGTACTGATCCAGGAGCTGATCCGTAACATCGCAACCGAGCACGGTGGATATTCCGTATTTACCGGTGTTGGTGAAAGAACAAGAGAGGGAAATGACTTATATCATGAAATGACCGAGTCCGGCGTTATTGATAAGACCACCATGGTGTTTGGTCAGATGAATGAGCCCCCCGGAGCCAGAATGAGAGTTGGTCTTACCGGTCTTACGATGGCAGAGTATTTCCGTGACAAAGGTGGAAAGGACGTGCTTCTTTTCATTGACAATATTTTCCGTTTTACACAGGCTGGTTCCGAGGTGTCCGCACTTCTTGGACGTATGCCTTCCGCAGTAGGTTATCAGCCTACCCTGCAGACAGAAATGGGTGCACTTCAGGAGCGTATTACATCAACGAAGAACGGATCCATTACTTCCGTTCAGGCAGTATATGTGCCGGCCGATGACTTAACCGACCCTGCTCCGGCAACTACCTTTGCGCATCTGGATGCAACAACCGTACTTAGCCGTTCTATCGTAGAATTAGGTATTTACCCTGCGGTAGATCCGCTCGAGTCCACATCCAGAATTCTGGATCCCAGAATTGTTGGTGAAGAGCATTATGCTGTTGCCCGTGGTGTACAGGAGATTCTCCAGAAGTATAAGGAATTACAGGATATCATTGCAATTCTTGGTATGGACGAATTATCAGAAAGCGATAAGCTCGTTGTAAACCGTGCAAGAAAGGTACAGAGATTCTTATCCCAGCCGTTCTTCGTAGCCAGCAAGTTCCTGGGAATTGATGGAAAGTATGTACCGATTAACGAGACAATCCGTGGCTTTAAGGAAATTCTGGAAGGTAAACATGATGATATCCCGGAAAGCTACTTCCTGAATGCCGGAAGCATTGATGACGTACTTGCCCGCGTGAAATAACGGGAGGTGGTCAGATGGCAGACAGTAATTTATTTACCTTAAAAATTATTACTCCGGACCGTGTCTTCTATGAAGGTGAAGTTTCCATGGTGGAATTCAATACCACCGAGGGCGAAATCGGTGTGTTAAAGGGGCATATACCGTTAACGGTTATCGTAAGCCCCGGAATACTTACAATCACAGAGGCAGAAGGAACGAAGGAAGCTGCATTACATGCAGGTTTTGCAGAGATTCTGCAGGATCAGCTTGTAATTATGGCAGAGATCATTGAGTGGCCGGAAGAAATCGATCTGGATCGTGCAGAGCATGCAAGAGAGCGTGCCGAAGAAAGACTTCGCAGCAAGACTCCCGAGACCGATGTTCTTCGTGCAGAAACCGCTTTACAGAGATCTCTCGCACGTATTCATGTATTAAAATCATAAGTATTGATACATCAGATGGTTGAAAAGTCCATTCCTTTGACAGGGATGGACTTTTGACTCTATTTTCACGACTACAGAGGGAATGCATATCATAACAGTAAAGAAACAAGGATGTTATGGTTATGTATGAACGCAGAATTATGCCGTTTTATATGGCGTATCCCATGCCGATGTTCGGGCAGCAGGAAAACACTGTGATGCGTGATCTGGAATATATGCAGCAGATGTACCCGAAGGAGGCAAAGCACTATCAGAAGCTGATTGCCGGGATTTTAGACAAAATGGACTATGAAGGAAGCATGATCTATGATGAATATCCGGACCGGCTCCGGTTATACCGGCTTGCCATGGATATTCTGGATCGGGTAAAAAGAGAAGAAAACAGTAACGAAGAGTCTGCGCCGGATGCGGATTCCCCGGAAAAGTGGCAGAGAATCGGGGATCTCATACAGATTCTTCTGTTTTATGAAATTTATAAGAGAAGACACAGGGATGAACGATTTACACACTTATTTATCTGAATTATGCAATGAAAGACTCTATCAGATGATCCTGAGTAATCCGTGGAAAAAGGACGGAGTTTCCAAGACCAAGATCCGTCCCGTGATGGTAAAGCAGGAGCTGATGTTTCAGGAGACCCGTTTTCAGGGAACGCAGGTTTTTCATAAGAATTATACGGCAGAGAACCTGGTATCCCTTGTGGAACGCTACATGGAAAAGGAATTCCGACAGTTAGAAGCTGAGCACATGGAGGGCAGACTCCATGTGCTTGTAAGTAAAAAGGGAAGGACAACCCTCAAGTTTCAGCCTTCGAAATCCGGAGAAAAAACACTGAAACCGGTCATGGAGCACAACCGTGAGAAGCGTTATATTTTAAAGGAAGGAATTCCGGTTCCGTTTCTCATTGATTTAGGAGTGCAGACTCCGGAGGGGAAGATTGTACATGCCCGGTATGACAAATTCAAGCAGATTAACCGCTACCTTGAATTTGTAGAGGATATTCTGCCTACACTGCAAAAGAAGGGAACCGTGCATATCATTGACTTTGGCTGCGGAAAGTCCTATCTGACCTTTGCCCTGTATTATTATCTGCATGAGCTTAAGGGACAGGATGTAGCGATTACCGGACTTGACCTCAAACAGGATGTGATCCGGCATTGTAATGATCTTGCCCGGAGCTATGGCTATGAGAAGCTGCAGTTTCTCCATGGGGATATTGCAAAGTATGAGGGATGTGATGAAGTGGATATGGTGGTTACGCTGCATGCCTGTGATACAGCAACGGATTATGCACTGCAAAAGGCAATGAAATGGAATGCAAAGGTCATCTTTTCCGTGCCGTGCTGTCAGCATGAGGTGAACCGGCAGATTCAGAATGACATATTGGAGCCGGTATTGAAATATGGTATATTAAAAGAGCGTATGGCAGCGATCATTACAGATGCGGTCCGGGCAGAGACGCTCGAGATGGCAGGATATGATACACAGATTCTGGAATTTATCGATATGGAGCACACACCGAAGAATCTGCTGATCCGTGCGGTGAAGAGAAATCCTTCTGAACAGACACTTAATATACAGCAGAGTAAAGCAGCAGAGAGAAGATCTCAGATTGAGACCGGACTATCCCGGATGACGCAGGAGCTTCACATTCATACCACGCTGCACAAGCTCATGGAACAGGAAGAATCGTAGTTTGTAATATAGGTATAAGAAATGAAGAAACTGATCATTAATATTGCAATTATAATTGTGGTATTCTTTATATCACTGTTTGTTGCAGGCAGCATCATTAATCAGGGAACGACCGATATGACAATGGAGATGGGCAAGGCGACATTTCCGGTTGTGACGGTGCGGTTTAATGGGATTGAAATGAATCCTATGCATGGATACCGCAAGGAAATGAAAACGAATCTGATGAGGGAATCCATTACACCGTTGATGACCGGACGAAAGATATCACTTCAGATTGACCGGTTCGGGGCGGAAATCCGCAGTATGGCATTCGAGGTCCGGAGTGTCGATGGAGAGCGTCTGATTGAGAATACGCAGATCCCGGAGTGGAAAGAGCAGGATGATGGAACGCTTTTTGTAACATTGGAGCTCAAAGACCTTATTGACATGAATCAGGAATATGAGCTGATTCTGCTGATCACTCCTGCCTCCGGTGAGACCATCCGGTATTATACGAGGATCATCAGCCAGGAGGATTATCATGTAACGGATAAACTGGAATTTGTGAAGGATTTCACGATCAAAACCTTTGATAAGGAAGCGGCCAGGAGCCTTACCAAGTATCTGGAATCCAATTCCTCCGGAGATAATACAAATCTGGGAAAAGTGACGATTCACAGCAGCTTTGATCAGATCACCTATGCAGGTCTGCCAATTACCGCGAAAACGGATCCCCAGATCACGATCAAGGAAATTGATGAACAGACAGGCAGCTTTGTAACAGACTTTTATGTGACAACCTCAGATGCGGAAACAGAAAATCTGTATCACGTGCAGGAATATTACCGGCTGCGTTATACCTCGGACCGAATCTATCTGTTGAATTATGAACGTACCATGGATCAGGTTTTCCGGGAGAATGGAAACGTATATGCCAACAATAAGATCATGCTTGGTATTACGGCTGATGAGATGCAGATGGAAGAAAGCGATGACGGAAACATTCTGGCGTTTGTATCCGGTAACCGGCTCTTCAGTTATAATACGGTAGATAACAAAATGGCCTATCTGTTTGGCTTTTATGATAAAGACAATAAGGACACACGTACCTTTTACAATATGCACCGGATAAAAATTCTGGATGTGAGTGAGGGAGGGAATATTACTTTTCTGGTGTATGGCTACATGAATCGTGGCAGGCACGAGGGTGAAGTCGGAATTTCTGCCTTTTATTATGACAGTACGGTTAATACGATTGAGGAACTGGTTTATATCCCGAGCGAGGAACCACAGGATGTGATTATAGAAAAGGTGAACCGGCTTTCCTATATTAATCGTGATGGAATTTTGTATCTGATGGATAACCAACACATTTATGGTATTAACTTCACGGAGAGAACCTATGAGATGGTGGCAGATCATCTGCATTATAACGGATATGTGATTTCGGACAGCAACCGTATGATCGCATGGCAGGAGGGCGACAGCCTGGAAAACAGCCAGACAGTGGTATTGATGAACCTGAATACGGGCGTACAGAAGCGGATCGAAGCGAAGGCTTCAGAAACGATTGTTCCGATCGGTTTTATTGAAGAGGATCTGATCTATGGCATTGTGAATAAAAATGACATTGTGACAGACTATGCAAGAGAAACGGTTCTGCCGATGTATTGTGTGAAGATTGAGAATGAAAATGAAGGAGTCCTGATGACATATGAGCAGGAGAATGTGTATGTTTTGTCAGGCAGTGTGAATCAGAACCAGATCACGTTGCAGCGTGTGTCAAAATCAGAAGACGGCACTTATGTCGAAATCGCTGAAGATCAGATTGTGGACGCAGAAAGTGTAAGTCTGGGAAGAAATACCATAGAAGTCGTAGTTACGCAGAACTATGAGAAAATCAGGCAGATTGTACTTCGTAAAGAGATTGACGTGAATTCCATGAAGCAGCTTACACCGAAGGAAGTGCTTTTTGAAGGGGAAAGAAGTGTTTATCTGCGAAGCAGCGATGAAGAGCAGGAGCAGTTTTATGTGTATGGCAAATATGGTATCCGCGGCATCTATGGTAATGAGGATCAGGCAGTTGATGCAGCTGAAAGCGAGGCCGGAGTGGTGCTTAACAGTGCCGGAAACTATGTATGGAAAAAGACCATACGCAGTACCAGAAATCAGATTATGGCAATCCAGCCGGATATGGTTACGGAGGAGAGAGATTCGCTTGCAGTTGCATTAGACACCATGCTGTCCTATGAAGGAATCATGCGTAATTCTGCATATATGCTGCAAAGTGGAGAGACTATTCGCTCCATTCTGGAGGGTGCTTTAAGCGAATGCCAGGTGCTGGATCTGTCCGGATGCTCCCTGGATGCAGTTCTTTATTATGTGGATCGTGACATTCCGGTGCTTGTGATGTTGCAGGATGGAAATGCCGTGCTGCTCATTGGATTTAATGAAATGAATACAGTGATTATGAATCCACAGACCGGGACGATTTATAAGATGGGAATGAACGACTCAAAGACCTGGTTTAAGGAAAATGGAAACCGGTTCATCACGTATATACGAAACGAGAATTAACAGGAAGGGGATTGAAGATGTATCAGGAACAAAAGCTTTATATTGGAAAATCAGGAGAGGAAAAGGTCTGTATCTATCCGAAGATGGCAAACCGCCACGGACTGATTGCAGGTGCAACCGGTACCGGTAAAACCGTGAGCCTGCGTGTACTGGCAGAGTCCTTCAGTGATTGTGGTGTTTCCGTATTTCTTGCGGATGCTAAAGGAGATCTGGCTTCCATGAGCCTTAAGGGAACCGGCGAAGGAAGTGTCGGCGGACGTGTGGAAAAGCTTGGACTTGAAAAGGAAGGGTTTGCCTATCATGCTTATCCGGTAACCTTCTGGGATGTATTTGGAGAAAAGGGTCTGCCGCTTCGCACGACCATCACCGAAATAGGTCCACTGTTGCTTAGCAGGATTCTGAATCTCAATGATACGCAGAGCGATATTCTGACGATTATCTTTAAAATTGCAGATGATGAAGGTCTTCTTCTGATTGATACCAAAGATCTGCGGGCCATGCTGCAGTATGTATCCGAAAATGCAAAGGAATTAAGCCTTACCTATGGAAATATAGCAAAGCAGAGTCTGACTGCCATTATCCGTGCCGTGATTACACTGGAGGAGGCAGGTGGAGAGCAGTTTTTCGGGGAACCGGCACTCAGTATCGGTGACTGGATCGGAACGGACTGCGACGGCAAGGGCAAAATTCAGATCCTGGACTGCCAGAAGCTGATGCAGAGCCCGAAGATGTATTCCACCTTCCTTTTGTGGCTGATGTCCGAATTATATGAAACCTTACCGGAAGCAGGAGATCTTCCAAAGCCGAAGATGGTCTTTTTCTTCGATGAGGCTCATATGTTGTTTGATACTGCAAACCGTGCCCTGCTTGAAAAGATTGAGCAGGTGGTAAAGCTGATCCGTTCAAAAGGGGTTGGTATTTACTTTATCACACAGAATCCGAAGGATATTCCGGATGGGGTTCTTTCCCAGCTGGGAAATAAGATCCAGCACGCATTGCATGCCTACACACCGGGTGAACAAAAAGGGGCAAAGGCAGCAGCACAGGCGTTCCGTGAGAATCCGGAATTTAATACTTATGAGGTTTTACAGGAGCTTGCCATTGGAGAGGCACTGGTTTCGGTGCTCAATGAAGAGGGAATTCCGACTGTGGTGAAGAGATGCACGATGCTGCCTCCACAGAGTAACTTAGGAACGCTTGATGACCGGACCAGAGAGGAACAGATCAGGGGAAGCATGCTTTACAGTAAATATAATGACTATTTTGACCGTGATTCCGCATATGAATTCCTGCAGAGAATGAACCTTCAGGCACAGAAGGAGGCGGAGGAGGCCGCAGCGCAGAAGGAGGAAGCTGCCCGCCAGAAGGAGCAGGAAAAGCTGGAAGCTGCACAGTTAAAGGCGCAGGAAAAGGAACAGCTAAGATTGCAGAAGGAGCAGGAAAAAGAGGCACTTCGGATTCAGAAGGCGAAAGAAAAGGAAGAGGAAGCAAAGAAGAAGAAGGCAAACAGAGTTGCCGGAAGTGTAGCGCGCTCCGCTGCAGGAACCGTAGGACGTGAACTAGGGAATTCCCTTGGCAAGTCGATAGGTGGTTCCTTTGGAAAGCGGCTGGGCGGAAACGTAGGTGCATCCCTCGGAAGAGGAATCATGAGTACGTTGTTTAAGCTGTAATAGTTATATGATAATAATGCTTGCGCACTTGATATCAGAGGCAAGAGCATAGATCTGACCATGGTTCAAAGTGATCACAGTAGGGCGTGTAGGATAACCGGGGATGTTTTGCACAATTTTGGCAAACTCTCCGGTGCTTAATTTTATTATGGAATCAACGGGATAGAGAATCACACTGTTTAAGAAACTCTGGATCATGTGAATGTCAAGATCTCCGGTCATTGCCATAATCATTTCCACGGCATCACGAGGAGAAAATGCATCTTTATAGGGACGCTCTGTGACAAGGGCATCATAAATATCGGCAACCGAAAGAATCCTTGCAAAGGGAGTAATCTGGTCACCCTGTAATTTCAACGGATAGCCATTGCCGTTCATCTTTTCATGATGCTGCAGTACACCAAGCTTTGTGGCTGTAGAAAGCTCCGGCTTATCCTTAATCATGTTATAGCCAAGAACGGGATGAGTCTTCATTACTTCAAATTCTTCCTCCGTCAGCCGTCCCGGCTTATTTAAAATTTCATTCGGGATTCTGGATTTACCAAGGTCGTGCAGAAGTCCTGAAACACCAACCTGCTGCACTTCCTTCGTGGAAAGTCCCCGGTTTTTCGCGATAATCATTCCCATGGAAGCAACATCCACACTGTGCTTGAAGGTGTATTCATCGCTGACTTTCAAAGCACCGACATCGACTGCCAGGGCATCATTCTCTTCCAATGCTTTCATAAGCTCACTGGAAACATTGTTGGTTGCATCCATGAAGCTTGGAGAGTCCGGATTACTGTAAAGGAACTGGATTCCTTCCGCGACTCTTTTCTTCACACTTTCATGTAGTTCAATCTTCGCACGGTCAGGAACCTTCACCTTCTCGATCTTCTCCATAACTTCCGGAGAAATGTTATAGGTGATTTCCTCATCGCTTTCTTCGCCTTCGCGGATATAAACACCACCAATGCTCATCTTGCGAAGGGAATAAATCATGTAATCATCAAGAGCTGTCTTCCTGTGAATCAGGACACGTCCGGTTCCATCGATGATGGACTGGTCAATGACCATGCCGGGAGTTAACAGCCTGACACTGATAAATTTTCGTTTAATCATGGCTTTGCCTTCAGAAAATTAATTTAATATAGTAGTGTAAAACACTCACCATAGTATAACATAAATCAGGGGTAACATGCTAGAGATTCATGTAAGAATGCAGTTTGGCCTAAAATTTTTATTTAATTCATTTATTTGCTATGATATACTTATGTATGATATGTCGGGTAGATATGCATGAATTATCTTAAATGATAAAATGGAAGGCAGGAAATTACAGATATGATACAGACAAAAAAATTAACAGAACATGTATGGCTGATGGATGACCAGGGGTCTTCCGGTTATGTGGTACTGGGAGAAAAGAAGGCACTGGTAGTAGATACCATGAATGGAAGCGAAAACGTGAAAGAAATTGTGCGGACCATCACTGGCCTGCCGGTTATGGTGATCAATACGCATGTGCATCCGGATCATATCGGTGGAAATCATTTTTTTGATGAAGTATATATGAGTCCGTATGACATGCCTTATGTGGAGATGTTCACGGCACCGGAGAACCTTGATAAGAGACCGGTAGTCCATCCGGTCAGGGAAGGCGATGTAATTGATCTTGGAGGATTACATGTAGAGGTTTATGAACTTCCGGGGCATACACCGGGAGAACTATGTCTTTTGCTTGTAGAAGAGCAGATTTTATTCCCGGGAGATGGAATCAACCATCATCTTTGGATGCAGTTGGAAGGGTGCAGCTCACTTGAAGAATATGCGAAAAGTCTGGAACGACTGGATTTCCTGAAAAAGAAAGCAAAATATATTTTGCACGGGCACACCAGAGAACTTGAAAATATTATCCTGTTTGATATGGTCGAACAGGGGATTGGAGAACTCCTGAATCAGACGGATCAGGAGGTGACGAAGTGTGATGATGCATATCATTGGTTTGGCGGCATCGCCAAAATTCATGTATATGCTCCAGATGGGAGTGCAATTTGTTATCAGGAGAATCATATTTCGTAGAATCATCCAAAGTTGTAGGAGAATAATCAGATAATATGGAACTGGAAATGGTCATAACCTCTCGGAGCATCTCATAGAATGTAAAAAAGCGTTCTGAGGGATTTCCTTTGAAAGATTATATTGAGGAACGGGCAGTTCATATAGCGAATTATATCATCGAAAACAATGCAACCGTAAGACAGACCGCCAAAGCATTTGGTATTTCGAAAAGTACAGTACATAAAGATGTAGCAGAGAGATTACAGCACATCAATCTGGCACTTGCGAAAGAGGCGCGTAAGGTGCTTGATGTGAATAAAGCGGAGCGGCATCTGCGGGGTGGTTTGGCTACCAAAGAAAAATATGCGCATCAGCATGAAGAAATGAATAAGTAAGATCAAGATACGGTACAGTTTGTGCCGTATTTTTTTACAATTATTTTAGAATACAGTGTTTTCGTCAAAAATCTACCCCAATTTACAAAATGTGATATTATAAGCATGTATATGAGATATAATCTCAAATATTGCTTGCAAATATTTACTATAGAGATATAATAAAGGTATAACGGAGGGTAAAAGATATGTTATGCCAGTTTACAGTAAAAAATTTCAAAAGTATAAGAGATGAAGTGACATTTGATATGCAGGCAGCTGCAATATCGGAACATGAGGATAGAATCATTATAGATAAAGATGAGGAAAAATATCTACCGGTATCAGCTATTTATGGTCCGAATGGCGGAGGAAAATCTAATGTTTTGGCTGCATTGCATACCTTGGTGGCAAAAGTGTTACGTCCCCTTCTGGCTACAGAGGATAGTGAGGAGAAGGTATTGCTTCAAAAGAAAATAATTGTGGAGCCGTTTGCATTTTCGGAGAGTAAAGACGAACCGACAGAATTTGAACTTTTTTTTCGAACGGACCTGTCAGAGTATAGGTATATTCTGCATGTAAAGCGGGATATCGTTTTATATGAGAGCTTGGATAGGGTAAAACTTGAGACTGGAAGAAGATCAGCCCTTTTTATCAGAGACGAAAATGGAATTATTTTGAAGGGAGCTTTTGCAAGGCTGAAAGTTAGTAATGAACTGTCGAAAACACTTACATTACTTTCTTATCTTGGAATTGCATATAAAGAAAATGCAGTAGTTAAGGATGTATTGGGCTGGTTTGAATATAGAATCGAATTTCTAAACTATGGAAATCCAATTCAGGAGCTTAGAATGGCAGTATCCACATCGGAAGAGGTAAAACAGTTGATGCTTCAGATGATTCAGGAGATGGACTTAGACATTGTAGATTTCAGAGTGGAAGAAAAAGAGAATGAAAGAATAGATATATTCACAAAACATTGCGTAGATGATGTGGAAACAGAGATTAACTTGTTTGATGAATCCAGTGGAACACAGAAATTATTCGGATTACTTCCGTTTATTGCGGAAAGCCTGATTACTGGAACTGTGCTTGTGATTGACGAACTTGACGCAAAAATCCATCCGGTTTTACTTCGCCATATCATTATGATGTTCAATGATATGAGTATCAATAGACATAAAGCACAGTTGATCTTCACATCTCACGATCTTTCAACGATGAATAGCGAAGTGTTCCGTAGAGATGAAATCTGGTTCGTGGCAAAAGGAAATGCACAGAATTCCAAGTTGTATTCTTTAGTGGAGTTTAAGAATGAAAGAGGGGAATCTGTCAGAAAGGATGCCAAGTTCGACAAGCAATATCTGGAAGGTAAATACGGCGCTGATCCGTACCTCAGAAGAATTATAGATTGGGGGAAAGTGAATGCCTAAAAAAGCCGGAACTGAAAAATGGAAGAAGAAGCGTCGCCAGGAATATTTGGAGATGAAACAGTATAGGTACTATATCTTTTGCGAAGGACAGCAGACGGAACCTAATTATTTCTTAGGGTTTAAAAAGCTGATAGAGGAAAATCCAATTTACAAAGATATGGTATTGATTGAAATTGAACCTTGCCAGGCAGAAACTATGCGAGTGATTGGAATGGCTGAGGACTATGTTAAGAAGAACGAGATTCAGAAGGGACAAGTCTGGTGTGTGTATGATAAGGATAGCTTTCCTGCAGAACATTTCAACGGTGTTGAGGAACGAGCCAATAGCCTGAATAGAATTAATTTGGAATTACAGTATCATGCAGCGTGGAGTAATGAATGTATTGAGTTCTGGTTCCTGCTTCATTTTGCATATTACACAGCTAATAATCACAGAACGGAGTATATTTCGTTCTTAAATGATAAGTTCAAGGAGTTGGGAATCGGAAAATATCAAAAGAACATGAATGATATTTTTACAATTCTGATGGAATATGGGAATCCTAAGCTGGCGATTCGGTATGCAAAGAGGATTATTCAAGATAGAGAGGGAAAAACACCAGCGGAAATTGTGCCGGGAACAAAGGTGTATGAGCTGGTGGAGGAACTGGTGAAGTATTTGCCAGGCGATATATAAAATAATAGAGAGTACATATGTTGAAAAAATACAGGAGATAAGTAGAATTATGAGAAAACGAGTTTTAGATTTAAATGCTGGATTAGGAGGACGAATATATGCATTTGAAAAAGCGGGTTTTGAGATTATTGCAGCAATAGATATGGACCATGAGAATTGTGAGATAATAGCATCATGGATGAATAAAGACAAAGTATTAAATTATAATCTGCTTGAAGCAGATCCGGATGCCTTGCCAGATGCGGATATAATTACAGCAAAATATATACAACGTCTGAATTATAAAACGGGAAATATAGAATATGATATATTACAAAATACAAATACGGCGATCTTCAATATTATATCAAAAAAGAGTCCATTTTTATTTTTACTAGAAGTTCCGGTGAATAGTATAATTTCAAAGAGACAAGAACTGGAAGATTATATTCAGATGTTCTATGAAATAGGATATAGTGTTTCTTATGCGATTTATGATGAAAAAAGCTTTTCTGGATATCCAGTGGTGGGAAGACAGGGATACATTATAGGGTGTAGAATTGGTGAAAGTGTAGAATTTAAGTTCCCTCAATCATCGAATATTAATTTCAACAGAAAGTTGATATATGATTTGCCTGAAAATATTGATCCATGGTATAGAAAACTCAACTTTTTAACTAATGATTGGGAAAGAGGATATTTCTATCTTAGAATTCGCGGAGTAGTTGAAAAGACTGAATATATTCATATGGGATATATGCGTGAAAATTATTGTATTGATCAAATTGGTCCAAGAAGACTCACACATAATGAACTTGCTTCTTTAAAAGGACTTTATCAATACAATTATAATAACCAAAGGAATAAAAGGAGGATGTATAATAAAATTGCATATGCTTCTAATGTTTATGTGGTAGAGGCAATTGCAAATGTAATTCGAGATTATATTTATCATGATTCTGAAATGATCGTTTCGAAAGATAGAGAAGAGTCATTAAAGAAAATATCAAGAAAAAAAGGAGATACTGAGAAAAAGTTATTGTTTCCTAAACGATTATTAAAAGAAATAAAAATTGAAAAATTAAAGGGAATAAATAACTTATCATTAAGATTTGAAAAAAATATTACGGCTTTAATGGGAGTGAACGGCTCAGGAAAGTCCACAATTCTTCATGCTTTGGCATGCACATATACGCCTTATCAAAAAGGCGAAGATTATAAATTCAGTTATTTTTTTACGCCGAATCCGGATGCTTCATGGAATGGAAGCTGTTTTACAGTAACAAATTATGATATCAATGAAAAAAAGGATATTTCAAAAAAATATGAAAAGAAAAAGGATAGATGGGCGCGACCTGAAAGAGATTTGTATTTTATGGGGATCGCGTCGTGTATTCCGGAAATTGAATTGGAGAAAAAAACATCCTTCATTAATTATGTTTCAAAAACTTTAAATGATAAAATAACGGAGAAAATTGTTTTAGCAGCATCATATATTCTTAATAAAGATTACGAAGATTTATTAATGCATGTGTTAGGAAGAAAAAAGTATATGGGAGTTCATACCAGAGATGGAAAGATATATTCTGCTTTAAGTATGGGAGCAGGTGAACAACGTGTTATAAAAATACTGCAAACTTTATATGGTGCAAATCAGTATTCATTAATATTAATTGATGAAATTGATTTGCTATTACATGTGGATGCTTTTCGAAAATTAATTAAAAAAATATCGGAAATAGCAACAGATAGAAATCTGCAAATTATATTTACTACCCATTCATTGGAAATGCAGTATTTGAGTCAATATGCTGATATTAGATATATAGAACAGCAAAATGGGAGAATGTTGGTATACGATTCGATAAAGCCAGATTTATTATATAAAATGAGCGGTGAAGTGAATCGAAAGTATTTAATATATGTTGAAGATAATCTGGCAGCAGCAATTGTACGACAAATTGCAAAAGACTTAAGTATGCAACGATATATAAGTATAATTACATATGGCTCTATCGAGAATGCATTTGTAGTAGCTGCAGGGAAAGTGTTGGCGAGGGAGGACACAGAGAATGTACTTATTGTAATGGATGGGGATAAATTTGTTACCACAGAGGAGAGAGTAAAGCGGTTGAAAACTATCTTAACAGGTACAGAAGTAGCACATGATAAAAAAATTGACCAAGCTTTAGCAATGATAGTTCAGCTTAACTTACCAGAAAACACTGCACCGGAAAAATTTATTCATTCATTGTTAATCTCAATGGACGATTCGGAAGAATGTGTTGCATGTGCAAAAAATATCACTAGTGTAAATGATACACATGAATGGATTACGAGTATAGTGGAACAGATAGGTATTGGTGAACAGATTTATAGTACAATAATGGACGTGATATCAGAACACGAGCTGTGGGCACAGTATATAAGTAATGTGCGTGAGTGGATTAAAGAAAAAAGAGAAGAAACAGAGTTGATTTGCATTAATGAGTAAATAATTTTGGACTGCCCATCCATTATATGTAGATACGAAATGGAATAATAAAGGGATTTTTCAAAAAACGGAGGGAAAAATGGCATTTATATATCAATATGAATTAGTGAATGGAAGAGCCCAATTTTTTAATTTGCATGACAATGAAGAAATAATAGAGGGAACTATTCATGATATATTTGGTAATAGAGTAAAAGAAACTAGTATAGAACTAGATGAAAATACAGATGTGTATTATATACAATTTAAGTTATATAAGTCGGCAACCAATGGAGAGTTAAGAAAACTGGGTAAATTGATAAAGGCTCAGATGAATAATTATCCAGGTATACAAAGACGAAAGCAAAAGGTATACTTTTTTGTCGAAAAGGTTGATGAAGAAAATAACGAAGTGCATGTTGAAATAGTTTATGAGAACGTTACACATTTAGATGTGTTCCAGCAAAAAGCGGAACAATATTTTAATAAACTTACTGACAAAGAAAAGCACAATATTGTTTCTAGTGATATGAAAAATATTAAGAATAATGTATATATGGATGTTCTTAGTGCAGTAGTAGACAAGGATATTTTCCCGAATGATGTTAAAGAGGACGAATGCTATAGTGTAACAGTTCAGCATAGAAAAAGAAAATATCGAGTGGATGATAAGGATAGTATGCAAGGGAAATATATTGAAATTGAGTGTATACCTGAATATGCATTTCTTGTTTTAAATGGAGCGGAGGAGAATGTTTATGACAGTGAGATAGATTATTTTGACATTAGCTTTGTGAAAAAAGACAATGGTATTTGGGATTATGTGCATGAAATGTTAAATTTGGGTGTTATACCGGAAGCATCTCTTTTGGAAGAAGTAAATACTGAGAAAACGTGGACATTTACAATTCATAATGTAGGTCAAGCACTAGCTACTTCCTTAGCATTTTCAGATGAGAAGCCTGCATTGTACTTTGATTATGGATTACCTTATGGCAAAAATAAGGAGACAAAACCTAATGGAGTAATACTTCCTATTGCAAAGGAAAGCAAAATTTTTCTTTCTCATGTAGATAAGGATCATTGGTATGGAATATGTGACAATCCTGTTGCCTATGAGGTAAAATGGCTTGTTCCAGAACAAAGAAGTATTCAGTTTGAAAAGATTTGTTCTGAAATAATAATGGCAGGAGGACAAGTCAATACAATATCAGCAGGGATACATAGTTATTACGACGGGAAAATAATAATTTCATGTAGTGGAAATTCCAGACATGATTCATCCCGCATGCCAAAATGTAAACATGAAACAGGAATTGCAATAAAAATATGTGGGAGAAAACTCAATGGAGAAGAACTCACAATATTAGTAGAAGGCGATCAAGATTATGATTATGTGGATGATAGCTTTTTGAAAGATATAGATATTTTAGTTGCATGTCATCATGGTGGTAAATATAGTTGGACAATATATTCGGAACTTCCGCAACCTAGGACTGATGAATCATGTGTTATCTATAGCTATGGGATTAATAATTCATATGGACATCCAAGTAAAAAAAATGAACATAATAGTAATGGGTGGACAAATGAATGGGATACCATAAATGGAGATTATTCAATAGATGTTATTTTGTAAGAAGTTTTTATGAATGCGATATTTGATATCGTATCATGGTTAAATTTGTTAATTAACAAGAGCATTTTAATTTGTTAATAATGGAGTACACGCTTAATTTGTAGAACTGAATTAAACAAGAATAACCATATATAAGGATATGGCAGATAGGCTTGGCTACCAAAGAAAAATATGCGCATCAGCATGAAGAAATGAATAAGTAAGATCAAGATACGGTACAGTTTGTGCCGTATTTTTTATGTTGCCATGTATATGAAAAAATGATCCACTGGATCATTTTTGAGTCGTCATTTTTGAGTGGAAAATTATTTTGACAAGGCATAGGTGTGTCATTATAATGAAAATAGTACTTTATGTAACTATTAAGAACCATGGAGAATAATTATGGAAAAAGAAATGGTCATCGTTTTGGACTACGGCGGACAGTATAATCAGCTGATTGCCCGAAGGGTCCGCGAATGCAATGTTTATTGTGAAGTAAAGCCTTATAACAGTCCTATTGAAGAGATTAAGAAATTATCTCCCAAGGGAATTATTATTACCGGCGGTCCGAACAGCGTTTATGCAGAAGATGCACTGCTTTGTGACAAGGAACTTTTTACAATGGGAGTTCCGATCCTTGGCATCTGTTATGGATCCCAGCTTATGGCACATATGTGTGGAGGGAAGGTCGCAACCGCGCCGGTTTCCGAATATGGTCATACTGAAGTTACCATTGATGCTACTGACAGCGAGCTTTTTGCAGAGGTTCCTGCAAGCACAAGTTGTTGGATGAGCCATACTGACTATATCGCAGAAGCACCGGCAGGTTTCCGTGTGACGGCACATACTCCCGTATGTCCGGTAGCAGCAATGGAAGATCAGTCCCGCAAGCTTTACGCAACCCAGTTCCATCCGGAAGTCGTACACACCAAGGACGGACAGAAGATGCTGTTCAACTTTGTACGCAAGATCTGTGGATGCAAGGGTGACTGGAGAATGGACTCCTTTGTGGAGACAAGCATTCAGCAGCTTCGTGAAAAGATCGGAAACGGTAAAGTGCTCTGTGCCCTGTCTGGTGGAGTAGATTCCTCTGTGGCAGCAGTACTTTTGTCGAAGGCTGTTGGAAAGCAGCTCACCTGTGTATTCGTTGATCATGGTCTTCTTCGTAAAAACGAAGGTGACGAGGTAGAGGCGGTGTTTGGACCGAACGGATCTTATGATCTGAATTTCATCCGTGTGAATGTACAGCAGCGTTTTTATGATAAGCTGGCAGGCGTGACCGATCCGGAGAGAAAGCGTAAGATCATCGGTGAAGAGTTTATCCGTGTATTTGAAGAAGAAGCAAAGAAAATCGGTGCCGTAGACTATCTGGTACAGGGAACGATTTATCCTGACGTGGTAGAATCCGGTCTTGATAAGAGCGCAACGATCAAGTCCCATCACAATGTTGGAGGACTTCCGGATTGCGTAGATTTCAAAGAGATCGTCGAGCCGTTACGAATGCTGTTTAAGGACGAAGTCCGCCGGGCAGGTTTAGAGCTTGGCATTCCGGATTATCTGGTATTCCGCCAGCCATTCCCAGGTCCCGGACTTGGCGTTCGTATCGTTGGAGAAGTTACCGAAGAAAAGGTGCGTATCGTTCAGGATGCAGATTACATTTATCGTGAGGAACTTGCCAAGGCAGGCTGTGATAAAGGACTTGGTCAGTACTTCGCAGCACTTACCAATATGCGCAGTGTTGGCGTTATGGGTGACTTCAGAACGTATGATTATGCAGTAGCACTCCGTGCCGTAAATACCACGGACTTTATGACTGCTGATTGTGCAGAGCTTCCGTTTGAAGTCCTGCAGAAGGTAATGAACCGGATTATTAACGAGGTGAAGGGAGTCAATCGTGTACTTTACGATTTGACCAGTAAGCCACCTGGTACGATTGAGTTTGAATAAATCGAGTTGCTTAAAAAAGCCAGTGTTTATGCGGGTT
>OGNQ01001312.1_pt1 | contig 17937 bp, 15 predicted proteins | sample 1573481 | NCBI WGS metagenome assembly OGNQ01 (sample SAMEA2581920, study PRJEB24529) | metagenome | biome: Human gut stool | place: China | collected 2011 | reverse complement strand
CATTGTAGCGCAGCCGAAGGAGGGTTTGGTCGCCTGTGGGGCGACATTTTTTACATTTTCCCCAGCCGCTGCAGGCGAGACTCGATTGCGCCGGGCGTGCGGCCAAAGTGTGCGCAGAGGTCTTTCTTCTTCATGCCCTCGCCGAACAAACGGCACAGCTCTTGATCCAGCTCCTCTGTCCACGGTTTTCCGGAGTTCTCCGGCAGCGGCTTTTCCCGCTTGCGAGATAACGCCTCCACGGCGCAGTTCAGTGCGCGAACGGTCTCGCCTTTGTTGCATACATGGTCGTCCGGCAAGACCTCGCCGGTCAAGGGATCGGTGCCGTCTGCTAAAATGGTTAGCAGTTCTTTCGCCCGTTGTACATCCATGATGTTTCACCTCTTCTTTATTTTTTTAGACGGCTCTCCCACTCGGCTTCTTTGAAGCCAACCAGCACGAAGTCATTGCCCACCAGCAGTGGGCGCTTGACCAGCATCCCGTCTTCGGCAAGGCGCTTCAGCATCTCGTCCTCGCTCATTTGGGGCAACTTGTCCTTTAGCCCCATAGATTTGTATAGCAGACCGCTGGTGTTAAAAAACCTTTTCAGCGGCAGACCGCTACGCTCATGCCATGCGGTCAGCTCGTTGTAAGTAGGATTTTCCATTTTGATGTCTCGGAATGTATAGGAAATGCCGTTCTCGTCCAGCCACTTCTGCGCCTTCTGGCAGGTGGTGCATTTGGGGTAGCAGATAAAAGTCATAGTGTTACGCTCCTGTTCTATTCAACAATTTCATCACTTTGAGGATTCACCGGCTCATGCTCAAAATATTCCAACCAATCTTCGTAGCTGAGGCCCTCAATGCTGCAAATTACAACACAGCTCCAGCGGTCCTTAAGACTTTTCCCGTCAAATATTGGTGCATTGACCATCTCCTCCGCAGTTTTAAAATCGCACCCACCCACAATATCACAATAACCTACCCAGTACGGTCTGTCAAACTGCGGCAGGTATCCCAGATAATGCTCTTTCTCGTTGGTATCATCACTGAAATAAAAGCAAGTCTCGTCAATATTTACGCCGACAGTCAATTGGCGAAAAAAGAAATCCCAATCCATTTGATTATTCATTATTTTCACGCTCCCAACAAGCTCTGATCAAAGGCAAACAGCGCCTCGTTTATTTCAAAAATATCATACTTTTCCCGCCCGATAAAATACTCGATGATCACATCGAATTTGCTGCTGGCGCCGAGGGCGTAGCCCGCCCGGGCGATGAGGTCGCGGGTTTCGTCCAGGTTCAGCTCCAGGGCGATGGCAAAGGCGATGGCCGTGGACTTGGAGGGTTTATAGCCCGGATTGTTGCGGATCTTGGAGAAGAGCTTGCGGTCCACATTGGCCTTTTTGTAGATTTCAGAATCCTTTTTGCCGCTGCGGTCGATGAGCTTCAACAGCGTCTTCGAAAATCCGGCATCCAGATGCGCAAGCGCTTCGTCCAGCCCGGAGGCCGCCATGGGCGCGTCTTCGTAGGCGGTCAGCATCCGGCTTTCGACGACGCCCATCCGGCGCATCCGCTCCCGGCGGGAATCGGTGTGAGCATCCACATAGTGGTCGTCGATGTAGGCAGCGATATCCGCGAACAACTTGTTGCCGATTTGGTACGCCGCGCGGTCGAAAATGACGATGTACACCGTCATGTCGTTTTCTGCAAGGAATTCGCTGATGGTGTCCACCGCCACCCGGAGCGCCTGATCCTTGGGATAGCCAAAAACGCCGGAGGAGATCAGCGGAAATGCCACCGTCTCACAGCCGTGCTCCTTCGCCAGCGCAAGGCTCGTCCGGTAGCAGGAGGCGAGCTGTTCCCGCTCGCCGCACTTACCGGCGTTCCACACGGGGCCCACGGTGTGGATCACATATTTGCACGGCAGGCGGTACGCACCCGTGATCCTGGCCTCGCCGGTTCGGCAGCCGCCCAGCGTCCGGCACTCTTGGAGCAGCTCCGGCCCCGCCGCCCGGTGGATGCAGCCGTCCACGCCGCCTCCGCCCAGCAGAGATTCCTTCGCCGCGTTGACGATGGCGTCTACGCTCATTTTCGTGATGTCATTGCGAACAATGATAAGGGGCATGACGCACCTCCTGAATATTGCACTAAAAGTATTTTAGCATGTAATATGCTGATTGTCTATTAATCTTTACGCTGTCGCGGTTGTGGACACACCGTTTAATGTCCAGACTACATTGTTGCGATAATTTGCATTATGAGAAGTTTGCTGACGGCAGCGTGAAATGCATTGAAGATGAGATTCCGTTTGACCTGCCGGAGGGTTGGGCGTGGGCAAGACTTGGCACCATTGCAGAAGCGATTGGCGACGGTGATCACCAGCCCCCTCCGCAAACATCTTTCGGCATTCCGTTTCTTGTGATTTCAAATGTTTCTGGTGGAAGGTTATCTTTTGAAAATACGCGTTTTGTCGGTGAAGAATATTTCAACCAACTACCCGAAACTCGCAGTCCACGAAATGGTGATTTACTTTTTACTGTAACTGGTTCCTATGGGATTCCAATCTTGGTAGATACAGATGATAAATTCTGTTTCCAGCGACATATTGCAATAGTCCGTCCATGCATCATTTCGAACCATTACCTTTATATCGCACTCGGATCATCATATGTAAAGTCCATCTGCGATGATAAGGCCACTGGCACGGCACAAAAGACCGTTGGGCTTGCGACACTAAGAGAACTGCTCGTTCCTGTAGCGCCATATAAGGAACAGATGCAAATTTACACGCAGGCACAAGCAGCTCTACATATTGTCGATAGCATATCCTCAGATAAAGAGGATTTGCTAAGCATAATCGAGACCACAAAGTCCAAAATCCTCGACCTTGCAATTCGTGGCAAGCTTGTACCACAAGACCCGAATGACGAACCGGCTTCCGTCCTGCTGGAACGTATCAGAGCAGAGAAAGAAGAACTCATCAAGCAGGGTAAGATCAAGCGTGACAAAAAGGAGTCCGTCATCTTCCGTGGTGAGGATAACTCTTATTATCTAAACAATGGAGCAAGCGCAATTGATATTAGCGCAGAATTGCCTTTCGATATTCCAGCTTCTTGGTGTTGGGAAAAGCTCAAAGACATTGTTATGATCAATCCAAGAAATAAGTTGGACGATAATACCGATGTTGCATTTATTCCCATGCCGCTGATTGAAGATGGTTACAGCGGTCACCATACATCTGAAATTCGCAAGTGGAAAGAAGTAAAAACAGGTTTTACGCACTTTCAAGAAGGTGATGTTGGAGTTGCTAAAATTACGCCGTGCTTTGAGAATCGAAAATCCGTGATCTTTGAGAATCTCAATAATGGATACGGTGCAGGAACAACGGAACTTTATGTTTTTCGGCCATATGGCAAAACAATTCTCCCGCAATATTTGTTGGCATATATGAAATCGGCACAGTTCATTGAAAATGGGAAACATTCATTTGCTGGAGCTGTGGGACAGCAGCGTGTCAGCAAGGAGTATGTAGAAAATGTTTATTTCCCGATCCCACCAATAGATGAACAGAAACGCATTGTTCATCAGCTTACCATTGCGTTTGAATATCTAAATGTAATCTCGGATGCATTAACCTAACCAACAGCCGCCCTCGAAAGAAGGCGGCTGTTCCTTTACCATGTGACGATTTTATCCACCAGCGCCTGCTGTTCGCTGGCAGTTCTGCGGAGGTAAATGCGAGTAGTCTCAATGCTCTCGTGACCCATCAAGTCAGCTAACAGAGCAATGTCGTTATACTTCTCCAAGAAGTTCTTAGCGTATCGATGACGGAATGAATGCGGGTACACTACTTTTTTATCCAATCCATACTTGTCGGCATAGTTTTTAAGCTGCTGGGAAATACCGCGTGTAGTGATACGCTCTCCATAACGGTTTAGAAACAAAAAGCCGGAGGAACGCTGCGTTTCCTCCAGCCATTCAAGAGTTTCCGTCCTCAACTTTTTGGGTATGTATAGCCTGCGTAGCTTTCCGCCCTTAGTATATAGGTCAAAATAGCCGAGTTCCACATGCTCGATTTTGATTTGAATAAGTTCGCTCACACGCGCTCCGGTAGCAGCCAGATACCAAACCACGAAGTACCATTCCATATTGCCATCCTTCTTGAGCTGCTTTTTCAAGAAATTATAGTCAGCATTGCTGATTACATTCTCCAGAAAGTTCTTCTGCTGCACTTTCACAGCTCTCAGCCGCAAACGGTCTTTGTGTAGAAAATCTAGATACTTGTTCATCGCCTGGATACGCAAGTTGACGGTCTTGGGCTTGAAGAACTCCATCAGATACCCCTTGTACGCCAACAGATTTTCCTTGTTGACCTCATCGTAGTGGGCATGGTAAAAGTCGACCGTCCAAAGATAAGAATGGATGGTGTTTTCCGAAAGATTGCTCTTTCTCAGGTTCTGCTCAAATGTTTCGGTTGTCTTCATAAAAGGCGCCTCCCAATAATATTTTTGCGAAATTATCGCGTCAATATTATAGGGGAAATATGTGACTATCTCTTATTATGAGAAGATAGGTGACAAAGTCGAAAATATCAGCGATGAAATACCTTTTGAACTACCAGACGGATGGTTTTTTGTGCGGCTGAAAGAATTATGGGAACTTATTTCAGGACGAGATCTTTCTCCCTCTGAATATAATGCTGATGGTGTAGGCATCCCCTATATCACAGGAGCCAGCAATTTTGTGGATGGCAAAGTGGAATTGGCAAGATGGACAACTTCACCACAAGTAATCACAGAAGCTGGAGATTTGCTCCTGACATGCAAAGGAACTATTGGGGGAATGGCATTCAACGATTTTGGCAACGCACATATCGCACGACAAATCATGGCTATTCGAAATACATTTGCATTGAATTTGGAATACCTTGCACTTTGTATGAGATTCTATATCAACGCTATAAAAGATGCAGCTAAAGGACTTATTCCAGGCATATCAAGAGAAGATATCCTGAATTTAATTCTGCCAGTGCCCTCGCCGAATTACCAAGCAAAGGTTGCTGAGCGAGTAGCAGAAATGACTAATATTTTCAGTGCAATAGAAAAGAGCCTCAGTTGAGGCTCTTTTCTATTGCGGATATAGTTGAAAACGCGGCAGTTATTGCAGCAACAATTCGTTTTTGCTCAGAGTATGGCGGTATCGGGATAAGCATTTCTTTCAGCGTGAGAGGCTTGAGTTCTTTCTGATTAGTAGAGCCTTCGCCTTCCTTTTCAAGCTCACTTTGGTTGGCTTTCATGAAAGCATACACATAAATCGATTGAATGCTATGGGCAGCACGGATAACAGTCACATGGGAATCAGGTACTATAGGTAGACTGCGGTGATTGTCGGTAATGTGATAGATGCCGACGCGGCCTAATGTGCCTATACCAGTAGAGTTTATGACCACATCGCCGTCCTGCATATATTCATCATCCGGATATCTCCCCAATATACTTTCATCTAGAAACAATGCTAACCCCACATCAATACCGCTGTATTTTGTATTGCATTTCTGGGCAAAGACAAGGGTTCCGCTTTCGCCGATATATTTAGGAGATTTTCCCCGACGAATTTCTTTGATGCAACAACTCTCCAATCGCATCCATTCCCAAGTATCAGGAATCTCAAACGGTATTTCTGCGTCAATACAAATGACGTCAGAACCGACCTTCTCATAATAAGAGTTATCCTCACCACGGAAGATGACGGATTCCTTCTTGTCTCGCTTGATTTTGCCCTGCTTGATGAGTTCTTCTTTCTCTGCTCTGATGCGTTCAAGCAGGACAGAAGCAGGCTCGTCATCCGGGTCTTGCGGCACAAGCTGGCCTCGGATAGCGAGATCAAGGATTTTGGCTTTAGCCTGGAATACCATTCTGACAATGTTTCCCTTATCGCTTTCGATACTTGAAATCAAATCTATTTGTCCTCTGGATTTAACAGAAATTCGTTGTTGTTCATTCTGAGGAGGTACAGGAATTAGGCGAGAAGCAAGCATATTTAGTGTGATTCTCGTTATGCCTACACCCTTCATATCACCACGGGTTGTGCTATAAAAATATGGTGATTGCATGGCATAACACATATACCAGTTATTAATTTCATGGGCAGGTTTAAGTAAAGCAACACTCGACAGTAAGCTAAATTCCTCGTGCAGCGTATTCACGGTAGCTATTCCAGAAGTTGCTCCGTCTTTGATGTAGAGAATGTCGCCGATTTCTGGATTGCATCGGGCGAATATTTCCCTGTGAACCTCAGCAGTAACATAGGTAATGTCGTCTAACACAATGCCGTTCAATTTGATATTCTTGGCCGTAACATATTTATACTCCCCAGTCGGGAAACTGTCGGGAGAATGGTGTGTGCCATCTGTTATCTTCAAGCAAATTGAAGTGAGCCTTGCCCATGCCCAGCCATCTGGTAGGTCAAACGGGACTTCATCCTCAATGCATTTCACGCTGCCGTCAGCAAACTTCTCATAATGCAAATTATCCTCACCGACAAAGATAACGGAATCGTTCTTGATATCCTTGGGCTTGAGCTTGCCCTCCTTGACCATCTGTTGCTTCTGCTGGCGAATACGTCCCAACAACATGGATGCAGGTTCGTCATTCGGGTCTTGTGGCACTAACTTGCCTCGGATAGCGAGGTCAAGGATTTTTTGCCGTAATGCTTTCGTATCCATTATTCATCTACCTCGCCAATCAGTTCTTCCAGAGCAGCCACAGCCTTGGCGATGTTGGCGGACTTTTCCTTGATCTGATCCAGCAGTTCAGAGAGGGTATAATCCTCAGTTCCGCTGTCGGACTTCATCCAAGTGATATCCAGACTGGTCTTGTCACGGGCCAGAATCTCCTCGTAGGTGAACTTACGCCATCTGCCGTTGGGATTGTCCGCGCTGTAGGTTTCGCTACGGGCGGACAGATCACCATCCTTATAGCATTCAACGAACTCGTCAAAATGGCTTTCCTTCAGGGGATTGGTCTTGCCGAAGGAAGGCATATCTGAACGCAGGTCATAGAACCAGATTTCGCGGGTATTGCCCTTGTCTTCATAGCCACGGGTGAAGAACAACACATTGGTTTTAACGCCCTGGGCATAAAAGATACCAGTAGGCAGACGCAGGATGGTATGCAGATTACATTTCTCCATCAAGTCACGGCGGATGCGCTCACCGTCACCATCGGCAAAAAGGACATTGTCCGGCAGGACAACCGCCGCACGAGCCTTACCCGTCTTATTCAAGCTGCGGTAAATGTGCTGCAGGAAATTCAACTGCTTATTGCTGGTGGGGAATGTGAAGTCATCGCGGGTAGCCCGTTCACCGCCCTTCTTGGTTCCAAAGGGCGGATTGGTCAGGACAACATCATACCCCTTCATTCCTTTGCCAAAATTGGACAAGGTATCGCCAAGATAAATGGGGCCGCTAATATCGTGCAGCATGGCATTCATCAGAGCTAAACGGTGAGTATCATGTACCAGCTCACAGCCAGAGAAGGCCTGGGTGCGCTGGAACTCCTGCTGATCCACGGGCAGCTCAAACAAATCATCAGTATGGTCTTTGACATAGCGGTCAGCGGCAATCATGAAACCAAAAGTTCCGCAGGCAGGGTCGTTGCACCGCTCACCGGGCTGGGGAGCGACAAGCTGCGTCATGATATTGATCAGAACGCGGGGCGTGAAATACTGCCCGGCACCGGACTTTTTCTCATTTGCGTTCTTTTCCAAGAGACCTTCATACAGATTGCCCAGCCCCTCCTCCTTGGCGGTGTACCAGTCAAACTGGTCGATGGTCTGGATGATCTTCTCCAGATTCTTTGGCTCGTCAATGTTGCTCTGGGCACCCTGATAGATTTCCCGGACGCGGCCAGTACAGCTCTCGCCCAAATGCTCCAGCAGTTCTTTGTAAAACTTCTTCAGTTCAACGCCCTGTTTGGCAAGGAGCTTGTCCCAACGGTACTGTTCCGGGATAGCCCCTTCAGTGCCGGTTTCCTTGCACATCTTAAGAAACAGGATATAGGTCAGTTCCGTTACATACTGATGATATGTAATACCGTCATCCCGTAATACATTGCAGAGATTCCATAGTTTTGCTACGATTTCCTGATTGTTCACGCTACGCTTCCTCCATCGTCATAGAGATACTCATTGAGCTCCGTCATGATCTCACGAAGCTTCCCACCAAAACGGCGGTCAATAATCGTAAAGCCACCCGCATTCTTAAATGCGCCAACTTCAAAAATTTGCTCATCAAGGACGCTCTCTTCCAACAAAACTTTTTCGATACGCTTGAGCCAGTCTAATTGTGTCTTGTTGAATTCATGGTTCATTCTCAACTTTGCAAATGCGTGCTTTACTCTCTGCTCATGCCCTACAAGCGCAGAACCGAGAGCCTGTTGGCGGATGAACGCGATAATATCAGCTACAATGTCCTGATTGGTCATTTCATTCCATGCGGAATTTAGCTGTTTTTCCGTAAAGTCATGACGGTCAAGTTCCAATTTCAGGCTTTTAAGCGCTTCCCTGGTAAGTTCTGATGGTCTGGTACAAACTGTGCGCAGAGCTGCGATAGCATTCATATTATTATTGATAAATTCCTTAAATGCTTCCAGATAGTCCTCCGGCTTCTGCCCTTCACCATAACCACGGGTATGGTCAATCACCACATCGGGGTGATCATCAATTATGCGAGGAGATTTGCTATGGGGCCGGTCCTTGTCCAGCACTGAGAATGCCTCACGGTGTCCCAATAGTTCGGCAGCGGCTTCCTTGATCGTGCTGCTATTGAGGTGTTCCGCAAAAGCGCCCAAATCCTTGCCGCCAGTGAGGTTCTCAAACTGCTCTAAGGCTTTTTTGCTGATATTGCGGCGTTTGCGCTGCAACTTGGCAACGATCAGATTAATCTGATAGGCAAGTTGCTCGTCAGTCGTTGCCACTTCCAGCCCCTTCATCAAATCTCCAAAGCTGGTGGAAGGATTGGTGACAACCGGCTTCATGTTGCTGACATCCTGCAAGGATTCGTACACACCCACAGGGTCATAAATCTCGAAATGCGTCTTTCCGATGGAGGGACACAGTCTGGTAGCGCGTCCCAGCATCTGCTCAAATAGGATACGGGACTTAATACGGCGCATGAATACCAGTGTCGTTATCTCTGGCACATCAATGCCCGTGGTCAGCAGATCAACCGTAACCACGATTTTAGGCAAAGACTCGTTTTTAAATCTTTTGATAGCCTCAGAAATTTTCTTTTTATTGCCTCCTGCAACGCTGCCGGTGATTTTCATGACGGTATCGTTATCCACACCGCCTTCAGCATAGATTTTTTTCAAAATCTTCACAATAAGGTCAGCATGATTATCATCAACAGCATAAATCAGCGTTTTCCCCTGACCATCCGGATTGAGGTCCCAAGCGATTTCATTCAGAACGGTGCGGTTGAAGTTCTCCGTGATAACTTGGCGATTGAAGGTGTCAATTTCAAACTTCATGTCATCTTCCAGTTCGGCACTGTTGAGGACTTCGCCGGTGACAGGATCGTAGATGGCAAGCTGCTCGCCCTTTTCGTACTTGATACCCTCCACACGAAGCTTGGTACGAATATTATGGGGAGCATCGTGATCTACTAGATAGCCGTCAATGACAGCCTCACGGTAGGAATAGTTAAAAACGGGTTTTCCGAATATCTCGGTGGTGTGCAGCGCCGGTGTTGCAGTCAACGCAATTTTCACGGCGTCAAAGTACTCAATGACGGTACGGTATTTGCTGATGTAGTCATCCTGGTTACGGTAGAGCATCTCGGTTTCGCTCATTTCCTTATCCAGAATATATCCACGGTGTGCTTCGTCAACCACGATTAGATCGTAGTCTGTAACGGAGGGCATGGTATCTCCCTCGGGATAAAGGATACGCTTAACAAGGCTCTGAACCGTTGCGATATGTATTTTTGTTTCTCTGTCGATTTCCTTTTCATCCAGGCCTTTGATGTTATAGATGGAATCCAAGGTCATCAATTCTTCGATTTTTACTTCCTTGAAAACATCTTCGGCCTGCTCACCAAGGGCAGTACGGTCAACCAAGAACAGAACTCGCTTGAACCGGTCGCTCTTAATAAAGCGATAGATCATGCCAAGAATGGTACGGGTCTTGCCGGTGCCGGTAGCCATGGACAGCAAGACAGTTTGTTTGCCATCGATGACGGCCTGTTCTGCCGCCTCAATAGCATTGATCTGATACTTACGCAGATTCAGTCCATCCGGGTCACGGAGCAGATCGAAAGGCGTATTTTGGAGCGCGGAATTTGCGGCAGTAATATCCTTTTCAAGCTGTTCCATCAGGCCTTGAGGACTGATCCAGCCTTGCAGGGCTTTGGGTGCATTGGCTCCGTTGCGTAGATCCAGATACCAGATGCCGGATTTGGTTTCGATCTGCTTGAGATACTTTCGGCCATTGGTCGCAAAGACAAAAGGGACTTTATAAGCTCCCCACTGGTTGATGATGTACTCCTGGTGTTCACCTTTGATTCCCTTCGCATACTCCTTGCATTGATGGTCAATGACGGAGGGAATGTCAATAGCCGCTTTTTTAGCTTCCACAATGCCCACGAGCTTCAACCCGACAAAGAGGGCGTAATCTGCGTAACCATTCTTACCTACAGCGGAGTCAGTAGGCCACTCAGCAATGGCAAGATTTCTGCCCTTCTGAGGCCGGATTCCCTTAGAATAGCGCAGAGTATTGGTGTCAGTCTCCCAGCCAACCTTGCGAAGCTGTTCGTCAATCAGATAGCGAGTCTCTGCCTCGGAAAGCTCCATGCTCTCAGATGCGGTTTCGCCTTTCTCTGCACGTTCCTTGGAGGTCTTGGTAGATGCCGCGGTGGATACTGCCTCGACCTGCTTGGAGAGTGCAACAATCTTTTCCTCCTGCTCTTTAATGATGGACTCATAGTCCGGCTGCACCACATTTTCAGGCATGACAAACGCAGGGGCAATATATCCCCAGTCGCCATATACTTCCATGAACCAAACCGCAAGGTTATAGGTCATAGAGAGCAGCGTTTTTGCATCCTCCACAGAGTCTGCACCCGCATGGACCGCATCGTTTCGCGTTTTGCGAAGTGCATACAGGATGTCGTCGATTTTCTTGGGAATCAGGCCTTCGCGCTTCAGCAGGCGAATCCGGTTGGCGTGGGTGTTGTCGATGGTCGGTTCCTTGATATGCTCAAAAGCAAAAATCTCAAGAATCAGCCGCTCACCAAACATACCCAACTTATACAGGCAGGCGTTGGCATCGGAGTAGACATAGCTCTCCGCTGCCGCACCGATCTGTGCCAGCGCAGGCCAATATTTGTTGAGAAATTCAAAGTTGGATTTCATGTGCGTCCTCCTAACTTTAGTGGTGCTTCTGATAATTTGCTATTATCGGAAGTTGATGGGCGAAAAAATCATTCCTCAGTTATAGTTCCATCTTTAATATGGAAGGCAATTTGTTCTTCTTTACAAAACTGAATAACTTTATCCGCACACTTGTTATAGAACTCTCTGTGGCTTCTATAGGAGGACACTTCCTTGTTGTAGTTTGTCCGTCCAAAAATAATTCGGTCAACAAAGGACACCGCTGAAAGAAGTTCTTGTAGTGATTGCTCAACCAGATTGGGTGTCGGATATGGTTCGATACTGACCCATGTCTTGCACCCAACATCGTGTAGGGCTTTCAGCGAATCCAAGCGTTCTCTGTAAGGTGCCGCACCAGGTTCCATCCACTGTCGATATTCCTCGTCCAGAGAAATAAGAGTAATTCCATATTCGTTTTCCGGAGACATTTCAGACAATTTAATAGGCAACAGGCCTTTGGTTAGCGCAGTACACTTTACTCCTGCGGCATTAAGCTTGCGAATAGCTGCTAAGCTCATCTCTGTTACTTCAGGGTATCCGTACATAAAAGGATCTGTTGTAAAGCAGAGTTGTACGGATTGGATTTTAGACCTTAACCGCGGGATTTCTTTAGCTAACAATTCGAGGGTGTTAGAAACCAGAACAGGAGTACACCATTCTTCGTAAGTATGCACTCGGCCAAAACGCTTTGCCATCAGAAAAGCATAGCACGGATATTTGCATCCATGGGAGCACCCTTGAACATGGTTCATCGTGTAATCCCCATATTCAACCCCTGTTTTGTAGAGCATACTCTTTCTCTCGATATATTGCATTTTAGTGCTATCTCCTATCTGTGAAGCTAATCGCGCTTCGAGAAATCTTTGCGCCATAATCATTTTTCAGAGCTTTTTTAATCTCGGCGCGGTATCCGTCTGAAGGAAAGACGGGATGTGCATCCAAATCTGCCCAGATTACCGCAAACGGAACGTCCTTTTTTCCTGCAAATTTATTCTGCAAATAGTCGACTATATCTTTGACATAGTAGCAGCACTCGTCGCATTGAGTTTTCACTCGCTGATCAGTAAAATCAATCATGAATTGGTTTTCATCGCCGTGGGTGTTTTTGATTGAGGATTTACCACCGAATGTTTTCCACGCTGTTGCTTTATATAACTTAAAACCCGCTTCATGGCAAGTACAATGCACCAAATCGTACAAAAGAGAGTTGCGGGAATTAAAAAACGGAAATGAGGCAATGTAATATTTACGGCCTGCTCCAGATTGTAACGAGGCAATAATTTGTTCTACACGTTTTTCATATGCAGTCCTATCACTTCCGCAAGGCAAAAGATTTTCAAATGCCGAAAGGTATGTTTCCTCATACTTCTGCATAGCCTTGGGTGTTTTAACTTGGCGAATTGCCCTAATAGAATCATTCACCATATGATTTATCAGCACCTCACCCCAACTGCGGAAAAAGGGTGCCAAAGCTGTCCAGTCTATCGATGCGTCATAAGGATCATACAACAGGAAAAAGTGAAGTCGCCTGCTTTTTGAAAGTTTGCCACCAATCTCCTTCAGAAGCACATTGCCGTCTTTGCTCGTAATACTGTAGCGAAAATTTGAGCTTTCATTGGGGAGGTGCTTCTTTAATTCGACTATTTTTTCTTCAGAATTATCGTTCAGATAAACAAAAACTTTTTTGTTGGGATACTGCCCTGCCACATCTCTGAGAATTTTGGAGACACGAATCGGGGTACCAAATTCTTCATTCCCGTTTTCGTCGTGATAAACACCACTGTTGCACATACAGTCTATAAAAATAATGCCATTACAGTAATTGTTTTGCATCAATTTTTGCGCCCACGATTTTACATAACTCTCTATGAGCTCAAACTTTTTGATTGTATGAGGGCTGGCCTTACTTATAATTACACTATTATTACTGCTTGACATGCTTTTCACCTCATATCCAAAAGGAATTCCACATAAGGCATAAGGCGGTCATCTATGATTCACCATAAATTCATTCGCTCTACAGAACGATATTTTATGGTTTTAATGGGGCGTTGTCTTAGCACACATTTTTTGCTCAACTTGGTAAAAATCACACACCGTAGAACGAATATATAGCAACGTGAATAGCATCACCACTTTGTTTGGAAAAATTGAACAATCTACTATATTCGAATTTAAATCGTTTTTTGTTGTTCTAAAACACAACCGTTCCAATTAATTATTTCCCATTAGTGGCAATATTTTGCAAAGCATCTCTTCTGATGTAACTACCAAGGCGATTTTTCGTCTAACTCTTGTTAATCCTTGATATAGTAGTTGTTCGAACAAATAGTCGGGATTAGGATGCAATTTTCCAGCGAGTCGTCCTTCAGGTGTATAATATAAATGATCATCAATTAGCATACATACACCATCGAATTCTTGTCCAATAACATTATGTGTATTATGTTGACTACTTTGGTAGTTCAGCTCATAATTATACAAAGACGGCGTATATGAAATGAATGTGTAGCCTTCCATCTCCAGCTTTTTTATAGCTTCTAACGCTTCACATTTTTTGGGTTCAAACAGTATTTTTACATTCGGGAAAGAATACTCCGAGCGGTATTTTGACAAGTCGCGCAAACAAGTAATAAAAAGCGCAAGCTCTTTATTTGTTCGAATTTTGTTAGTCAATTTATAAATATGGTCTGCACATAATGTATCAATTTTTCCCGAAGTATTCCGCAATTTTTCCGATGATGAAAGCATTTGACCTGCATCGTAAGAAAAAAGACATGTGGCATTTGTTCGTTTTACCCATCGCTCAATTTTTCCTAATGTCTCAGTATACAATCGATGCGCTTCATCAACTATGACTATGTCAACATCCTCGATTTCCCGGAGTCTCAGTTCTTTAGCAGCAATAATTTTAATATTATTCAGTCGTTGGTTAAGTTCACGGTGTCCATCACATAGAATTCCACTATGCACTATTAAAATTCTATTCTTCTCAGCCAACTTGTGAGCAATATCATAAATTAGAAGGGTTTTTCCGGTTCCTGGTCCTCCAGTTAATCCTATAAATCGGTCTTCTACTTTAGTGCATATATAACCAACTATTGCACTTTTTATATTCTCCTGATTTTCTGTTAAGAGATAATCTTCAGCCAAAAAACGCTCAGTCGCGTTGAGTGGGGAAACCAAGATATTATTCGGTGTAAATACTTGATCCAAATCTATAGTCTGACCAGCCTCTTTAACCTTCCCCCATGTTTCCGCAAGTACCGCAACCCCGCACTCAACTAAATCGCCACTCTCAGACAATAAAAACACTCTATTAGTCGAAGATATATAGGTGAACAGATACAAATATGGCTTCCTTAAAAGTTTGAGGAAGTGCTTATTTTGAATCAACTGTCTCTTAATTTTTTCAATTGGTATTTCCGTGCTCTTCAGTTCTATATTTAAACAAACATTTTGTGAAATTCTTAGCAAATCGAATTCTCGATTTAGCTGCGGTACAACATATCCATACAAGAATCCAGACACACTTTCTTCGGGAAGATTAACCTCAGTCAATAAAGATTTTATATCAAGTATTTCTTGATGACGATAAGTTCCAGCTTTGTCTAATCCGCAAAGATACTGTATGTATGGTTTTGATAATTCAATGTTGTGAGAAAGCTTTATCATATCCATCAATGATACAGTCTTATTTAACATTCATCGCACCTCTTTGCCGTAGCCGGGATTTTGAATGATCTCATCTTTTGAGACGTTGATATTTTTGTGCTATTGTATTATCTTTAATAAGTAATCCGTAAGTTCTTACATCTTCACTCATTCTTCTACTGTTAAAAATGCTCTGCCTCTCGGCAGAGCATTTGAATCCATGCGGCTATGCTGCCGAGGTCTTACAACACTTGCCAGCCTTGTTAAATATAATAACACATTCAGCCCAAATAGGCAAGGAAATATGGGTTCGCTTGACTAATGATGCCGACAATCTACGAGGAAAGCAATTAAATAAAAAAGTTATTTTATCTACTGCGTCGCAATCTTTGAATAAACGAAACGCACCTATTCATATGAACAGGTGCGTTCGCGCATTTCAATATGCTTTCCCTTACAGGGAATCTAATTCAACCTGAAATAGTAGGTATTTTTCCCACGGCCTTCTTTTTTCAGTTCACCGGCTGCAACCAGCTTGCGGAGGGCGCCCTCAATGGAACTGTCGCTGAGCGTCGGACAAAGCTCGCGGATGTCCTGCTTATTGAATCGCCCGATTCTATTCTTGCTTGCTCTGCGCACCATTTCCAGTGCGGGCAGCTTGGTTTCCACAAGCGCCACGCGATCCTCGAAGTCCTTATAGGCCGCAAGAATCGTTCCGAGCAGGTACTTGATGAAAGGAATTACATCCTCCGTGCCTTCGTGCCAGCCGGTTTGCGCCTGTGCAAGTGCGTCGTAGTACAGATCCTTGTTTTTGGCGATTTTGGCTTCCAAGGAGATATACTTGCCGACATAAAAACCGTTTCGGTACAAAAGCAGCGTCGTGAGCAATCGGCTCATTCTTCCGTTGCCGTCATTAAACGGATGAATGCACAGGAAGTCATGGACAAAAACCGGAATCGCAATCAACGGCTCCAGTTCCATATTTCCAATCACACGGTTGTATTCCTCGCAGATTCTGTCCAGCGCTTCCGCCGTTTCATAAGGGGCAAGCGGTGTGAACAGCGTTTCCACATGGCTGTCCGGATAGGTAGCGGTGATATAATTCTGCGTGATTTTTGTGCGGCCCGCAAGCGGGTTATTCATGTGGCTGTACAGGATTTTGTGAAGCTGCAGGATATAGTTCCGCGTAATTGGAATCGCGTCAAAGCTCTCGTGAATGATGCTCAGCACATCACGGTATCCGGCAATCTCCTGCTCGTCACGGTTCCTCGGCGTGGTTTTCTCTTCGACAAGCTGTCGGATTCGGGTACTCGTGGTAACGATGCCCTCGATGGCATTCGATGCCTCAGTGCTCTGTATCTTGGCAATCTCCACGAGCTTTTCGAGCTCCTCCGGGCGCTGCTTCAAATACAGTTCCTGCTTGCCGGCTTCCTTGTATATGGCCGCAATCAGGCCAAGAACATCCGAGTCCCACTTCTGCTCCTTGATTGCGGAGTAATTGAAGGTTCTCATTCCCTCACCTCCATTCGCTTTCCCTTAAATAATAATATAAAATAAGGGAATAGTCAATGGGTTGTGCCATAAACCCCTTACTATTATGCCTGTATTAAGGGATTTATACCCAGGGAGCAAGAAAAGTACCTCTGCCTATCTTCCCGCCTATTCTTTGTCTATAGCGGCTCAACCCTTGAGCTGCCACCCTTGCAGAAACCACTTGCACACCCCTACCATTAGAGTTACAATTCAGGTAATCCAAAACGATTCCCGCTGAGGGCAGGCGAAAGTTCACCGAAAGGAGCAACTGACGTGGATAAAGAGCGTATGGCAGCGTTAGAGGAAATTGAATCTCATGGTGCTGAGAACGGCTGGGTTGCCCCGATGACAGAGGAAGACAGAGAGTTCTTTGCATATTTTCGCTGGGTGTTTAATCGCTACAATATTTCGCCTTCAAAGGCAACACGGCTGGAGTATGATTTTGTGACGCGGGTTGCGGAGGGTGAGTTCTATCTTCAAAAGGCGAAGGCGTGATGCTATTCTTTGCCTATAGTGCCGCAGCTTCTGAGCCGCCACCCCCGCAGAAACCACTTGCATAATCGCCTGCTCAGAGTTACAATGCAGCCAACAGCAATGAGAAACGCTTCCCGCCCGGCACCGGTGAATCTTCACTGGAAACCGGATGGGAAGCGTTTTTGACCACATAGATTACCACATACGGCTCCGGAACACTCGGAAACAACGGAGATAAGAGCGCCATATAGTAAGTAAAACAAATTAAAAAGCACCAAAAACCGTTATAAACAAGTGAAAAAAGTGTTCTCAATAAGTTTGGGAGCAGGAGGCCCGGAGTTCGAGTCCCCGCACTCCGACCAAAAAGCTTTGAAAAGCCGCCTTTTTAGGTGGTTTTTCTGCGCTAAAAGTTTAGTTTTTTCATTTTGCGTTGACCACATAAGTTGCTGAAAAATATGGGTCAAAGTGCGAAAACAGTAATGTGGCGGCAAGTTCAATTTGCCGCCGTTTTCTCATTTGACCCACAACCTGACCCACACAGGCAAAACTGAGACAACCACACGGAATTTGGGGGCAAAAACCGCCTTAAGATGTTCAGATTGAAAATGCAGTCGAAATAGGGTATTATTGGATAACGGTAGGCCTTGTGCCTGCAAAGCCAGCCGTACGGTGTTCCCGTGCGGCTTTTTGTATTTCGCATTCCACATGCAAAACGGAGAGATGCTTTAAAGCAGTATCTCCAGTGATGAAACGGCCCCGTGCGTCCTTGTTGGGTATCTGCTCGGCGGCAGCTGACAGCGGACCGCTTTAAGATGAATATCGTCAACTGTGCCCTGCTTGGCGCACTCGTCCTGTCCATGCCAGAACGGC
>OGNQ01001309.1_pt1 | contig 18005 bp, 9 predicted proteins | sample 1573481 | NCBI WGS metagenome assembly OGNQ01 (sample SAMEA2581920, study PRJEB24529) | metagenome | biome: Human gut stool | place: China | collected 2011 | reverse complement strand
GAACAGTGATGCATAGAATGCCTATCTTGTTCAGTCTCTACCGCAGTTTTCAACAAGATTATTGCATTTTCCAAATCTCCCTCATTTCTTTTTGCAATTCCTTTTACTTGTAACAAAGAAGGAGTTACTCGTTCAAAATCGATACATCCTTTCTTTTCTTCACACAAGGACAAAGCCCTATTGATGTAGTTATAAACACTGTCATATTGTTGTTCTACATAATAAATACGAGCAATATCCCGATAAGCATATATAACCCCTAAAGTATCGGCTGCCTTTTGAAAACAATATACCGAACTTTGATAATTATCAAGAGCATCTTTGTGTAGCTTTCTATCTGCATTCAAAATACCGATATACTCATATGCCAAGCCTTGTAGCTTATACTCTTCCGTTTTCTCCAATTTAGCCAAAGCATTCAAATAGGCTTGCATAGCCAGCGTATCATTCCCCTGCAAATCCATCACTTTGCCATAATAAAACAATGCCTTCCCCGCTTTCACGTTATCACCCCCATTCTTATAATAATCTACCGCCAACTTTATCAACGAATCCGACTGCATGCTATCCAGATAGTTCTTATCACGGGCTTGTGTCAACAGCAGCACATAGTCTGCCCGCTGCTTTCCACGAAGCTTCTCCGGATGAGGAATTTGCTCCAACAGCAGCAATGCACTGTCAGAATATACATCCATATACCTCTCTACCTTATCAAAAGCATTGAATACGTTCTTCTCTACGCAAGAACCTAACAGTACGCAAACGGACAAAAGTCCAAGATATAGCAGTTTTTTCATATGAACATGTTCTTTACCAGATTATCATTACGTATAACTCCTATGCCCACAGAATCCTTTTGGAGATAAATATTCACACCAGCCAACGGCAATCCTTTTTCCCCATCAGTCACAATGCCATTTGTCTACGCATTAGAAACAACTGCACAGCAGAATGTTATGAACAGTACTATACATCGCTTCATAATCCATGTATATATAATTAAACTTTGGATGAGAATAAGCTTTTTTACGGCCCCTCCCTTCAAAGATACAAAAAACCGCTTCAATAATGTACAAAAACAAGATAAATGTGACAAACAAAACAAATAGCTCAGAGCTTGTTTCCCCTTACATAGGCTTCCTTTCCATTTTCTGTACGGAGTTATCAGCGCCTATCGGCCGTGATGCGCTCTGCCAACGGCCGTCAACCACTCGACTAACGACCGTCAACAAGGTGCCTCATGCCCGTTGAACACCTATTATACTCATAGTTTCCCCATACTGTACACCTATCTTATTCCTATTATGAGCCCAGCTGCAGTCTATCGGTAAACGGTCTTTTACGAAGTTAATGCCGTGTTTACACGAAACGCATATCGTGTAAACAAGATATTTGCAAAATGCTGTACATTCTATTAATACACTAACAAACAAGACATTAACTTACTTCCCGGCGTATTTCCGCTGTGGAAGCAAAAGTTGCTTCCACCTTTTTGAGTTGCTTCCACAGCACTTGTAATGCCGATGAATAAAGGGATGCAGGAAGTAGGTGGAAGTGTGGAAGCAGAAATGATGAAACTAAGCAGAGATAATTTTCCCTTAAAAGCAATAAAACTCCAGAATCTGCTGGAGCAAAGCATCCTGCTTTCCCGGACCTTTTTCCAACTCCACACTTTTCAGGTTATAGAGTTGTGCCAGCAAAGCTGACGACTGCTTCTCGCAAAGACGGGAATCATGTACCTGCTCCATCCAGCAGACGGTCTCTCCCCAAACATCTACCGAAAGATGTGACAAGACTTCTGTCGGGGCTCCCCCCTTCTCCACCTTACGGAAGATTTCGACCAAAGCACACAACAAGCTGGACATTATCTGTTTACAACGGGAATGGGAACGGGATTCCCGGTTTCTGAAACGTAGCAGGAAATAGTACCCCAGCCATAAATAAACGGTGGTGACTTCTGCATGGATTTTCTCTATCCTCTTCCAATGCGCAACCAAGGCAGCATCAATTTCTTCCAGAATCGCATCCGTATCATCTTCTATGTAGTATTTCTGCGCAAGACACTCTATCACGCACCCCCATTTCGCCATATCCACACACTCTTGCGTACGCCCCATCCATACATGGGCTTCCTCCAATATCCGGAATGCCTTTTCTCCACATTCCGGAGCATCATAAAACCGATACTGACGAAACAACAGAAGAGACTGACATAATAACTCATCCAAAGAGTACTCCGCACTTTCCATATTTAAAATTCAAGTATCCATTCAGGTAACAAAATCGAGCAAAAGTAATCATTTCCTAAGAAAATCACGCTGTTTCAGCACAAAAACCGGCAGGAAAAAGAAGATACCGATGACGGACATCACCAGTCCGCCAATGGTACCCGCCGCCAATGGAAACCAGAAAGCCTCCTTGTCCTCACCTATCATGAAAGGGATAAATCCCAGAATGGTAGAAACTACCGTGAGGAAAATAGGAACGACCTTCGCATTCCACGCCTTGACGTAGGCACGAAGAGCGGAAAGACGGGGGAAACGACGTCGGATGCTGTTGTACTCGTTCAGGATATAGATGCTGGCATTCACCGTGATGCCGCACAGCAGGACGAACGAGGCAAAACCGCCCTGGTCGAAGTTCAGCCGGAACCAATAGAAAGTAAGAAATACCCCGATATAAGAAACCGGAATCACAAAGATGATGGCAAGCGGCTGCTTCAGGGAGTTGAACAGAACGCTGGTCGTAAAGAAGATGATGGCTATCACCACCAGCAGAAGCAGGTATTGGCGGTTGTCCTTCTCGCCCCATGACCAACTGTTGCTGTCCGACTCGGCTGTATAACCCATCGGCAACAGTTTGTTGAACTCCTCCAGGACACGTTTCTGTATCTTGTTGCCCATCTCATTGGAGCCGATATATTCGTATTGCAGGCAGAGGCGGTACTGCTGGTTTTCTTTGGCAATCTCCTGCGGCATCTGTCCCTTTTCCACAGTAGTCAGTTCGGAAAGCTTGTAATGCTTGCCGTTTCCTACTCCATAGGGAAAGAACTGCATCGCCCAGATGTCATATTCGGCAGACTGGCGGGAAGAGAGCTTGATTTTCTCCGTTCCCTGCTCGGCCGCTACCGATCCAATCTCCAGATTCTTGCCGAAGATGGGGCGCACCGCAGAGAAAAGCACTTGCGCGTCGATGCCCTCTTGCGCCATGTGCTCCTTGTTCAGGTTGAAGTAGAATTCCTGATAGTCATCCTTCCACCAGGAGAACTCCGAATTGATGAGCACTTCCTTGATACGCCGGTGCGTCAGCAGCTTGGCCTTCAGCTTCTCCGCCCACTCATAGAGTTCGTCGTAGTTGTAGCCGTACATCCTGATGCGGTAGGAGCCGGCACTCTCGCGGACGTCATTACTGAACCCCTGGTCCTGCAATCCGTAGATGCCCCAGCTGCCGCCTCCCAGTTCCAGTGCCTTGCTTATCATATTGGCTTTCAGTGTATAGGGGAAACCGCTGTTCCGGGCTTCCTTCTTGAAATAAATCTGCATACTGGCACGCCGGGGGCTGTAGATGGAAGTATGAAACTGCCTGATTTCCTTGAACCGGCTGAGGTAGGTCTCCATACGTTTCATCAAAGTGTTCATCTGCTCGAGGGTGCTGCCATTGGGAAGGTTGGCGTTGGCATAGAGCACCACCTCCTCATTACGGGTGAAGTAACTGCCTTCGTACACCTTCTGTATGAAAAGCCGCAAGCTGCCGCCCAGCGCCTTGTCCACAATGGGTTTCACCGACTCCTTATAGGTATTCGAACCGAATACCTTATTGTAAGCAGCTTCCCATTTTCCCCCTCCTTCCAGTTTGTCGGGCAACAGAAAAACGGGCAGACCGAAACCCAACAGCAACAGCAGGCATACAGCCCAGCGCCAACGGCACAGAAAACGGATGAGAACAGAGTAGCAGCGGGAGAAATAAACGGGGAAACGTCTGAAAATCCGTCCCGACCTTGTTTTGAATGTTTGCGTCAGCCCCGGCAAGACAAGACGCCTTTTCTTCCCCGTAATCCGCCTCACCAGTCCTATCTTCTCAATCATCGACGGAACAAAGAACAACGCCACCATCAAGGAAACAGCCAGATTGATGATCACTACCGCTGCAAAGTCCTGCAGGTTGAGCCGTATCCTCTCGTCAAGGAAGAAAATGATAACAAGCGCACCCATCGTAGTGAGGGTTGCCGCCAACACCGACAGGAAGGCCTTGAGATTACGCCGATGCAGAATGTGGTCGGTCATGACAATGGTGCTGTCTATCACCAGATTCAGCGAGACAGTGATACCCGCCAGCGAATAAAGCTGCATCTCAAGTCCGAAGAGGTAGTAGAAGATAAGTGCCACCGCTATATTTACAGCCAGGCTGGTAACTATCAGAAAAAGATATTTCAACTTACGAGTAATGAGCCATACAAATACAAGCAGGATGAGTACCGTCAAACCGGTACGGAAGTAAATCTTGTCCAGTTCTTCCCGTATGTACTCGGTCGCATCATAGCTGGTATGCACTTCATATCCGACAGGAAGTACCTGCCGAACAGCTTCCATCTCGTCCATCACGGCACGGTTCAGTTGCAACTGGTTGGCAGTTTCTTCCGCAGTAATGGATAGATAGACGGAATTCAGCCCATTGATGCGGTAATAGCTTTGCGGCTCCTCCTCCATACGGACAGCCGACACCAGTTCGTCCAAGCGGAGCAGTTTCCCGTCGGTAGCCGTCACGGTGATGGCAGCAGGATTAAAACCAAGGGAGTTGCTCTCCGGCACCAGTGCCAGGCGTATCCATTCCCGGCTACCGTTACCTGTATCCACATTGTGCGTACCCAGAAATTCCTTCCGGTAATGCCGCTGTACTGCCTCGCTGATGTCCGATAGGGTCACACCCAGCAAGCGCAACTGTTCACTGTCATATTCCAGTCTCCACTCCATGGGCGTGGCACCGCTGAGTTCCACCTTATAGATACCCGGAATATTTGCCAGCCGCGGCTTGATATGCTCCTCGGCATACTGCTGAATCAATATCGGAGTGGAAGGGGCATTCAGTGTGAAGGACATGAAAGGGCGTGAGGCGTTCTCGTCGGGCACTTTCATGTGAATGGTGGGATAGCTGACACCTTCGGGCAATTGGGGCCACGTCTGCCGGATGATGGTGGAAGCTTCGAAGCGGACTGCCTCGACATCGGCATGCTTGTCCAGCTCCACAGTAATGTTGCCGTAGCCGTTGCCCGAAGTGGAGTTCAGCCGCTTCACTCCGCGGATACGCGCCAGCATGGATTCCAGCTTGCTGGTCACTTCCATCTCCACCACCCGCGACGAAGTGCCAGGCATGCTGAAACCCACCGTGAAGCCGGGCAGGCTGCGTGACGGATTCAGCTTGACGGGGAGCAGCGGTATCAACGCCACCCCTACCAAAGCAAGGCAGACAAACGCCACTATGACGGTGAAGGAAGAAACTCGTTTCATCAGTTATTATAATCAAATTTTTCCGACAGCGAAAATCCGCTGGCAAAGTCGTGCAACGTCAGTTTCCGTATCTTGTAATAATTCAGCCAGTAGTCCTGCAAGGCGGAGATGTAATTGCGTTGCGCTTCCTGCTGGCGGTTCAGCGAGAGGGTCAGGCTGTTGATGTCTGCCTTGCCGATAATGAAGCGCTGGCGGGTTTCGTTATACGCCAGGATGGCAAGGTCGAGGGCCTCTTCGGCACTGGCGACGAGGGCTTGCTGGACGTTGAAGTCACTGACGGTCATGATAACCTCCTCCTCAATGCTGATTTCACTCTGCCGGGCAGAAGTCTTCACCACGTTCAGATTGTTCCTCGCCATGTTGTATTTGCCTTTCCTCACGCCCCAGTCCACCAGTGGAATGGAGACACTGACCGACACCATCTCCTGCTGCATGGGATGCCTGTATGCTTCACCGAATTTCTCCGCCACCTGGTTGAAGCCGACGCTGGCGTTGATGCTGGCGTTGAAGCGCGATTCCTTCTTCGTCTTGTCTACTGTCTGCTCGGCTTCCAGCACTTCCTGACGAAGCCCCAGAAATTCCGGATTGTTGGCTTGAGCGGCCAGCAAAGCCTCATCAACCGGTATGGTCAGCGCCCTCGGACGTCCCGGAAGCGACACCCTGATATCCGTGTTCTTCTCCATATTCAGGAAAGATGCCAACGAAAACATGGCGCGCTTCAAGGCACTGGCGGCATTCTGCAAAGTATTGCGGGCGTTCACCACGTCGAGTTTCAGCGTCAGCAGGTCGGCACGGCTGATGGCGGCTATTTTCAAGCGCTGCATGCCGATGCGGTAGAGGGTATCGGTGGAGACGGCATTGTCCTTGGCCAAGTCATATTCCGCCTGTGCCATGGCAAGCGCAAAGAAATAGGTAGTGGCCTGCTCGGACACCCGCTCTGCATTGTAGATATACTCCTTCTTCACCTTCTCGTACTTCAGCGGCTCAATCCTGCGTTCCCAACGGAAAGGATTGTAACCGACCAGACTCTGCGAGTAGCCCAGACGAACCGGAACACTGGTGAACTGGGTATACTTGTTTCCACCGAAGCTCCGCATATAGCCCAGCTCCGTATCCAGATAGAACGTACCGCCCGTCAAGTCGAAATTCTGTCTGACGGCAAGATTGCCGTATGCATAGAAGGATTGCTGGCTGCGATAGATGTCAAGGTCCTGTTCGGAGTCGTAACGCTTGGTGATATCGCGGTTGTACTGTGCCGGAGTCATGTTCAGCGTCAGGCTGGGAAGGCGGTTTGCCTTATAGGTGCGGTATTCCCAATAACCGGCCAGATACATGTTCTTGGTGCGGAAGGCTTCCAGCGAACTGTCATTCGCCAGGGCAATGGTCTGCTGCAAATCGAGCGTTATCCGCTGTTGGGCAAAAGCGGAAAGGGCTCCCAGACTGAACAAAAGTATAAGACTTAATTTCTTCATGCTCTTTCTTTTCTATAAATAAACCAATATATCAACGGGATGATGAACAGACTGACCAGTGTTCCTACAGACATAGCCCCAATCATCGCTATGGAAAGCGGCTTCTGCAGCTCCGAGCCCATGTCGAACGAGAACAGCAGCGGAACCATGGCAAATATCGTGGTGAGCGATGTCATGATGATGGGCCGGAGCCTTCTCCGTCCCGCCTCGTGGATGGCCTCGAGCAACGGCATCCCCTCTTTCCGTAATTCATTAATGGCATCCAGCTTCAGGATGGAGTCGTTGATGATGATACCGCACGTCACTATCAGTCCGATGGCAGACATCAGGTTCAAGGTATGTCCGCATATCCACAACAGAAGCAGGGCAAACGCCACATCTATCGGGATTTCCAGCAGCACGATGAGCGGCTGCACGAAGCTTTCGAACTGGGCGGCAAGAATGAAATACATCAGCATGATAGAGATGAAAAGAATCACCACCAACTCGTCCAGCATCTGGCGGTTGGAGAAGAAACTGCCGGAAAAGGCCGTATCCCAGTCACCCGTGGCATCCGCCTCCCGCTTCACCTTTTCCATCAACTCCGGAGCATCGTCCACTTCATAGAAACGGAACGGTATATATTCACCGTTGCGTCCTGCCGTAATCGTTTTCAAATCCTCGGCCGGACGCACCTTTACCAGCTCCCGAAGCGGAATATGCTCCACTTCGCCCTTACTGTCCGGACGGGTCTGTATCAATGTCTGCTGCAGCACCTCATTCACTGTCCGCTCCTCGCCCACAATGCTGATAGGCAGGTATTGCTGGTAGGAATGGAGCATAGCTACGCTGTTCTCCTTGAATGCCGTCCGCAGCGTACGGTAAAGCTCGTCATACGAAACGTCATAGAGCAACAGCTTTTCCTGCAGGATGCTTATGTCAAGCTGGTTCTCGAAAGCGATACCTACGGGCGCTGTCCCCGTAAGCTCCGCAAACTGTTGTTCCAGTCCGCGCAATTCTTCCGCCGCCGGCGCCTTCTCCTTGTTACGGGCATAAAGTTCCGCCACCACATCGGCCTCCCCGGTCACGAAAAGCTTCTCGAACACGGTTTCGGGTGGAGAAAAGGAGACTGTCGCCAACGGATATTCCCGTGTCAGCCACTCGCCCGCCTGCTTCTGCAAGGGAGCAATCCCGTCAGGCGAGGAAGTCTTGAAATACAATTCTGCCTCCGAAGAAGAGAGAGCCTGCTCACGGTTCAGCAGATAGTCCTGCTGGCCTATGGCAGCCGTCTGTTCCACAGTCTCGTCCAGCAACTGTCCGAACAGCACATTCACACGATGCCGGTTCTCGTCCACATGTATGTTTTCGTTCCATTCCACGTGGACTATCAGTTCATTCTGGTCTATCTGCGGCATACGCTCCTTGCCGACGGAATAGAACAGAAAGACACAAAGAGGTATAGAAACCACACAGAATACGCTACTTACCGTCTTGTGGGAAAATACCCAGTCGATGCCCGCATCATAAAAACGGTCCAGCGTATGTTCCTTCAACGGATTGTTGATGCGGATGCGGGAGAACCACGACCTGCCGCGCAACCCTGTCCGGTAGACCAGCATATAGAGGACCGGCAGCAGCATGATACCCGTGAAGTAGGAAACCAGCAACCCTACCGTAACAGAGAATGCCTGGTCATAGAACAACGCCCCTGCAATGCCGCTCATAAATATCAGCGGCACAAATACGGCAATAGTGGTCAGCGACGAACTCAGCATGGGCGTAATCACCTCACTCGTTCCCGTCACGCAAGCCCGCCGCAACGAATAGCCCCGTTCGCGATACTGCGAAATGTTCTCCGTCACAATGATGCTGCTGTCAATCATCATACCCAACGCCAGGATTAATCCCGACAAAGAAATGATATTGAGTGACATCTTGAACAAGTAGAAGAACAGGAAGCAGATGACAATAGATACCACCATACTCAACCCGATGATGAACGGTGACTTGATGTCACCCAAGAAGAGTACCGCCACAATGCAGATGAACAGGAAACCCAACGACAAATTTTGCTGAAGATTGGAGATGGTATAGTCCAGCAACTCCGTCTGGTTACGGCTGATGCTAAAATCAATGTCGGGATATACTTTCTTGAAGTAGTCCATCGTGCTGTTGATGGCAAGCTTCATGTCTTCCATATTCTCGTCCGCCTGCTTGATGACGGCAAGGGTAACGGCACGCTTGCCATTGCTCATGGAGACACCTTTCTCCTTGGCAGGAACAATCTCTACCCGGCAGAAGTCTCCCAAGCGGATGATACGTCCTTCCTTTCGCAGCAGGATGCCCTTCACGTCCTCCTCTGTCCGCAGCAGGGTGGAGAACTTAATGTTGTATTCGTAGTAGCCGTCGCGCACGGTCATGCTGCCCGGCTCCACGTTGTTTTGCGCCAGCACGTTTTCTATGTCTTCAATGGAGAGCCCCAACACAGCAAGCTTACCCGGGTCGGGCACAATCTGTAACTGGCGTTCGACCAAACCCGTGACATCCACCATTGCCACTTCTGCCAACTGCTCGATGCGACGCTTTATGACATTTTCGGCAAACTCGCACAAATCAAGAAACGCGCGTTCGTCCACCTTGCCGTATGCACTGTCGTTTTTTAGGGTCAGATTGAGGTAGAAGACAGGAATGTCCGTCGCACTTGCCTTTATCACCTTCGGGCGTTCGGCATCCTTGGGCAGATAGTTCATGGCGGCGTCAATCTTCTCGTTCACTTCTATGAAGGCAAGGTCGGTATTCGTACCGAAGTCGAAGCCCAGGCGGATGATGCCTGCACCATCGCGCGTCTCGCTGTCCATGTCCTTCAGTTTCGCCACCTGGATGAGCTGCTGCCGCAGAGGTTTCACCACCGTATTCTCTAATTCACGCGCCGAGGTATTCTGCGCCGACACCTGCACTGTAATTTCCGGGATGGCAATATCGGGCAGCAAGGATACCGGCAAGGTGAAGTAAGTCACCAGCCCGACAATGAAGCATGCTGTAAATGCCATCAGTACGGCAATAGGCCGCTGTATCAAAAACTTTATCAATTGAACTATGAATTTTGAATTACCACTTATCACTCATTATCTATCAACCACCTTCACCGATGCTTCATGTGCCAGATTCACATTTCCCGTCACAATGACCGTATCGCCATCTTTCAGGGCATCGTCGGCCATACTATAGCTTTCCGCATTCTCCAGACCGGTCTGCACATAGTTCCACTGCGCCTTTCCGTCTTTCAGGGTAAACACCACCTGCTTGCCCGAACGCAACACCACGGCACTCTTCGGGATTACAAGCTGTCCGCCCAGAGAGCGGTGCACGTTCACCCTCACGTTCATCCCACTGAACAGCCGTCCCTTGCCATTGACGGCAGCCTTCACCTTAACCATCCCCTTGTCATCCACCAGAGGATTGATTTGGGTGATGCGCCCCTCCTGCCTAAAGCCGGCATCCGAATAAGGGGTAACAATCACCTTGTCGCCACTCTTTATCAACGGCAGTTCGCTTTCCAGCACCGTGAAGTCCACCTCCATACCTTGAGTGCCGATAATGGAGCAGAAGGCTTCCGAGGTACTTGCCTCGTTGAACGGTTTGGAGAACAGGTTCGCCACTACCCCGTCAAAAGGCGCAACCAGCGTGGCGTGTTCCTCTTCATACGCGGCAAGCTCATACTGGGCGAGGCTCTGGTCGTAACCGCTCCTCACGCGGGCCAGCTTCATGATGTCAGCAGGTACTTTGGAGGCATCCCCCACCGGATAGCCTTGTCCTATCAATACATCCTGCAACTCAAGTTCCGCTTTTTCCAAGGCATCCTTGGCCTGCGCGGTCTTGTTCTTCAGGCGGAACTTATCCAGTTCGGCAAGTTTCTGCCCTTTGCGCACCGGGTCACCGTTCTTCACGTAGATGTGTGCCACTACACCGGTGGTCTCAAAACGCAAATCCGCCATGGCACCGGCGGTTACTTTTCCGTTGCTCACCAGTTCATGCTCAAAGGTCGCCCGCTTCAGGACTTTCACGGTCACTTCATTGCTTTCACTTGGCAGGACGGTTGCCACCCCTTCCTCGGACTCTTTTCCCTTTCCGGCATCGGAGCAGGCGGCAAGCAGGGCAACGGCCATGCATAGCAGGTATCGATAGTTCTGTGTCTTCATATTCATACTCAATTATAAATTGATAAAATTAATCGTTTCAAAAAAACGAACCGATATTTGCATGTGGACACTTTTTTTCATAGCACTTTAGCAATTAGTTCGCTCATTATTAACACCTTCCGTTTTTATTCATCTTTTTTTAATATGGACAAAAATAAGCTGAATCTTTTTTATTTCCTCCCTCATCTGTCGTATTGCCGTAGAATGCACTTTCGGCTCTTTCGTCAATACCATCCGCTTCATTTTTTCAAACTTGTCCGGTTGTCTGAATCCTGGTTCCGCATAAAGCTTCGCAAGCAGATAATAGGGGTAAATACGCCCCGGCAAACGATGGGTGGAACGGATAAACCAGTCTTCCGCTGATAAGCAGTCACCCATCTGCTGATAGTTCTTGCCTATCACATTCAGTATCATGGGGTCACAACTACGCAGTAAAGCTTCTTTCAAAATACGGTTGGATTTACTGAACTGCTGCTGCTTGTGCAATCCATGACCATATTCGAACAAGAAAGATGCCCGGTCTCTCAACAGAGGATAAAGGCGCCCGTACTCTTTCTCTGCCGATTGATACGCACCTGCACTATACAACACACGCGCATTCATCCACTCCCGGCAAGCCTGCTCCACTTGCAAGTCATTCTTCAGGCGAAAACCGCCAATGATGCCTACTAATACAGCCACCCCCAACCATTGCCAACGGTCGGCACCGAACAAGCACGCTACAAGCAATCCTCCAAATGTAACGATAAATACCGGAAGTTGTAGCGGATAGGAGGAAAAAGAGAATATCATCAAAGAAAGAATAGCCCCACAGATACCATAACGTCCTTTACGGACTCCCCTATACAAACACAGCACGACCACAACCAATAGACATACAGCCAAAGGAATACCCAGTTCGACCGCAACCTGCAGATATTCATTGAATGCATATTCCGGACTTCCCGCCACACGTTCCTCCCACGGTTCATAATCACCTGCTGCAAAATAAGTTTCCTGCGCATTTCCGTAGGCTGCTGCGAAATTATGAATCCCATATCCGGTCAACGGCTTTTCTGCAATGGCACGACAAGTTATCTTCCACATGAAAAGACGGCCACGTGCAGAATCGGGTTTCAAGACAAACAGTAAATAGCCCGCCAATAGCAAGACACAGAATCCACCGACCACTACCATCACCACACGCTGCCTTTGCTGCTGCCATAATAATCTGAACTTATCCGTCCAATCCATATGCCAAGCATATACACACAGACAGGAAACTCCTGCCGCCAACCATGCCGAACGGCTCATTCCTGCCGGAAGCACACAAAGGATAAGCAGCATCACACCACCAGCGACCATAGCTCCAACTTTATCCATCACCTTTTTCCATCCTTTCCCGTCATTCCGGTCAGAGCAGAGAATCTCCCCCCTCTTGGTCAGCCATTGATGCAGACAGACCGGAAGTATCATGGCCAAATAGCCGGAATAAGGCCCCGGATTGAAGAAAGAACCTGTCAATACATACAAGGAATGGTTGGACACAGCATAACCATAAAGCTGCCTCAATCCCCAAACAGCCTCAATGCCCCCCAGCATTACCAATACCCACGAAACCGGTATAAAAAGAAAATACCTTTTTTCCATCATCAATCCAGCCATCAACAGACATCCTGCAACTACCAATGCACTTTTATCGAAATAGAGCCATTGCCCTATAACATCAGCTACAGGAAGTCCGGAAGAAACGTTACATGCCAAAGACAATAAAACTATACAAGCAATGTAGACCAAACTTCCAGTCAATAGATTACGTACATTATTCATTCTATCTATCAAATATTCAATAGTATTCTATAATTCACCAAAAGATTTGTTTCCCGTCTTTATATTCAAAAATCCGTTCATCTTTACCGGCTGTGTGATTCTTCAGATAAAATAAAGCACCTTGAAACCCTGAATAGACAATAGAATCTGACACAGCCATTTGCCGCCCGACAGAATTCCATTTTCCTCCACCCCAATAAAACAATTCATACAAATTACCTTTATAAATAAAATTCACCTCATTACGAGGAGTATACACCACCTTCTCCACACGATGGGGACTTCCAAAGTCCATCCCGGTCCATCCTCCATCCGGATGTATATAATCAAATGAAGTATCCGGATTACCGTCAAATGCGTTCAAATATTCATGTGTATTGTCTTCAAAACTTCCCGGAGTACCTATGATTTCCCCATATAGAGGTATGGTATCTTCCGTATTCTCATAAAAAGCCAGTTCCGAGATATTACAGAAACATCCGTCAGCACCCTTATAGCGCATATACCGATACGGTTTATCAGACTTCAACCGGGCCACAGTATATAGCCGATACGGAGCCTCCTTTATCAAAAGTAGAGTATCCTTCCGCCCAAAGTCTGCCCGGTCGCTTCCTTCCACTACTCCCCCAATCATCCGGTCATTGAAAAGAACACTCAAAGTAAGATGGCACTTCCTATACAAGACCAATTCCTGCTTTTCAGCTTCCGGAACAATGAACCGTATCTTTCCGGTTTCACGCCCCAGAAGAAAAGGAGAAGATACTGCAGCGTATTCCTTTCCGTTCCAGGCAGCCAGCGTAAAGACCGCCCCGCCTCCCACATCCTCAAAACGAGCCTCCCGCTTTTTAAAGAAAGTATATCCTATAGGTTGCCATTGTAGTCTGTTGGCAAGGCACAAATACACCATATCCCCCTCACGAAACTGTCCGGAAAGCAAAGAATCCGGAAGAGCTACAGTCCAATTCCTGCTACCGGTATAAAGTGCAGTGACATCGCGGAAGAACGGACGTCGGAATGCCGGGTAAACATCGGAATATTTCCCCAGTTTCCGTACCGCCTCCTTATCAATACTATAGGTTGCCCGGTACATTTTTCCCCTCGAAATGCTATATTCTTCCGCTTTGCTCCATACTTCTTCATAAGGAAGATTTGCAATGTATGTCTTTCCTTCCTTATCCAAAACAAAATTCCAGAAATGAGAGGCATTGTTGTCTCCTAATACCATCACCCTATCTACTCCGCACGGAATGCCCAATGCCCGCAACACATATATCATGGCATCCGTAAACTCTCGGCAACTGCCCGTATGCCATTTCAGTACATCCGGTCCCAAATGAGGCCCCACCGGAAAAAGAGCCGTATTCCGGTAGTTCGCTTTCCGCAACGTATCCATCAACAACTGGGCGGCAACCTTAGGATTATCAGCCTCATCTGTCTTCCTGAATTCATCCAAAATCGGGCTATAGCACTCATAAATTTCTTTGCGCCAGAGAGAAAGCGGCTCATCCCCTATTCTATAAGGCAATATATATTCGCAGAAAGTATCAAAATCAACATGCTTTCCCCAAGGTTGCTCCCGCCAGACTTTGAATGCCCATTCTATATGATTGACCAAAAAAACGGAATCCACCGTCATAATGTCCCTCTTATAAGTCAATTGATTTATAGAAAATTCTCCATCTGCTCTTTTCAAGGAATCAATCAACTCTTGCACATGCCTGGAATAAGGAAATGAAACGTATTCACTGAAATACTTCCTGTAATTCTCCAAGGCCTTTCCCTCGTAAGCACCATGAAAAGGCATATTCTCTATCAGAAAACAAGCAGCACGATATTTGTCACCGTCCTCTTCCTTGTAACGGTCCAGTACCTTTTGCAACTCCGCACGGTTATCACCGGCAAGATTCAAAGCTGTGTCCAACCACTGATTTTCCGAAGAACAAGCCATAAACAGACCTGCTGTAAACCATACCCATACACACCAATGTTTCATATCACTATTCCATTTTTTTCTATTCCAATCTGAAAGACAATCCAATCAATCCTTACAATCCGATACAAATACCTGCTTACCATCTTCCATATGAAATATCAGTTCTTCTTCTCCACGGGTACTGTCATGCAAATAGAGCAAAGCTCCCGATGGTATCCCGTCATATGGCAGAAAAGGTTTTTCTGCCATTTTCTTCCCCAATGAGTTCCAACAGCCCTCTCCCCAATAGAAGAGTTCATAACAATCCCCTATCCTGACAAAGTTATCATCGTTACGGGGCATATACATAAAATTGTCTATAGTAACAACCTTTCCAAAATCCACCGTTACACTTGCACCGGGTTTTGATGAAATGAAATACGACAACGGTTCATTATCATAGACCTGATAGGCAAAAGTATTTGCTGTGGCTGGAGCATCTCCCCAACTGTCTATAGGGACAATCTCTTCCTCTCCTTTATAAAAATGCATTTCGGCAACTTCCGCATATCCCTCTGCCGAAGAACAAAAACGGGCATAGCGACCCCTTACCGGTTTCTCAAGAATAACGTGATTATAATTGATACCGGGCGTATCTTTCACAGTACACAACAACTCCGCATTTTTAAAATCCTTATCACAAGCCGCCTCAAAATGCCCGTCTTTTATCCCTCCCATATAGTTCCTGATACGTTCCGAAAGAGGGTATTTCCGATACAATTCAGCAGAATAGCACTTGGAGGTATCTGCAACATAAGGATGTATATCCTTGCCATCAAAATAAAAAGGATTTCCAATAGGGCGATACTGCCCGTTTGCGAATGCCAACAATATATAAACCTGCCTCGAAGCCAAATTCCTGAAAAGCGCTTTTCCACTTTCTACCTTAGTAAAATCTATTCCCCGCCACCCATAAGCACTGAACAACCCCACATAAACATAATTCCCGTCCATCCCTTCTACCGGCAGTTCCAGATTCGAATCAAAATAATTATCCGACACTTTTCTTGCAAACACATCCTTAAAAGCAGCCGGTACGGACCGGTTCCGCATAAAATCGCCATCCATGTCCCATTGTCTGCCAAAACACCGGCGGTAAACCACGCTCGGGCGCCGACTGTCAATATAGAAACTCCCCCGTTCCGGCTTCCGGGAAGGGAAAGTAAAAGGAAGGCAGACACCCGTTACATCCCTCACCACATTCCACACATGCCCTTTCCGTGTTTCCGCATTGAAAGTATAGAAATCATAGGCTACCGGGACGCCGATGGCCCGCATCACATAAATCATAAAATCACAAGCATCCTGACACTTGCCGATACGATTATGCAGCAGGTACTCTCCTCCCAAATGCGGATAGTTAAAGACCCATGTAAACCGGTAAGGGTCTTCCTTCTGCAAATACTCCCAAACTACGCTAATCGCCTCCACTACATCGATACCCGTATAAACCTCGTCCAGCAAAAAGGAATAACGGTCATGGTATATCTGCCGCCAGTTGTCCGGAGTCTCATTTCCGATACGATAGGGAAGCAGCCATTCACAGAAATCTGCAAAAGAAAGGGAAGCATTCCACGGACGCTTTTTCCAACCATCAAAAGCCAAATCAATGTTATTTATCAAGAATTCAGCCCTTATATTCAGTACATCCGGTTTTCTCTGCAATCCGGAAGGGGTATAATAATCCCAATCCGGTACGGCAGTATCCTTCAGCATCACCCCATAAGCATCTGCCGAAGCCAGCACTGTTTTCAAAGAATCCAGTTCTTCACCTTCAAGGGCATAGTGATAAGGCATATTTTCTATCAAGAAACAAGCGGCTTTATATTTTTCAGGCTCATCTTTATAATGTTCCAGTACCTTTTCCAGTTCGCCTTTGTTGGTTGCAGCACACTCCAGTGCGTACTCCAATCTGCCGGAAGCATTGCAAGCCTCCAATATCCCGGCAATCAATAATATCCAGAGCAATTTAAACAGAACTTTCATCTTAGTCTATTCTTTTAAAGATACGTTTCCATCTCATTTTTCCAGTATTCGGGCTGACGGACTTCCATACCAGCCATGCCCTTCCCACTATAAATGGTTCCGGCAGTAATCCCCAGTAGCGGGAATCTTTTGAATTCACCATCTTGTCACCCGAAACAAAATAATAGTTCTCACAGAAGCGGTAATTGTGTATCACACTGTCCCCCAGCAGAACCGAATCTCCATGCAATGTCAGTTTCTTTTTCTGTTCCCACTCTATCACGTTCCGATACAGCAACCGTGTTTCCGGATTCATTCCTACCACGCTGCCTTTGGCCGGTATATAAAGAGGCCCAAACTCGCTGATAGTCCACCCATTACAGCCACCATCGGGAAAGCTCTTAAGAACAAGGCCCCGCTCCTCCGTCATTCCCGAAGATATCAATTCATCCAATTCCTCCTGCGCCTGCACATTTCCTGCGATACCATCAAATCCGGACACACGATAATGCGTATTCCTTATCTCCAACGTATCCCCCGGCATGGCGATACAGCGCTTCACGTAATACAACATCACGTCCAGCGCAATGCTGTCCCACCTGCCCGGATAAGGAAAATTGAACACCAACACATCATTCCGCTGATAATTTCTCCATCCGGACATACGTTGTATCTTCACCTCCTTTTTCTCCACGGCATCAAGCACATTGAATAGGCGTGCTCCACCCGAACATTTATCCACCAGAATACAATCACCCGCCAGCAACGACGGTTCCATCGAGTCCGACGGTATCTTGAAGGAGGTCACCACAAACACCTGCAATACTATCAGTATCACAACAAGCAGGCACAGACAGAATAATACGTTTGTTATTCCATTCAACCATTTTTTCAATTGCAGCCGCTCCTTCATCCCATCAATCAGTTATTTTGCATCCCCGCTAATCTTCAATACCAACGGAGAAGTTTCTGCATTGCAATATACCGTTATCGTCTTGTCAAAGTGCTCCGGATGTTCAGCTTTATAAACCACTTCCAAATCTATTTCCTTACCCGGTAATGCCGGTTCCTTTGAATAAGCTACGGTAGTACAACCACAAGAAGT